>TARA_R110002126_G_scaffold108140_1_pt1 | contig 23103 bp, 21 predicted proteins | sample TARA_R110002126 | Tara Oceans TARA_R110002126 (sample SAMEA4397536) | marine metagenome | biome: Polar Biome; feature: [DCM] deep chlorophyll maximum layer (ENVO:01000326); material: water (ENVO:00002006), including particulate matter (ENVO:01000060) such as... | depth 30 m | reverse complement strand
GATAAATTATTTTCTATATTTCCTTGGTGAGCCTCTACGTCTGCGAGAGTAGCTTGAGTAGCAGCCCCAGTAGGTAAGGCAGTTGTAATAACATCTACTTGGAGTTTGTTAGAAGATACGGTGCTTTGAATGCTGGATAAATTATTTTCTATATTACCTTGGTGTGCCTCTATGTCTGTGAGAGTAGAATTAGAAGTGCCTATGCTAGTGTTAACTGTGCCTAAACTTGTGTTGATTACTCCTAAATCACTAGTTCCTCTCATAGCGTCAATCTTACTATTAGTATCACCGAGGGTTGAATTAACTGTTCCTACGCTAGTGTTAACTGTTCCGAGGCTTGTATTGATAGTTCCTTGATTAGTAATCTGTGTAGTCTGGTTAGCAGCTGTAGCGTCTCCGCCTCCCCCAGAAAGAATGTCTACTTGGAGGTGTCCGTCTGTATCACATCTTGCTTGTTTCTGAGTTCCGCTTGTAGTTCCGTCTACACTTACCATACATTTACTATCCAAGTCCGCTACTTGAACGTCTATATCCAAGTGTCCGCTACTATCTACACTTATAGGAACGTATTTGTTATTAGCAACATCTTTTCCGAGAATAAGTTGGCCCGACATATTTAGATAAAATAGTATTAGAAATTATTTACAGCAGGACACAACATTCCGTTTATATTTATGTTTATTAGCGAAGTTGCCCCACTAGACGTTATTGGATTTTGGCGTACATATAATGTACTACCTCCATTAACCTTTGTATCTAGTCGGTAGGTTAATTGTTGATTTGCCGTATTGATTTGGAATGTTCCTATAATGTAATCTATTCCAGCGGCTCTTTCTATAACTTCTAGATTAGTTCCTACTGAGAACCCACTAATGTTTATATCGTTGACTACTAAGTGTTTTAGTGTTGGAACTCTGTATCTAGCAAAGCGTGAAACATTCTGTGAGGGTAGAAGGCGACCGAGAAGTTGACTTGCTACATTATTAGTATAAATTGAAATAGTCCCTTGGTTAGCTGCTTGACCTCCAGCATTAGAAACCTTTATAGAGTTTACGGCGACCCCAGTAATTCCTAGGTCTAAAGCAATTGTGCCTTGTAGGATAATGGTGTAGGTTTGTTCTACCCCATTACCGTCTACATATTCCATAATAACATCCCTAGCACCTACTCCGCCTATACCGTCATCGGTACTAGTACTAACAACGTAGAGTGTTTCCGCGGCTGCTGGAAAGTAAGACATAGCATCTAATCCTACTGTTTCGGCTTGGTGTTTATCAGTTATTCCTAAAATATTGATTTTCTTAAAATCTTGGTGAATTCCTCTAACTAGGTCTAGGTTAAAGTCATTGGCGTTTCTACTTAAAGCACAATTAGCATTTATATCTATCGTGGAGTTTAGGAATGTTTGTGCTTCAAAGTTAGGTATAGATAGTCCACACGTAGTCAATACTACTCTTCCATCATTCACGGCATCATTGTTAGTAATCTGGATTTGGGCGAAATTACCTTTTATGGTAAACCGCTTGTAAAAAGGTGTATTAGCCGACACAACCTGCTCGTAGACAAGGTCTGTTGAAGTAGGACTACCTCCAGCCCTCTTATGTTGTTGGAACACGCTTATGGTAATATCGGTTTTTGCTTGAGCCGCTACCGAAAAAAGCGAGAACTCTGCTACTTGAACGCTAGCTGTATAAATAACAGCTGACTTTTCTATGTTGTTTTTAAAAGTCAAGGAGGGGATGACTTGAGTGATAGGCGAGGAAGTTGACATTATATATATTATAAAAAAATATTTTAATAATAAAATATAAGATTATGGGAGACAATCTTACAGAACAGAAATATCTTGAACTCTGCGATGAATTTAAAACAGTAATGGGCGAGAAAGATAAAGCCCTAGAAGTATTAAGAACTAACTGTAAAATTCTAGGCAAGATAGTTGCCGAGAGCTACGGTGTAGTCAAGATAATAGATAATACCCTTAGTAATATAGGGAGCGACCTTGATAGCGTCGTAATGGTAAAAAAGTTGATTGAGGTTCTTAGAACCGACCTCAGCGACACAGTAGAAGAAATGATTGTAGCAGATTTATAGAATGAGTTTTTGAGACATTCTCATTAATAAATCTGAGATTTATAAATTGATTTTTTTTTTATTAAAGACTTGTTGAGTATAATCAACAACAACAATGAATAATTACGAATACAGAAGAAAGGAGAAGATTTTCTTTGATACCCTATGGGATAAGTGGGGTATTACACGAGATTATTTCAGACAAAATTATATCTACTGTGGTGGGAATAAGCAAGGACGCCACCGAAATTACTATATGGATGTCTTCGGCGAACCGCCCTCAAGTCAGTGGGATGAGGGAGGTAGTTTACATCACGACAATTGTCATTGTTCTACTGCGATAGTGGAACAATGCTTCGTGTTTAATAAGAAAATGTACGATAAAAATAAAGAAGAAGGTCTAGACCCCCTAGCAGACCGAAATGGTTTACCTATCATTATAGCACTCGGTAATGAGTGTATCAAGCGAGAGTGTCCTAACGCTGGTAGAACTTGTGGAGAGTGTGGTGAACCTCATAGGAATAGAAAAGATAACCTCTGTAAAGATTGCCGTAAACCTAAAAAGTGTATTGCTTGTAAGCAGAAAATGCCGAAGGTTCTTGCGGACGGTAAACCCAATCCTTATCCACGGTGCTATCCCTGCCAACAAGCTAGGAACAATGTGTACTCAGATTTCAGTCGGTTTCGGTAAAGCAAGGAGGGGGTCAAGGGGGACAGACTGTCCCCCTAATCAAAAAATAGTACTGTAATATTTACATTCTCTGGTGGGTCTAGCTTGATTACTTCTAGTATACTAGGATTACTTCTGTGTTCTTTGTACCTCCCTCTCTTGTAGTTGTATAGTGTAGTCTTACCGATATTGAATTCTTTTTGTATCTGCTTAGCCGTGAGAAATCTCTTCTCCTGCTCCACGCCATTCTCGTCGTTGTATCTAACCTTGTAGTGAAAAACATATTTATTCACTTCTTTTCCCATACTTTTTAGCCCCATATTCTTAGGATTTGCTGAACGAAATAACTTTGGGTGTCGTTTAAGTAAATCCGATTTATCGGTTTTTGATAAATTGATTTCAAAAAATAAATAAATAATTGAGTATATCAATTATAATGAGCGAAAGTAAATATGAGAAAGCTAACCGATTTGTAGTAAATGCCTTGGTACGGTGTCCCCAGAAGTATAATGTGGATGACGGTAGTCTTGCGGTTCTAGACCGCATTAACAAGAAGATAAAGGGGAACAATAACTTTGCGACCTCTTGGACGAACAAGAAGGGAGCTCTTAACAAGGGGCGACGCTTCCCCAAGACTAGTCTGGCTGGACTTGCGAGACCTATCAGAAATGTCCTAGCTCAGCAGTATTATTGGGACTGTGATATGGAGAACGCCAGTTTCACCGCGATTGCTAATGTGATAGCTGGGTGTAAGTGGCAGGAACACTTTCCAGCGATTATGTCCTACCACGCTAACCGCGAAAGCACTTTGGACGCTATGCGACAGAAGACTAAGACAACTAGGGACAACGCGAAGAAAGCGTATATCTCAGCTCTCTTCGGTGGCGATATCGGTAATTGGAACTACCTACCACTGAAGGACATTTCTACAGAGGCGAAAGACCTCTTCCTACGCCTTACGACTATGGGTAATAAGGATATGAATAAACTTCACTCCAACATAGTAGCGGATGACGAGATTAAGAAAAAGTCTAAGCATAATATCTCAGGCCAATTTCTCTGTAATATTACAACGATGTTTGAGAGAGAAGCTCTAGAAAATGTTCTACAAGTAATTACCAACCTAGGTTATTCCTACGGTGCGACTATGAACGACGGTGTATTCATTGAGAAACACCCAACTAAATCACCCCAAGTCATTGTAGCAGAGATTAACAAGAAGTACCGTGCCTTAACTGGTGATATTCACCCTATTCCAATTACCTTCCACTTTAAGGAGTTTAAGGAAATCCTAGAACTTCCACAAGAAGTCTATGACGCTAAGAACTATGGAAGCGACCCAGAGCAAGTTGCCGAATATACCGCGATTAAGGACGAATTTGAACTTCACCACTTCAAGTGTATTAACGAAAGTCATTACTACAAGATTACAGAGAATAAGCAACTTATCCCATTTACTAAGGACAGTATGAAGGTATCCTATGAGAACCTAAACGACTGGCGTGGGAACTGTATGACTGGTAGTAAGCAAGAAACTAACTTCCTATCCAACTGGTTCAACGACCCAGCAATGAGAGCGTACAACGAGATTGTATTCCGCCCTACGAGTAAAGCGTTGCCTCCAACTCAGTTCAACTCCTTTATGGGGTTTGACATAGAACAACTGAACCGACGCTACAACGACGAACATATTGACTTCACCGAGCAAGACCGCCACGACTGCGAGCTCATAAAAGAACACATTAAGTATCTCACTAACAACGGTGATATTACAAAGAATGCGTGTTATAATTACCTACTTAACTGGTTGGCGGCTATCCTCCAAGACCCAGAGAACAAACCTCAGACAGCGATTATAATTAAATCTATTTCTAAAGGTGTAGGTAAGAATGACTTTACCTATATGCTATCACGAATGATTGGTAATGAGTACTACAACCAATCCGACAATCCAGAGCGAGACCTCTTCGGTGGTTTCAACGACCTATTTGATAAGAAAATCCTTATTAACTTGGACGAGGGCGATAAGAAATCTACCCAAAGGTTCTATGAAGAACTGAAGGCAAAGATTACTAACGACACTAGCAATATCCGTAAGAAGTATAAGAGCGTCAATTCTAATGTTCGGTTGTATGTAAACTTCATTTTCACGACTAACAACGACGGCGTACAAATTGACATTGAGAGCCGACGCTTCCAGTTGTTTGAATGCGTAGAACCTAAGCGGTCTAGGGAAGACCCCCACTGGTGCGACATCCGCCGAGCTCTGCGTGAGTGTAAAGGTGGTATGGTACTCTTCTACCGCGAACTAATGGAACGCGACGTCCGCCACTTTGACTTCTCTAAAACTATAGAAACACCTTTCTTCAAGAGAGCGAAGCGAAACTGTATGGTTGCTCCACTAGCATTCCTAAAGACTATCTTCAACTACGAGAACGAACTGAAGCACTACAAAGAAAATTACTCCTATATCTTCGTCAACACACTCTTCGGTCATTACAAGGACTGGTGTAGGAATAACAACGAGACCTTCACCCAAGCAAAGGACTTCATAGACGAGCTAGTAAAACTACCCAATAAAATTTGCGAGACGAAAGACCAAGTACATAATGTATATTTGAAAACGAAGAAGAGAACTCTGTTTATTAACCTAGGTAAATGGAAGGATTATCTCCTTAGTAAGAACCTCATAGAAATGGACGAGGCAGATATCCAAGGAGCCGAAGTTTTCTCCGATGGAGAAAATAGCGATAGTGAATTATCCGATTTGTAAATCGTTCAGAAACTCAGTTTTCCTAGTCTACTGAAAAAAAGGGACTAAAAATAGGTAAGGTAATAGGTAAGGTTTTCCTTACCATAAATATGGTCTCATAATTTTATCTCTTTTCTTTTTTATCTAATTTACCTCCATAATAAAACTTACCTATATTACCCCTTTTTTTGAGAAAAACTTTCGGAAACCAAAAACGTTTTTTGATTTCCATTTTCAAAAATTGATTTTGATTTGGGAAACTTTTTTTCCTAAAATAGGTAAGGTTTTCCGTACTTTTTTTATGGAGGTAAAACGGCTATTTCTAAGGAAAAGGGAAAATAAGAGACCATATTTATGGTGGGGAAACCTTACCTATAAACCTTACCTATTTTGACTTTCTGAACGATTTATAAATTCAAAAAAAATTCATAATTTATTTTATAAATTATATTTATCAATGGAAATGGAAATAGAACCCAAAGGAATAGTGGATATTAGCTCCGACCGAAGCGACACTGAAGAAGGTATTGCTGAGAAGACTGCTGAAGAGGTAGAAGAAATCTTTATAAAAGAGCCGAAAGAGAAACCGAAAAGGAAGTACAAATTGACTGACGGTCAATTAGAAGGATTGAAAAAGGGGAGAGAGAAAATGCGAGAGAAGCGAAGACAAAAATTTAAGGAAGAATTGCGAAAAGAACTTGAAATGGATAAAGCAGAACCAGTGGAAGAGCTGGCGGAGCCAGCGAAGAAACAATTACCTAAAGGTTTAGCAAAGATAAGAGCGAGATTAGAGCAACGAGAAACGGTAAACAGAGTAGAGAAGAGAAATAAATTTAACACTATGAAAATGAAAGTACTTGAGAATATGAAAACTGTAAAAGAGTTTGACGAACTATCTGAAATGTTAGAAGAGATTGACGACGACGATATAGCCGACGACGCTCGGCTTAAGAAAAAATTGAATGATTTATTCAAGCGTATTGTTCCAGAAAAATCCCTGCTCTAGTAGGATTTCTTTCGGTGTATAATCCAAGTAATCTATAAACTTTTGAGTGGGGTGAATTAGTTTACACTCGTCAGAGACACACCAACGGAAGTCCTTACAAATCTTTGTTCTATATTCTGTATGTTTATAAGAACATTGTAGTCTATTACATTTACAACCAAATCTACACCACTTTCTTTCTGTATTTATACTATTAGTTCTAGCTTGTATTTCAGTGTCAGTCCATCTATCTTCTTCAGTAGGTATTCTAAGAAAGTATTTAGCATTAACTATAAAATTTACTTCTTCTCTGTTTCTTTTAGCGACCTCAATTAGTGGATTTGTATAGATATTAACGGAAGTCATTGATATTATTATGAAACATAATAATAAAAAAATTTTTCTACTAGTCTTATATATAAGACTAGATGTCGGACTACGAGTTTAGCGATGATGAAATTGATTTACCAGAAAAGAAAAACGAAAGAGAGGAGAACCCAGACTTAAAAATCTATCCAGTTAAGATAGAAGAGGATAAGTTAGGTGAGGACAAATCATTTTACCCCTTACCTTCTACCCCACACTTCAACGTGTTTTTAGGACGTATTAGAAGTGGTAAGTCAGTACTTCTTCAGAATATGTATTTATCTAAGAAACGATTTTACGGAGGACACTTTGACGTTAGGATATTGATAAGTGAGAGTGCTAAGAACGACGTTCAACAGAAGAATATGTTAGACGAATTTGATTTTTTCTTTGACGAATACTCAGAGGAATTACTTAGGGAAATTTTGAATATGATTGAAATGGATAAAGAAGATAGAAGGTATTTACTATTGATTGATGATGCTATGAGTGAGAAAGGTATAAAACAGAACAGATTTGGAAAGGATGCTTTTACTTCTATGATAACTAGGTATAGACATATTGGGTCTAAAGTATTAGAAACAGAAGGGCGATTGTCAGTATGTCTAGCTCTTCAGTATTATAAGTTTCTTACATCCACGCTTAGAAATCAGATACAAGGATTTTTTATATTAGGAGAACTACCAGACAGTGAATTAAAAAAGATAGCAGACGACTATTCATTTATGGGCGGAGATAGAAAGAACTTTATGGAGTTATTCAATAAAACTAGAAAAGAAGAATTTGACTTTACATATATGAATGTTCCTAATATGGAAATGTATAGAAACTTTGATGAGCTAGTCTGGAGTAAAAAAGAAAAATCTAAGGATAATATATCAGACAAAGAAGATGCCTCCGAAGACAGTGAAGAAACCGAAAACAGTGAAGAAGAGAAAGACACCGACAGAGGAAGAACTATTACAGCGGAAGCAAAGAAGGTTGGAAAGCCTAGCAAAAGCAAGGGCGGTCAAGAAAGCAAAAAGGGACGCCGAAAAAAAGGTAGAGGCCGAGGTGGCCGAACTGGAACAAACAGATTACGCCCATTTTCAAGCGAGCCCACCGAGTGCCCCAGTTGAGTACAAAATCAACTTACGTACCCACCGTGTAGCAGCTATTCCAGCACATAAATGATTTTTTTTTATATTCTATTATTATATAACTAAATATGTCCTATATGTCTCTACTCCAAGAACACGCCAACCAGTTAGGTAATCATATTACTAACAACACAGAATTACAAAATGTAGCTGCTAGTCAGAAAGCACAATCATTAGCGGATAAGTACAATGAAGTTCAAGAACATTATAACGCTGGAGTAGGTGCTATATCTACTCTCAGTTCTGCTTTCCATATGGGTAGAAAAGTTTATAAGGGTTTATCAAAAGCAAGAGCAGGAACTTCACTTGACCCACCCTCTTCTACCCCACCATCTCAACCAAAACCAGATGCTCCTGCCGACAGTGAAGCGTCAGACCCAGCCGCCGAGGCCGCAGCCGCAAATAGAAACGCCGTAAATAACAACCAATACTCTAAGGCTCTTAATGACCCAGCATCAACTAGCGGTGCTACAGTTCAAGATGCTTCAGTTGACGCAGAAACATTAAAGGGTATGCCCCTTAATCAAGTCCAAGCAGACGGAAGTGTAGCCGCAACTGGGCCAACCCCAAACCAAATTGACGCACAGCAAGCAGGAGCAAGACCAGCACAAGCAAGTTCTGGAAATGGAACACAAGTGGAAGCACCAGCAGGTGAAAACGATGCTACACCTATGACCGATGCCGATAGATTAGGAGCTCCAAGAATTGGGGAAGGGGGAGCAGTTCATTCAGAAAGTGGAGGACAACTATCCGCTAGGACAGCAGAAGGTGGTGTTGATGGAGCAGAAGAATTAGGCGGTGATTTAACAGAAAATATAGGAAGTCAAGTAGCCAAGAAAGGAATAGGAAGTGCTTTAAAATCAGCGGTAGGTGGTATCGGTTCTGAGGGATTAGAAGCTGGAGCAATGACCGCTTTGGACGCAGTTCCAGTAGTCGGTGAACTAGCCGCAGTCGGTATGGGTCTTTACTCATTATTCCACGGATTAGGTGATAAACCACCAGACGCTGAGGACGAAAAAGCAAAGGTTAATCCTGGGGCGGAAGGAGCCGCCATTGACCCCTCTGCCCTTTTAGGAAAGGCTAACTAATCGTCGTCTTCTCTATCAAATTCTTTACTCTCAATTTCTTCATCTACTGGACGTAAAACTAATCTAGTATACGCTGGAGTTTCATAGAAATCAAATATATCGTCTTCTTCTTTTATAGCTTCTAATAATTCGTCAACGTCTACTCCTAAAGACTTTAGAATGCTTTCAAGAGCGTCAAAATTGTCGGTATTAACTTCTTCTTCCTCTTCTACTTCTTTAGACGGTTTTTCTAATAGTTTATCTTCTAATTCTACAACACTTACAGCGTATTCGTCTCTTTCCTCTACTAAATTATCAATCATTCTATTTAAACTTTCTACTTGTACTTCTAACTTTTGTACCTTAACTATTTCACCCCTTTCTTTTTCTCGTGCTTCAGTTAAGTCAGCTATTTCTTGTAATAGTTTAGAAACATCGGCAAAATCACTTTTAGGTTCTTCTGCTACTTCTACTGGTTTAGAATTGATTTGTTCTAATAATTGTGTTTCTAATTCTTTTATTCTTTCCTCTAACCTTCTTATCTTTTCCATTCTTTCTTCGTCATTAGTAGCTTCTCCTTGTAATATTATAAATTGTTCTGCTATAGGAAGTACTATATTTCTAAAAGCAGTACCTATAAGTATCCTACCCCCAGAAAAATCTCCATCAATAGACAAATCCTCCAATATGTATAAAAGTTGTGATAAATCATAAATAGCAAGTTGTTGGTCGTCTGGTAATTCTTCCACGTCTTCTAAAGTAAAAGTAAACCCACGTATTTCAATTTCATCTTTTAAGACTTCTTTTCCTTCTTCTGAAAATTCTTCACTATTTAGGTCTGTATTTCTGTCTGTATCTTGGTTAGCGTATTCGTCAATTCTTTCTTCTAGTTCTTTAATTTTTGCTTTAGCTTCAGTGTCTTCGGTTTCAGCTAATATGATAGGTTTAGCCCATCCTCCCTCTGGTGGAGCAATATAGAATTCTTCTTTAGTCTTTGTCTTTCCTTTTTTGTCTTTTACACTAACTTCTCGTAATTTTCTAAAACCTACAAACTCTAATTCACCGTCTTCGTCTTCTCGGTAAACTTTAGCATTTGTCTTGTCTACCTCATAATCTTTACCTTTCCAAATCCAACTAACTAAATCATCCTCGTCATACTCACTCTCGTCTTCGTCTTGCCCTTCTTTACCTCCAGCTTCCTCTTCTTCTGGTAGTGGGTCAGCAATTTTTAGGAAAACGTCTTCTGCTTCGGCTGTATTTGTATAATTAGCCTTATAAGCAAAAGTATAGTATATATTCAAAAAAACTTCTTTATATTCTTCGTAAGAAGCAATCTTCTTTCTATCATAGGAAAGTATTGGAAGTATAGAACCATTAAATTTTTTAAGATTGTCTAAAGCTCCTTCACGCAAAAAAGCACCACCACCACTAGCTTTAGTAGCAGACTGGGGTACCATACCAACTAAATCCACTACACCATTTACTACTTCTTCTTTAGTACAGAACAAGACTTGAGGGTCATTCAAAAACCTTAAGTAAAACACCCCACTTCTCAACATAGTAAACATATTTTTCTTGAATTTTGCTATCGCCTTAGTTTTGTTTTTTACAAAAAATTCATTTAGTATATCGTCTAAAGACCTATCGTCGTCGTCAAATCCGTCTTCTAATATTTCTGTACTAATTTCTTTTATGTCTGGGTCATTATTAGCGTTATAGAAAAGCATAAGTGTCTGTGCTACGTAATTTACCCCATTAAAATCAAAACTCTTAAATATGGGAAGGATTTCTTTTGTTATCACTGCTTCTGTCATTTTCATAAAATTAACGTCCCCTTCTTTACAATTATCTTTTACAGCTAGTTTGTAAGCCGCGGCTTTATTAGGGGCCTCATATTTTTTAACACCTTTGTTTCCAATCATTACTTCAAATTTAGGCATTTTTCTATATATATAATATATGGATAAAAAACTAAGAAAACAGCCCAAAGATAAGGCAACTGGTTTACCAAAAAAGTATGTACCTAAAGGATTGACTAAAACAGACAAAGCAAAACAAGTTCGCTCCATAAAGGAAGGTAAGGATAGACCTAAAGTAAAGTCCGCTCCAGACAGTAAACGTTCTAAACACGTAGTAGCATTTGAGAAGAAGTATGGTACAAAAATCACTGACGATACATTTATCAGTAAAAATCTATTAAAAAGAGAAGGCATTCGGCAAATACTGAGTAAAGGCCGAGGGGCGTACTATAGTTCTGGTAGTAGACCTAACACTAGTTCGGCTGCGTGGGCTAGGGCTCGCCTAGCGTCGGCTCTGCTCGGTAGAAATGCGGCCAAAGTTGACCGTGCTATTCTAACAAAATATAAGGTTTAAGCATAACCCATAGAAGGGTTCATAGTTCTAGAATTTGCTTCTCTTGCTCTGGCTAAACTTCCTCCACTTCCTTTCTTAGCCACACCCACAGCCTTTTTTTTGGGTGCGGCTTTGGCGTTTTTTGGAGCAGATTTCTTAGCGGCTGGTTTCTTCTTAGCCTTTTTCATTGGTTCTTTCTTATCTCCATCATTATCTAAATCTAGAAAGTCTGGTTTCTTCGCTTTCCCCATTTTAGGTTTCGCGGCCACTTTGGCTTTGGGTTTCGCTTTTCCATATTGGCTAGCAGGCATAATATATATATATATATTATAATTTTATTTTCACCAAAGTATCTAGAACTTTATTTACCTCACTTACGGTAGACTTTCGCCCTGCTTTGGCGTAGAAATTTTTTAGTTCCCTATCTGATTTAAATTTATTTATCAATTTACCTATCAATGTGTGGGTATAACCTCTAATTAGATTTCTAGTTTTTGTTCTATCAAATCCTCCCTCATTATTTTTCAATTCTTTCAATAGTCTATTACCTAATTCGTTAGGTGGTAAGTTAGGATATTTAAGTCTATATTCCATATGTAAGAAAGTCCATATACAACAGAAACCACCAGTGTCTTTTATACCACTACTAGAACGCTGTACGTTTTGTTCCTTTGTTCCGTCATACATCTGTAGTCCAGTTTTACCTTTTGCTACAAATCTAGGGTTTAAGGATGCTAATACTTTAGGTGGTAAGTAAGGACAAGTCTGGCCTGATGGAATATAAGACCACCCTTTACCAAATTGCCTACTCAAATCTCTTAAAGCATTATCAAAAGGTTTTGTTCCAGTACCGTGTGGTTCATAGTGTTCTACTGTTTTCAAATCTGAATTTATTAAAATACAATTAGCGTGGCCTGCCTTAAAAGTCATAATAGCCATAATTGGAACACCCCTTTTACTACACTTATTGGCTTCTGTTATAATCTCTTGCCGAATTTCTGAATTTCTCAAATCACTTAGACTTAGAATAGATGCTTTTTTCGCTAGGTTTAAACCCCTTGTTTGGTCTTCTTGTTCTGTATCTCTAGGAAGTTTAAAGAAACAATCGTTTTTAGACCTCTCAAGAACTTCATAATAAAGAAACATAGCTATCGTGTTATAACACTGGAAGTTTACTGGTTCATTTCTTTCATATTTTTTTAATTCTTTTATCAAATCGTCTAGACTATTTACTACTTGTTTTACTACTGGTTTAGGTTTGGTGGGTTCTACTGGTTTAGGTTTTGGTTTAGGTTTCGGTTTCGGTTTTGGTTTCGGTTCTACTGGTTTCGGTTTCGGTTTCGGTTCTACTGGTTTCGGTTTCGGTTCTACTGGTTTCGGTTTCGGTTCTACTGGTTTCGGTTTCGGTTTCGGTTTTGGTTTTGGTTTCGGTTTGGGTTTTGCTCTAGGTTCTTTAGTATTCATTTTAATGTGAGAAAATCTATCTTTATGCGTTAACATACCCCCTACAATTTCTGCTTTATTCATTTTGGAGTATCCCTTAATGTTGGTTTTACTAATCTCTTTCTTCAAGGTAGAAAGTGGATGTGAGTTCAGTATTTCCGCGGTAAGCATATAACAATTATAAAGAAAATAATTCCCTTATAAGGTCTGCTGGTATTCTGTATCTCTCCTCTTGTGTCTGATTTGCTCCACCCACTCTGTTGCGTCTTTCAACATTTCCTAAATTGGTAGAATGTAATTTACCTATCATATTAGGGCACTTACCCTCCCCAGGGCAAGTTTTAGGTATAAAGTTAGTATTGTTCGTCCATATATTGGTTCGTTTCTTGTATCCCCAGTCGCTGTATTGGCAGTAGTCCACGGTATAGTAATGTAATCCCTCCATAATCTCTCGGTCTTTCAGTCGTCCGCGTGGGTTTTCAATAAACCATAATGTTGGTTTAAAGTAGTCTATAATTTCTAATGCTTTTAGGACTAACTTGTCTGCTTCTAACATTGATATCTCTTGCTGTTCTTTGGTGTAAAGTAAACCTTTCCTTAATCTACCTAACCAACAGTCTTGTAGTTTAGAATATTCTACGCACGGCGGTGAAGCCCAAACAATATCAAAGTAATTACGGTCGTATTGTTTGTAATCAAATTCAAGTATATCTACTCGGTGTGTAGCTGGAAGTATCAAATCAACCGAGATACTTTCCCAGTTGAATTCGTTAGCAACTTTACCTACAGAATGTGTCCCACTAAACAGTTCTAATACTCTCATTTCTGTTTACTCTGCTTATTTTCTGCCTTTTCTTCCGCAAGAACATTTTTTTCTACCATTTGGACTGCTTGACTGTCTATGAAAGCAGACTGAATTACGGTTTGCTTTTGTACTGGATAATCAATTTTTAAGAGAACACTACTGTTAGGAGCAAGGGTAGGATTACTTAGGTCTGGATTGAGAATATTGATTTGTATTGAGTTGAGATTGATTGGATTAGTGAGAGTGTGGACTAGGTCATTTCTGTTGAAAATGAAATCTTGATTAGCAAGATTACTTCTTGGTACTGTGTCTAAAAGAACAACTGGAGAACCGTCGTGAACTACGTCGGTATTACCGCCTACATTACTAGTGATAAGGAAATATCCGTTATTACTTAGCGTAGGAAGTTCACGTGCTTGGATTTCTTTACCGCTAGTTTGGACTGGAGGCATAACAGCGTAGTCATAGAATGAATACTGGTATTGGTAAGTTCTACTATGTTGGAGTTCACCAGTGCCTGGGTCAGTAAAAGCAACTTCACAAAATCTATTAGGAACATTTATATCAGAATTATTATAGAATTGAACTCCAGCATTTATAGTATCAATTTGGAAATGACTGTCAGTTGGTTTTTTCCTATCTTCGTTAGCAAACAAAGTTGAAACTTCCGTTATAACACTAGAAGAAACACCAGCACCAGTAGTGAAACCTCCTACTGTTTCTTGTGCGTGGTTATAGAATTTTGCCTTCTCAAAACTATCGGTAGAACAAATCTGTTCGTACTGAAATCCTAGTTTAGCCCAGATAGTAGTGGCCCACGCGGCTTTTGCCTCTTCGTTGGTTCTAAAGAAGTCGTCAAAAGTTAGGAAATCATCGTAAAACTGAATTTTATTAGCTGGTTTCTCTACAGTTCTAAGGTTCTGAGCGGTCTTGAAAGCCCAGTTTCTCATCATTACCCCACTAAGTCTCTCACAAAGAGTGTTAAGGTTGTTGTTAACAGTTGCTACATTAGCTTCTATTTGTGTTTGGTCGGCGGTCTTCTCAAAGTAAAACAATTCACTATATGCTGCTGGTAAATTTGGATATTTTATTTTGTTTATATCCTTGTCTGTGTCTAGTGTTCTCTGAATGTAGTAGCATTCTGCTGATGGATTGTCTAGTTTATTACCTAGTTTATCGTAAGATGGAATTTTTCTAGGTTCGTGGAGGTGGGACATTTTGTAAAGACTAGCCTGATTATCATAAGCAATACTAAAGTTAGTTGTACCTACAGTCATAGCACCATTTGGAAAGAAATTTGTGTCTTGGAAGACATTGAAATCAGCTAATCCACTATTTGCGTTAAAGAATGGGAAGTTAGACGGTTCTTGTCCTCCTCTACCTCCTTGGGTGTCTTGGAAATACATAGTGTTAGGAAATCTACCGTTTCCTACAGTTCCGAATTGTGTATAGGGGGGAACTACTGTGTTGTTCTCAAATCCGAAACAATATTCAGAATGAGCTCCCATTTGGGTGTTAAAATTAGCAGCTAAAACGTCAGACCTATATGCGAAGAGACTTGGATTGAATTTTGCTGGATTAGAGCCTGGACTTCCAAGATTATAATGAAATACTCCATTGTTAGTTGAAGGAGTTAAGGAAGTCATTGTTGGGAAAGTAATAACATTTGGTGTGTCTTGTTTAACATAATCAATACTTTCTTGAAAAAACTTTGGTCTAACAGCAAAGACTGAGGGTATAACAGTATCACTAGCAGTTAATGCTCTTATTCCACTTTGGTATAAGAAATGTTCTCCTATAACCGCTTGTGTATTACCATCCCCTCCCTCAGAATACCAATCCGTCATTTGTTGGACTGTTAAATCCAATTGAAATGCTCCAGTAAATTCTAAACCGTCCATAGCACTTTCATAGTTCTGGACGTTGCTTACTTGCGTAATACCACCCCTAGGTTGATAGTGATTTCTAACCATCATTCCACCGTTAAAATCAAATTCCTCCTTAACTCCGTCTGGGACTAGTGTACCAGAAAAACCTTCTGGTGTGTGTTCTACTTTTACTTTTCTAGCAAAACCATTGTTAGTCAATTGACCGTCAAAAGTTCCGTCTTCTTTATCTTTCTGAAATCTTGTCTTAGCAACATTGTCTGGAAGTTCTGAACCGTTTAACTGACCGTTGATGATATCCGCTAGTTTATCTAATGTGTAAATACCTTTTTTAATTTTAAGGGTAGATTTACTTATCAACGGTATAGCATAACTCCAACCATCGGTTTCTAAAGTTAAATCGTCTGCTTGTTTAAAAGGGTGGCCTGGTGGAGCCTTCGTTCTAGCTAGCGTCATCAAGGGCATAATGTTTTCGGTTCTACCACGCTCAAGACTAGTAGCCCATTTTGCGTTTGTATAATCGGTATCAGCGTCATTTGTATATAAATTTAACCAATTATATTCCATATTAAAATTAGCCGCTATATCAAGGCCTGGGGGATTATCATTATTGACTTCGTCTGGGTCGTTTAACAAGTTTCCAGTAGCAGGAACAGTATACATACTATCACTCATATAGTATCCGTATACTAGCTCTTCTTCTAAATCTTCTTCTATCTCTATAGAACCACCAGCAATTCCCTTCTGATTTATAAAGGAACTTGCGACTGATATATTCGTTCCAGTAGGTAAGGCGAGACCACCGTTGATTTTGTATTCCCAGCGATTATTAGTTGTACTATCAATAACTTTAGAATTAGAGGCATTTGCGTCTATGTAAATAGAGTTCATTATATAATAAAAAGAGAAATAATATGTCTTTAACTAATTTCAAATTAAAGATTTGAAACATTTATCATCATACCTCCGTTAGGCTGAGACATAACATTTACTAGTCTAGTCTGTCCTACAAAGTAGTTGACATCAAGAGTTCCAATCTCAGTCTCACAAGCGACTGGAGTTCCAGCGACTTCACTAGTGGTCTGGGCGACTGGACTTCTCTCGTAGATAACTCTGATAGGATAGTTTCCAATCATTGTTCCGTTTCCTCTAATCTGACCGCCACCGTGCTGTTTATCTAAGTCCAAAGCGAGTACATTAAACTTACCCAATAACTGGCCCGAGGGTGGTGAGAGAAGTGAGGAGCAAGTGTTTACGTCCTTACAGAAGAATGGTTTTTCTAACTGAAGGTCTTGTCCTAAGTTGTAAGACAACTGGTTATAGTGCTGGAGTGGTGAGAAAAGTGGTTCTGGGAATACATTTACACCGTTGATATTGTACTGAATGGTCTGTCTAGTAATACCGTCAGAACGCTGGTCTAAGAGAACTCTGTTCCAACCGTTTGCTGATGGTGGGAGTTTCTTAATCTGCTGGAGATAATGGAGTTCACTATCTACGGCGTTAATGCGGTGTTCTATCTGCTGGGTGTTCTTGGCTCCAGCGGTGTTGGCGGTAGTAGCTCCTATTGTTTTATCTACTGATGAGACATTCATAAAATCTAAGGTGAGACCGCCTTCCTTCTGTGTTTCGGCACGGTAGTCTTCTTGGACTTTACTGGGGAAGATTAGGTAGTCAATTAAGAGTTCTACTTCGGCAAACTTAACATCACCGTCGGCGGCTGCGAGATTGGCGTTGGCGTTGTAAGCGTTATCACTCATTTTATTACACCATTCACTAGTGCGACTTTCAAACTCAACTTCTAAGAAAACCTTATAATCTGTGAATAAGAATAGAGGGATATTTCTTTCTTCTAATGCTGGGATAAGCATTCCTAAGGGAATAGCGGTCTTGATATTGTTATCGGCGACGTTGGTGATTGCGAATGAGTTGATTGAAGGAGTTCCGCCAGTAGCACTCTGGTTATCAAAGAGACCGTAGTTAGTTCCAGAGGTGGCGTTGTTAGGGTAAATCTGACCTGTCTGACCTAATCCACCTTGGCCTGAGATAGCGGCTGTGGTTTCTTGGAGAACTTGGGTGTGAAGCTGGTTGGCGAGATAATGACCCATTTTCTTTAATCTGCTGTCTGGTCTCATCTTTAAGAGGTGATTTAGTGTAGCCCACATACCTACGCTATCAAGGTCTTGGATTTCAAAATCTCCGAAAAGTAGGCGAACACGCTTTACGCCACCGAGGACACCGTTAAAGCAGTTAGCACGAACGCCAGCTGCTGAGACAGTTGCGTCCTTGGCGACTGGTTTAAAACAAAGTAAAGTATTCTTATCCAAAAACCCCATAGTATCAATTCTAAATGTATGCTTATAGGTGTTTCCAGTAGAGTGGAGAGGTTCTAAGAATTCTGTACGAACATCCATAACATTATCTGGTGAAGTAGAAGTGTAATTTGTAAGGTCAGCGAGGGAGGCCATTTGTATAAATAGTTATTAGAAAAAAATTCTGTAGATATTCTATAGAATGGTAAAGAAAAAAAGTACTCCGATTATAAATGCGAAAAAGAAAATGAAAAAGGAAGACGGCGTTGCTCTTGGTAGAATAGTTGGTAGAAATCCGCTCTCTGATAAGGTAATCAAAGATGCTGAGAAAAAAAAGAAAAAGAATATTGAGGAGATTTTCATAAAGAAGAAGAGTAAAAGTCTCTAATTATCGTCCCCATTAGGGCAATGTATAGTAAAGTTTACGGTAGAAGCTGCTAATTGCTTTGCTAGTTGTTCTGTTTTCATATCTACAATTGTAATCTTAAATGAGTTTACACTAATTTCATTATTCTTCAAATCACTTAGTACTGCTTGGAAAGGTTCATATACAGCAACCATTTCATTATTAGTGTTTCCTGCTTCTACAATGTCAGCAGAGGAAAATGGGGAAGGAATGTTAGCAATAACACTCTTTCTAAAACCACCGTTTATTTTATCACTTGTATTTTTGTAGTTATTACACGGTAAGTCTATGAAGATAGAATAACTGTCTCTCTTCCAAGGATTAGTAATATTACTATTATGGAAAAGATTAGCGTTATTATGAAGAGAAGCTGGATTACTAATAAGTGTAGGGTCTAGTGTAAAGTTGGGTGAATGGTCTAATATTCTCCGTTTATTTTGGAATGGAATATTCAATGCTTTAGCTAATTCTTTACTAAATTCCATTTCATAATTCAATAATAAGCACCCTGCCTCTGGTTGGTCGCTGTCAGAATTATCGGTTATAGCAACTTGAGGATAGGCAATTTTTTTAAATCCTTCACCACGCTGTGTCATTCCAACTACTACTTGGTAAGGTAATTGACTTTGTGCTTTTTCTTGTGCGTTAGGTGCTATACCGTAATCTACACCACTACTTGCTACTTCAAAATTGTGTGTTAGGAATTCACCGTGAACGGCACTATCATATATTTCAGTCATATTAAAACTATCGGTGGCAGTACCAACTGGACTATTATTTAATGCGTATACTCTTATATAACTATTTCTTTTGTCAGTATTTACAGTACCTCTAGATAGTGCTTGTTCTTCTGTTTGTTGATATAACTGTACGAAAAATTTAGGAGTTTGGTCTTCGTCAAAATAATTATGAATTGGAACTCTTTCTAAATATGTTATCCGATTTATCTCATAATTCATATTAGGAGCTCTATCAATACCAACAGCAGATGTTCCATTAAACCCACTATAAATTTCAAGATTACCACCGTAAGGTTCTATTCTAAGTCCTAAGGGAACTGGTAGATAACTATCGGCAGCAGTAGTACCAGCAGAACCGTCTACTTTAATAGGATTTGTTCCAGCACTTCCACCAGCAAATAATCTATTAGTACCTGCTCCTAAATGTTTAGAAACTGCTGTGTTGTAAAATCCAAAATGAATATTTCCAACTTGGTCGCTTGTTGTATCTATACCCTCTAAATAAATACAATTTTCAAAGTTATTTACTGGAGGAGTATTAGAGTTTTTGAAGTATCTGTGAACGTAAGCTAACTCAATATTGATAATTGCTCCAGCGTCCAATGTGTCGTTTGTACCACCAGTTGTTTTACTAATTGACCTCCCCCTATAATGAACGTTATTGTCTACTTGGACGTTCATTTGGTATTCACCACCTGGGTCTAGTTCTATTTCATTAGGGTCTAAATTTGGGTCGTCCCTTGATAAATTATAATCAATACCAAATGCTATATCTGTTGCTTTACCACTATCTAAGTCTGATTGTACGGAGAACCCTTGAAAATTTTTAAGTTTAGTCTTCTTACCAGCACCACCATTTCTAGTTATACCAGCATTTATTATACTTTCTAAATTTGTTCTGAAATCTGTATAACTATATACACCAGCTGGGAATTCTAGTTCTAATGTATTAGAATATGTAGTTAAGTCTTTACTTAAGAAAGGTTTCTGATTTGGGGAGGCAGCTACGGCGTCGTCTATATCGTACTGAGGTAAACAGTCTGTCGCATTAGCAGTTATAGTAATTGTCTGTGTTTCATTAAAGACTACCTCACCTGCTCTAACTAGTTCAGCAAACTTGAAGTCTATCTTACTGTCTTTCATTATCTTAATAGGGTCTTGAAACCTAATAGTGTACTCAAAGCCATTATCACTAGGACTTATCAAGTTAAAGTTCTTCATAAGGTATAATATTATATTAGAAAACAATTCTTACCGATATTACCTATTTTTCTGAGCCAAAAAAAAAAATGTCAAATCAAAAATGATTTATGAAAACGGAAAGCAAAAAATGATTTCGGTTCGTGAAACTTTTTCTCAAAAAAATAGGTAAGGTTTAAGAGACCATAACCAATAAAAAAGGAATTATACCCACTCCATATATCAGTCTTAGAATTTCTTACGGAAAACCTTACCTATTTTTTTTAGTTCTTTTTCTCAAAACACTCATAACAATTGTACCCCTCAAAGTCGCTCTCGTCGTCGCCACAGTAATCACCGTCAAACCATTCCGCGTTAGTAAAATCAGTCCCACAATCCTTACAAATATACTTCCCCTCTTTTTTCTTTTCATAACAACCATTACATTCATACTTAACTGGTTCTTCCCCACACAGAACTATCCCTTCCGTGAAAGGAGTATTACAATCCCCACACTGATACCGTCGTCCCTCCTCACCGTCTTCGTCAAACCAGTAGTCGTCGTCGTCGCGTTGGTAGTTGTAGTCTATCCAAAACCCTAGGACTTTATCCTTCAGTTCTGGAAAACACTTAGAAAGTTCGTGGTGGGTCGCAATCATATTCGCCATATCAGTCGTTATCTACTCTTATCAGTAAAGTTAAAAAATAATTCAATTTTATAAAACTTTTAATTATTTTGGGTGTCCCTACACCCAAAGATTAGCTCACTACATAATTTTCTATAGATTTAGGGGTAAAGGGGTTCTCAAGTCCACCAGTCTTGCTTACCAAGTCGTCAGCCCAGTCAGCAACCTTGACCCAACCTCTGCCCCTCGCTTCGTCAGTTATGACTACACGCTTAGCGTCGTGTGGTGTGAACTTGCTAATGTCTTCGTCGTCGTCAAGGAAAACAGTATCATAGACCTTCATAACACTAAGGGGGAAGCAAAGTTCAGTTCCAGAGAGAGTAATGTTTACTTCTCGTTCTTTGTCTTCTGCTCTAGGGGCAAGACGCTTAGTAGTCTTACGCGTAAACATATCAAGAGCGTCCATTTCCTCAAGCAGTCGCCCATTACTCTGATAGATAGCCTTCAGAGTGTTCGCCATTTTGAGGTAATCCCCCTCAGTCTCAGCCTCCTCCTCACCCCAAACCAGCATTTCTTGAAAAGTTATGTTGGCGTCCTCAGTTGCTTTCACCATAGCGTCGCGGTCGCAGTTAAGAGCGTACAGAAGAACCTTAGAGTAAGAATGAATAAACAGAGCTGGCGGAACACCCTTCATAAACTCTCCAATCTCCATTCCCTTCTCAGTTGCTTTCGCTCTAGAAGAACGGTTGCCTTCGTTAAGAATTTCCAGAATAGCGTTGACGTGTGCCCTCAGTTTCTCTCGCTGAGTTGACCGCCTCGCAAGAGTATCAGCTATGTACTGTGAGACCCACTGGCGTAGGACGTTTACGTCTTTCTTGAGAAGTTCCATTAGACCTTTACTCATATCAACGTGAATGTTAGTAAGTGAAATAACCGTAGCGTCGTCGCCAAACTTATCGCCAATCCAAGAACCAAACTCGGAATTGTGTGAAGTCATTATTTCGTATCAGTATGTACCAAATAAAAGTAAAATAAAATAAAATTCAATTTATTTATTCTCTGAAAAAAAAAGGGTGTGCTGACACCCAAATTTTTTATAATTACATATCCCAATCCATAGCCCCCTCCCAGTTAATAACCCCGTCCTCCTCCAGATTAGAAACAGACCAATCAAAGAACTCGTCCCAGTCTCCAAAAATATCCTCCACCTTCTTCTCGCCCCAGTTAATATACCCCTTAAAGTCAAAGTCCTCAAAGTCCAAGGGTTCGTCAGCGTATTCATTCAACCCCTCCATAATCCGTGTTCGTTCAGCCTCCTCCATCACCTCTTGGGGGATGAAGAAAGTAGTAGTATCAATATTGGAAATCTTATCAGCAAAGCTAGACATAATAGTCTGTAGGTACTCTTATCACTAAAATCAAAAAAAAATTCAATTTTATAGAAAATCTCAAACTTTGGGTGTTCCTAACCCCTTAGGAAAAGATTTGGGTGTCTCCTACACCCAAAGTCTCAAAAGTTTCTATTAAATTGATTTTTTTTTAGAAAAATATGATTAGGAACATACACAGCATACAAAGCAAAGCAAACACACACACACTTACATTCTTACAAAAATGATGTCTACTATGACTTACACACCGACCGACCAGCTCCCCTCTCCGCCTCAGTGGATGCTGGACGAAGTCGCCGTCGCCGAGCAGGCTCACCTTGACGACCTACTGGAGAAGTGTTCCACTATCCGTACCTTCCGCAAACACGTTCTCCCCATTTACTACCGCCACAAGTCAGCCACGGGCCACATTATGGGTGAGGCTATTGAGAGTTGGAGGGAGGGTCAGATTACCCTCGCCAAATTCCGCAAGGAAAGGCAGTTTCCGTTGGGAGCAATTCCAAAGTTCTACCTAGTTCCGTGGGAGCGGTCTGACTGGGAGGTTAGCAATGCTAACTCCTTCAACAACCTTTACTGGAAGGATATGGAGACGCAAGTCTACAACGACGGAGACTGGCGGCCGCATATCTACACTTGCCCTTCTAAGCAAATGAGGAAGGCTATGTTCGCCTTCACACGGAAGCAGGTCAACGATTTCCTCGCCACGAAGACTGGTAAGGTCTACAAGTCTCGCTCTCGCACATTCCACGAGATTATGGATAGCTGGAGCATTACGAGGGAGACTAACAAAGTCAGAGAGTACGGAGCGGAGTTCAATATGGTTGAGAGCTACAGCCCTCGCCCTCAGCTGTACCGCGGTTTCTGGGAAATCCTAAACGCTTGGAAGGCAATGAAGTTCAAGAAGGTGGAGAACG
>TARA_R110002126_G_scaffold36678_6_pt1 | contig 23284 bp, 20 predicted proteins | sample TARA_R110002126 | Tara Oceans TARA_R110002126 (sample SAMEA4397536) | marine metagenome | biome: Polar Biome; feature: [DCM] deep chlorophyll maximum layer (ENVO:01000326); material: water (ENVO:00002006), including particulate matter (ENVO:01000060) such as... | depth 30 m | reverse complement strand
AGCGCCGGCAGGGTCAGCGGCACGAGGGCATAGCTGACCACCAGCACGGCGACGCCCAGTGCCGCATCAAGCCCCAGGATCGCCGCAATGGAGATGGCCGAACTGACCATGGGAGCGGCCGCAATCAGAATAAGCCCCTGTTCGAGGCCCGGGGGCAGGCCCAATGGGGTGACGACCAGCCAGGCGAATACCGGGGCGGCGACGATATTGACGACGGTGATGGCGGCGATGAGCACGGGGCGCCGGGCGTAGCGGCGCAGGCGTTCGGTATCGAGCTGCACCATCGCAACCGCCAGGATGACCACGATCGCATAGAGGATCCACGGCCGGAAGAATGCGGCGACCGGCTGGAAGATCACGCCGGCGACAAGCGCGCCTGCCATCAGCCAGGTGGCGCGGGTCGCAACGCCTTCGAGCGCGGTTCGGATCAATATTGCGTGCCGTCCATACGCCGGAACGACCGTGCGCCGTCCGGTTTTTTTTCCAGCACCATGTCGTTGTCAGGGTAATGAACCTCTTCAGCTGGCGACCGGGTGCCGACCTCGATAAACCGGACAACGGTGTCAGACCTGTTTTCCAGGACGTGTGCATTTTCCGCTCCGGCGGGAAAACAGGCGCACATGCCGGGCGCCAGCACCTGTTCGCCCGTCTCGGTCACCAGCGTTGGCGTGCCGTCGGTGATGTAGATGAATTCGTCTTCCGCACTATGCCAGTGGCGCAGCGCCGAAACCGCGCCCGGGGCCAGTTCCGTCAGGTTTACCCCGAACTGGGTCAGGCCGTTCGCATCGCCCAGCGCCCGGCGCGATTTCCCGTTTAGCGCCGTGTCGTAAGGCGCGGGATAGGGATTGCGGACTTCCGCGGGCAGGGTCAGGGGGTCGAATGCTGCGGTAACTTTTGCAGTGGGCATGGCAGGTTCCTCTGATCAGATCGCAATTCGTCCGAACCGGTCGGACCGTTTTCTTCGCTTCTTTTCGGCGCCTCTCTTGGCGCATATTCGGCAAATCATGTCATAATCACGCTGACGGCGCTATTGAACGGGGAGAGATATGTCCGGTACTTCGATCAGAAAAATTGTCACCATCGTTCAGGAAACCCGAACCGAGATCGGGCAGACGGTCGATCCGCCGACACGGCAATGCGCCGCGGTCGCCGTCATCAGGAATCCCTATGCCGGGCGCTATTCCGAGAAACTGCCCGAACTTGAAGCCGCCGGCGCCGAACTGGGCGACGAACTGGGGCGCCGTGCGATGGCGGCCCTCGGCATCGGTGCCGAGCAGGTTCAGAGTTTCGGCAAGGCGGCGATCGTCGGCGAAGACGGCGAAAAGGAACACGCCGCCGCCTGCATGCATCCGACCCTGGGCAAGCCGCTGCGCGCTGCGGTGGGACCGGCACCATCGATCATCCCGTCCGCGAAGAAGGTCGGCGGCCCGGGAACTACCATCGATTGTCCGCTTCATCACAAGGAAGACGTCTGGACGTTTTCCCATTTCGACGCGATGGAAGTGTCGCTGTCGGATGCGCCCCGTGCCGATGAAATCGTGGTGATTGTCGCGATCACCGATTCCGGCCGACCGCTTCACCGCGTCGGCGAAGATAAGAGTTCTGCGGACGTGATGTCGGACTAGCCCTTTATTTCGACGATCCGCTCGGGCGACGAATGTACGCCATAGGTGACCAGCGGGGCGTCGCCGGTGACGCGAAACCCGTGGGCGGTATTCGGTGGAAACACCATCGTCATGCCGGGGCCGATTTCGATATCGTCGGCTTCGCCGTCGATCCAGGCTTCGCCCGTGCCTTCGAGAACGGTGACGATTTCGACATAGGGATGGGCATGGTTCGGCGTGGCGTAACCGGGTGGCGAGGTCTGAATGCCGCAGCGCACCGGCGTCGATCCGGCATCGTCGCCGACCAGTGTCTGGTAGGTTGCGCCGCCGGGAAATTCCTCCCTGTCGATCGCATCGTGACGGATAACGCTATTCACACCGGTACCTCAATGCCGCCAGAACGGACATACAGGATAGCACCTTTTTCGGTTGTGATCTTGTGGGTCGATCCCGGCGGGGAACGGACCCAGGTGCCGGCGGGGTACGTGCCGCACGTGTCCGAGAATTCCCCGTCGATGACGAAGACCTCTTCGCCGCCGGGATGACTGTGGTGGGGGCTTTCCGCCCCTGGGGCGAGCTTCAGCAGCACGGTCCATTCGCGGTAGCCGCCCTGCCGGTAAAGCGGTTTGTGCCAGACGCCGTTGTCATTGCGCGCCTGCCAGTCAAGAACACCGGTGTTCATTTCTACCTGTGTGCGCCCTTCACCTTTGTACTGGCGCAGTTTGACGAACAACGTGCAGCCGTCTTTTGAAAAAGGGGCATGGGACGTGCCGTCCGGGTTCAGCAGATACGTTCCCGCCGGATAGTCGCCGTGTTCGTCCGAAAACACGCCGTCGAGAACGAATATTTCCTCGCCGTCCGGATGTTGATGGGTCGGAAATGCACTGCCCGCATCGTAGCGTACGAGCGATGTGACAACCCCCGCTTCCGCCGGGCCGTCGCGGTAGAACCGCTTGCGCCATACCGTCGGGGACGGACTTGGCTGCCAGTCCATGTCGGCGGCCCGCATAACGACGCGGGTCGACATATCGGCATTCAGGTTTTGGTCGCCGCTCATCCGTGACCGTTCATCCGGGGGAAATGGTTTTCCGGTGCGGATGCGTCACTCCCGGTCCCTATTCCGCGGGTGCGACGTCGACCTGTTTGACGCTCCTGGTCACAAGATAGACGATTACCAGGCCTGCCGCTGCAACCACAAGCGTCAGCGGCGATTCATGGCCGAGCCAGATTGTCGACGACCCGACCGTGAGACAGGCGGCGTACATGCCGATCGACGACAGCCAGCCGGCGAAATTGCCCGACCCGAGCACTGTCACCGTATGGGCCAGCAGCATGCCCGCCGACATGCAGGTCGCAATAACGTAGACGATGGCGACTGTCGTTCCTTCCAGCAGCAGGGCGGGGTTAAAGGCCCACAGATAGGGCAGCAGATACGCGGTTGCGGCAAGCTGAACGCCGACGAAGCCGGTTTTCCACATATCGGCGCCGGCCATCTCGGCGGCGACCATCGACGCGATGGCGACGGGCGGCGTGAGCATGCTTATCAGGCCGAAATAGAACAGGAAGAGATGCGCGCCGATGGGCACCAGCCCCATTTTGATCAGCGCGGGTCCGATCACCGACACGAGCACGATGTATACCGTCGCCGTCGGCATGCCCATGCCGAGAACGATGCAGATGAGCGACGTCATCAGCAGCATCACCATGATGCCGTATTCCTCGCCGAGATGCGCCAGGATCAGGCTGAGCTGGAACGCGAGACCGGTGGAATTCATCACGCCGAGAATGATCCCGGCGGCGCCGCCGATCAGGATTAGCGGAATGAGAATTTCGCCGCTGCCGAGGAAGAAATTTCTCCAGTGTTCCATCGTGGGCAGACGCCGGTCGCGCACCGTCATCAGCACGACCATGCTGGCGGCGGAATACAATGCCGCAACGCCCGGCGGATAGCCGAGCCAGAACAGGAAATACATCAGGATGATGATCGGGATAATGAATATCCAGCCGACCTTGAGCACGTCGATTATGATCGGCAACTCGGCCTTGGGCAGTCCGCGCAGCCGGAACCGGCGGGCGACCGCATCGACCTGCATGAAAAGGACGAGGAAATAGAGGGCCGCCGGCACGGCCGCCGCGATAACGACATCCTGATAGGGAATTTCAAGGAACTCGGCGATGATGAATGCCGTCGCCCCCATTACCGGCGGCGCAATCTGGCCGCCATTGGACGCGACCGCTTCGATCGCCCCGGCATATTCCGGTTTGAACCCGGTTTTTTTCATAAGCGGGATCGTCACAATACCGGTCGACATGATGTTGCCGACTGTCGAGCCCGAGATCGTGCCGAACGCGCTGGATGCGATGACCGCAACCTTGGCCGGTCCGCCGCGGCGATGGCCCATCCAGCCCATGGCAAGATCGGTGAGGAAGGCGGTACCGACGCTGACTTCCATCAGCTTGCCGAACAGGATGAAAGCGAGAACCAGGTTGACGATGACCTGCAGGACGAGGCCGGGAACGCCGTTATTATCCTGGTAGAAATAGGTGATTGTCTTGGTCGGCGGGAAAATCGACGCCTCAAGGGCGCCGGGGAGAATATCGCCGAAAAACGCATAGAGGATCAGAACCCAGACAAGGCTGGAGATAATTCGTCCGGCCGACTTGCGCAGGCCCTCCATCATTAACACCAGCGCGATAACACCGGGTACCCATTTGTCGGGGGTGCGCAAATGCGCGGTGACGATCCAGTCCTCGAAATTGTAGGCCATCCAGAACCAGGACAGGAATGCGGCGAGGGCCAGAAGACATTCCAGCAATCCCGGTTTTTCGAAATAGGGGTAACGGAGAAGCGCGCCCGCACACGCGATTCCGAGAATAACGCCGACGACCTGCTGGAAGGTCAGGGCGATGCCAAAATAGTCGGTGAGTGCCAGAATCCAGGCAATCCCGAGTATCGGCATTGAGGCGAGGCAGACACGCAGGAGTATCCCGCTAAATCTTTCCATCGGTTCTACTCCTGCGTGTCAATCGTAATGCTGCGACCTTGCCTATTTCGTCAGCATCATGTCGTTCTTCATGTGGGCGTCGGTATAGATGCCGACTTCCTTGTAGTATTTCGCCGCACCCGGATGGTAGGGGATCGGGTTGTTGGACGGCGCAATTGCGGATTTTTGCAGGCCGCGGAGCGGGGGATAATCCTTCTGCATCGCTCCCCAGTTCTCGTAAACCGCCTTGGCCATGGCGTAAGCATCCTCGTCGGATACCTGTGTGCCGGCATTCAGGTAGGAATCGAACGCGGGGACCCTGATGTCGCTTTTGACGAAGGGTTTGCGCTTGCTGTTCTTTTCCGCGACCGTATAGAGGCCGGCCATTCCCTTACCCATAAACTCGTTGGTACCCATGGGGCCGACCGGGATGATGCGCAGACCGCCGGGGACGGTCGCGTGCGCTTTGCGGAGTTGCGGCATGCCTGTGGCGATGGGCGCTGCGTCCACCCGGTCCTGAACGACCATGCCGATACTGGCGACGACGCCGCCGGATTCGACCGGGGTGACGTCGTTTTCGGTCAGTCCTGCGGATGCGAGAATGGTCCGGTTGGCCTGGGCCAGCGAGACGTTGGTCTTGAATTTGACGACGACGCGTTTGCCCTTCAGGTCCGCGAGCGTTTTTATGCCTGAGCTTTCCTTGACCATGTAGGCATAGGGCAGAACCCAGATGCGCGCAATCGAGCGGACTTTCTTGGTCGCTGCCTTGTAGGGCGGCGTCGCGCTCCATGCCATACCGGAATCGAGCGACGAATTGATGCCGAGCGTGATCTCGCCGGCATCCATCAGCGGCAGGTAGACCGACGAGCCGGCATGCGGCTGTGCATTGGACCGCACGCCCAGTTTTTCCTGGAACAGTTTGGCGAAACCGCTGCCCAGCAGAAAGTATGTCGAACCCTGCGGGTTGGTGCCGATCGTGATGCGTTTCAGTTTGGCGTCGGCGGTTCCGGCAGTCACCGAGAATGCACCAACCGCTGCTGCAAACACAGCGGCTTTCACTACGTGATTTGTCATGATTTGCTCCCTAAGCAATATCGTTGTTACAAGCGCATTTTTTTTTAATACGCGCCTGAATGAACCCTATCAGACGATTTGGTCGCCGTTAAGCGGCAAAATTTCGAATCAACGACGGGTGGGAGCGGCGTGTGCCGCGCCGAACGGGTTCGGTGGAAGCGCTACGGAACGGCCGTGATGCAGGGCTGTTTATCGTCGAGGAGAAACGGCCCTACCTGTGCGTGTTCGGTGGCGTAGTCGCGACCGCAGAAGTCTCGTGCTGCATTGGAGATCGGGGTGCCGGAAGACCGGAGCGCCTTTATATCCGTAACGGCGAGGTTTCCTTCGACGGGTTCGGCGAAAACATCGGATGAAACTTTACGGTTCAGCGCGGCGTCAATATTCGAAACGATGTTGCCGCGTTCCGTATAGTTTCCATCGGTGCGCGCGAGGATGCGCCCGTCGATCACATTGTTCAGGATCGTGGCCGTGGTTTCGGGATACCGGACATCGATGCCGCGCGTGCCCGTCAGGAGATTGTTGTGGATCAGGGTGTCGGCACTTTTGTTGAGATATACGCCGACATCGTTCGGGCAATTCATCACGATATTGTTCCGCATAATGCCCCGGATGTGCTCGTCCCGGCATTTTCCGTCGCGGCAGGACCCTCGATCGGTGCCGCCGCCGCCGAATGAGAATCCGATCCGCGTTCCGCCGCGCTGGCGCCATTCGCAGCGCACCAGGTTGCGTTCGAATATATTATCCTCGCCGGCGCCCTTGAAAAATGCGCCGTAGCTGATGCGGTCGCCCTGCGCCTTGGCGAAATCGGCAATGAAATTAGCCTCCACGACCCAGTTGCTGGCGGCGACGATGTCCAGCATTGTGACCGGGTTCGATGTTTGGCGGGGCCGATCGTTGATAAAAACGTTGTGCGCCACGGTGCCGCCGTCGGGAAACCGGCCGCTGGCGCCATTTACCTTCAACGACGCGTTGAAATTGGAAATCCAGTTGTTTCGAATGACTGTCGAGTGGGCGTTTCCGACGACATGAAAGGCGTGTTCACACCAGGAATCGCTGGAACATACCCCGTCTATAATCAGGTTCTCGAATATCCAGTTCGCGCCCCGAACGTGAAAGCCTTCCTGCAGATCGAATCGCAGCGTAACTGTCCCGAAAGCCTTCGCGCGGACGCTGATTGGCGCAGTATCTGTGCCGTTTGCAGCGACATCGATGGATTTTCCCGAAAATGTATACGTGCCCGGGGCGATGGTGATAACGTCTCCGGGTTCGGCGTTTCCGATTGCCGTAACAACGTCCGTCGCCGAGTTTACGACCGTGCGATTGTGCATGGGACTGTCGTTGGCGGGATTGGGCCCGGTTTGCGGTCCGATCGCGAAAACCGGCCAGTCCGCCGGACGTGCAGCGGCGGCCCTGCCGGAGACGGGTGCAAAAACATTCCGCGGATCCGTTCTCCAGAACAGGTATTCGGCAATATCGAAACCGGGCTTCAGCGATGGATATTTGTTCTTTTGCCAAATGAATTCGGGGTGAAGCAACCGGGCCCATGAAACATGGAATGCTTCCTGAAATATGTACTGCGTGTAAAGCGCCCCTCCTGAAATTCCCAAAACGAATATCAGGAATACCACCCCTGCCAACCGACCAATTTTTCGCCGCATCTTTTCCTTACGCACTCTTTCTGTCGACGGGATCAAAGAGCCTTTCTTTTAAAAAAACGCAGTCCACGCCGACGCTACCATTTAACCACCGGAAGGTTCTTCAGAAACCGGATTGTGCATGACCCCTTTGCTATCGTCACAGTTGATACCATACCCGGCCAGCGCCGACAGAATATTAATTGCCAGCGCCTGATCCGCTTCGGTTATCGGGGATTAATTCCGTGATATTGCATGATCGCCATGAGCCGAGACTCTTGGAGTGACTACCGAACTCCTCTTGGCTACGCTCAATCATGTCGACGGGACCCAGTATGGTGTGATTTGTATGGGATTATTTTCGCGAGACACTGTAATAATGCACAATAAACTGTCTAATGATTGATTGTGAATCGTCCTATCTGGACGACAGGGGCAGGGTCTTCGCAGGCTTGGTATCGCCCGCATGTGGACGTCATTTGTACCTCAGACGGATTGCCGCACTATTGTAAGTCACCATCGGAAGGCGGCTTCTGCAGGACAAAGAAAATTATGAAAATTGATTACAACCTGAACGGCGAGGGTGCAAAATCCGTATTTTTTGTAATTTGTGCTTTGGTCTTTTTCGCGTTCTTTGAGTTCTACTACAAAATTAATGCGGCTTACCCGTCGGCTCTTCCCCTCGGTTATATCTTGACGGTATTTGCAGGCATTGTTTTCTCGCGAGTGAAGTATGAAGATTTTTCACCTGCGTTTAAAATCTGCTTCCGGGGGCTTGCTGTCCTTATCGGGCTGTATGCCGCGTTCGTGTTTCCCGATTATCCGATCGTTGTTGATAAATATGGCGGTACCGAAGGCGCCATCGTGCTTGGCGGCTGGTTTTTGGGCGTCTTATGTTCCCTGCTAACGCTATGGCGCCCTTCCTTTCTTCTCGCGAGCGGGTTCTATCTCTGGTGGAGCAAACAGATCGCTGGAACTGTTACCGGATTCCCGTATCACACCCTGCTCGACATTTTACCTGCAATTGAAATCTCCGCCTTTATGTCGACAGCCTTGTTTTTGCTCGTGCTGATGGGACAGCCTTGGGTTCTCTTGGGCAACAACCGGTTCGTTTCAGATATTCGCTCGTTCTTTACACAGCGCCAGCGGTATCTCGGCGACTTGATAGTATTCGTGGCAATTTCCATGCAGCTGGCTAATTATTTTACGTCGGGCTTAGGTAAAGCCAGCTTGAATGGCGGCGTATTGTCGTGGTCGCTTGAAAATAACCTGGCCGATATTTTCGACGTAGCTGTCATAAACGGACAACTTTTCTGGCAGGATTATCCATTCGCCGTTTCGACGTTTTCCGCGATCTTCGACTATCTGAAACACCCGATGTCGATTGGAGTGCTTGTATTTCAGCTTTTTGCAATCATCGCATTCCGCTCCAGAAATCTTCTGGTGTTTCTATTTCTCGTATTCGATCTGATGCATTTCGGCATTTTTGTTTCGGTCGGTGCGAATTTCGGACCCTGGTTCATCCTCAACCTGGTAATCTTGGCTGCCGCTGCGAGGCTTGACGATCGTTTCTTTTCGGTAACGGCGGCGAGCGCATCGGCTGCGTTGGTCATTATATTCGCCTTTGCGTCGCCGCCATTTTGGTCGGCTTGGTTGCGCTGGTACGATACGCCAGCCATCAACACCACGTATTTTGTTGCCGAAGACGTAACCGGAACGCAAACACGTGTTCCGGTCACCTATTTCGGATTTTACTCCTATCCGATTGCACATATGAGCTTCGGACTTCCGCCTGGGCAGTATCTGCCGGTGGGAACGAATGGCGGGGTGCTTGACTACAAAATCATGGTCAAGGCGCGGACTTGCGCCTTCACGGACGCCGATATGGTTTCTTCGCAGCACGCCGAGCGATGGTCGAACAGCGATATTCCCGAATTCATCAGGCATTATCACCGCCAGATGGTAACAAAGTACGGTCCGGGGCAGTCCCGTAATTTCAATATATACCCCCACCATTTCTGGACGCGTCCCAAGATTTCTAACGCTTTTCGCAGACTTGATAAGCGCAAGATCGTCGCCTATGTAATGAAAACAGATTCCCTCTGCCTGCGACGTAGTCCTACTGGCGTTGAATCCCGCCTCGTAGCCCACAATGAGATTCGTATAGATGTACGATGACGATCAGACCCCGCATAAAGGTATTTTCGTCGTTTACGATGGTGAATGTCCATTCTGCTCGCGATACGTTGCGATGCTCCGGCTCCGTGAAGCGGCTGGGTATGTTGAACTCATCGATGCTCGGTCGTCTCACCCGATGGTCGATGAAGTAGTGAGCTACGGCTTCGACCTCGACGATGGCATGGTTGCGAAAATTGGAGACGCCTATTACGCGGGTGCGGATTGCGTCAACGTTCTAAGTCTTCTGAGCACCCGAACGAACGGGTTCAATCGCCTGAACTACTGGATGTTCCGGTCCCGGGCATTTTCGCGATTGCTTTACCCTGTTCTGCGTTTCGGCCGGAACCTCGTTCTGCGTTTGCTCGGCAGATCAAAGATTGGGAAGACATCTAAACCTAATAAGGCCGCCTGATCGGCGCGTATGCCCTCACGGTCGGGGGAATTCGTTCGCATGAATTAATCATATATTTTGCGTCACAATTATCCGCCATCCGTTAAGAAGACTGCTATGAAAAAATTCCTGGTACCGGGGTATAATGGATACCGTCCTGACGTAGATGGTCTCCGGGCCGTGGCGGTCCTCTCTGTAATTCTTTTTCATATCGACGAAACTCTCGTTCCAGGCGGATTTGTGGGAGTAGACATTTTTTTCGTCATCTCCGGATTCCTGATTTCGCGCAACATCATACAAGATATTCAGCAAGACCGGTTCACAATCCTGGACTTTTACCGGCGGCGGATTAAGCGCATCGTGCCGCCGATGCTGCTTGTGGTCGCTGCGACCGTTGTCATTGCCCAGATTATTTTGTTGCCGTTGGATGCCGAATGGGTCGCGGATTCCGCCTTGTGGTCACTCGCGTCACTGGCAAACGTCTATTTCTGGCAATTTCAGGATCTCAGTTACTTCGCGGCCGACAGTAAGGAACTTCCACTTCTTCATTTGTGGTCGCTTGGTGTCGAAGAACAGTTTTATTTCATATGGCCGCTTCTGTTGCTCATGATCGGTGCGCTCCGTCGTCCGCGGCTTCTGATCGTATGCATCGCCGCCATTATAGTTGGTTCGTTTGTCCTGGGTGAATTGATCTTCGAGCGATCTCCCATGTTTGCCTATTACATGCTGCCGTCGCGGGCCGGAGAATTGCTGTTTGGCGCTCTGGTGGCAGTTGCGATAATCAAGAATGTCGACCGATATATTTCAAAAATTGCTGCGTTCACGATAGCCTGGTCCGGTGTGGCACTTCTGATATGGAGTTTGTTCGCGCTATCGGAAATGGACCGGTTTCCTGGGTTTAATGCGATTCCGCCCACTCTTGGGACCGCCCTTATTATTTTTGCCGGGCATTGCCAGCGCGGCATTCTTTTCCAAGCCTTGTCGGTGCGGCCTGTAGTCTGGGTTGGGCTAGTGTCCTACTCGGCGTACCTTTGGCATTGGCCGCTTCTCGCTTTCGTTAGATATGGATTTGGCGAAGTCACGCCAATTTTTGGCTTGCTTGCCTTTCTTGCGACTTTTTTGCTCGCATGGATCACCTATCGATATGTTGAACAGCCTGCGCGGCGCATAAACGCGGCGTTTGGACGGGTTCTTACTACTCAATATTTGATACCCGCCGGCGCTCTCGGCATGGTGTGTATGATGGCAATGTACATTGACGGATACGGCTTCCGCAATCTGATCGGGGACTACAGGCAACGACTTGAAGACAGCAAGCGACTGACGCCTTCCACGTTTACGTTCGATTTCGTCTGCCAAAAACAACGGATTGGCGCAAAAGATCTTCTGAACGGTAGTTGCGTCGTTGGGGCGCCATCGTCCGACCCGGCAAAGTTTATAATGTGGGGCGATTCTAATTCCAGTCATTATGTCGGCATGGTGCGCCAGTTCGCCGAGCGGGGTGGGTTTAAAGTCAGGAACGTTGCTGTCGGCGCCTGTCCGCCGATCGATGACGACCCGGAACCATTCGTAAAGTCTAAACGCCTTGCGGACTGCAGGACGTCGCTTCGCGTTATTCGGTCGGTGATCGACAAATATCCGGCGGTCATAATGGCCGCGTCCTATCCGAGTTATCGCAGTAACCCGGAGTTTCTTGAATCGTTTATGAAAACTGCGGCTCGTCTGGCACGATCGGGTAAACCAGTGATTGTTCTCGGAAAGGTTCCGTTACTTCACCGCTTCGATCATCTGTGCCAGCAAAAATCTATCAGTTTTCCGATGCTTGTTTGTGCAAACACCAGCAATGCAATCGATCCCGACGTCGCAAGGATTAATTCCAAGCTTAAGGAATTTGCCGGCCGAACGGACGTTGTCGAGTATTTCGATGCAAATGATTTGATTTGTCCCCGCGGTATATGTTCTGCATACGCTTCAGACGGTAAACAAATTTATCACGACGGTGACCATATCACGATGAGCGCTTCTCAGGACGTCGGGCGCAAAGTGTTTGAAACCCAAGGTCTTCCAGCTCCGTTTGGCCAAGCACTGGATTATCTGTCACGTGCGACACGCCCCGCCGTCGAGGGGGGCTGAGCGGTAACTCCTCGGACTGGCGTTACCAATTAATCGCGGGAAATTTCTTCAGAAGCCGGATTGCACGAGACACTTTTGTTATCGTGAGGGTTGATTTCATATCCGGCCAGTGCCGACAGAATATTAATTGCTGTGGCGCGGTCCGCTTCCGGTACCGGGGCCAGTATCCGGCGTTGGGCCCGATCGGCGGCCTCGAACGCTGATTCGAGTGCCAGGCGTCCCTCCTCGGTCAGGAACAGGGCGTTGGCGCGCTGGTCCGCCGGGGTTCGCGACCTGGATATCATCCCCCGGTCGACCATGCGGCGAAGAACTTCAGTCAGAGTGCTGCGGTCTATCCCGCTTGCTTCCACCAGGGCGGTCTGGCTCAGTCCCGGATTCTGAAAGACGCTGATCAGGACCGCAAATTGTCGTGGGTTCGGACCGTTTTCACCGACTTCTTCACAGAACAGATCGACCGCCCGCTGCTGGCACCGTCGTATCAAGTGGCCGGCGACCGAATCGAGCTCAAAGTTCTTCATGGATTGTTCGAGCGTATCGGCCAAGGCGGGACCACCTGATTTCTGACGGCTGCAAATTCTGTTTCGAGAGTCTATGGGAATGCATTTCATCTGTACACGGATTAGTCGTCGGTGTAGGGTCGCGCCCGTCTGGAACAACGATTCCGGGCGGACGTTTTCGAGCGTGGGACATAACCTGGAGCCCGCCGGCATAGCCCGAAAGCTGCGCACATACGGGCAATAATTACGGGGAGAGCGACATGGAATTCGGACTGCAATACTTTCCCTGTGTCGGTCCCGACCAGAAATCGGGTCAGCAATATTTTGATGAGTGTCTGCGGCTGACCGAATACGCCGATACATACGGTTATTCGCATGTCCGCACGGTCGAACACTATTTTCACCCTTATGGCGGATACAGCCCGAACCCCATTGTCTTCCTGTCGGCGTTGTCCCAGCGCACGCAGAAGGCCCGGATCGTGACAGGCGCGATTCTGCCGGTCTTTAACAATCCGCTGAAACTTGCCGGTGAGATCGGCATGCTCGACGCGATTTGCGGCGGCCGTGCCGAGATCGGTTTCGCCCGCGCGTTCCTGCCCCATGAATACGAGCGCTTCAATATAGACCTCGATGAGAGCGTTGCGCGTTTCGATGAAGGCATGGAGCAGATCGACCTGCTTCTGACCGGCGAAAATGTCTCTCACGACGGAGAATTTCACAGCTTCAGGAACGTGACGTCACTGCCCCGGCCGACCCAGCAGCCGCGTCCGAAGTTCTGGACCGCCGCATTCACCACCCCGGAATCGTTTGAAAAGGCGGGCCGGGTCGGCAACTACATTATGGCGATTCCCATTGGCGGCTCGCAGATGGCAGAACTGATCGGCATATACCGCGAAGCATGGAAATCGGCAGGTCATGGAGGCGAGGGGCGAATTATGCTCGCTTTTCAGATGTATTGTCACGAGGACGGCGCCGAGGCTGCGCGGATCGCCCGCGGGCCGGTCAATCGCTATCTCAAGTCCCTTGTAGATGCGGCGAAGGACTGGGTCGACGGCGCCACGTCCGACAACTACAAAGGCTATGGCAAGATGATCGAGGCGCTCGATCGCGAGACGTTCGAAAGCCAGGTAGAAAAAGGTGCCGCCTGGGTCGGAACGCCCGAGGAACTGGTCGAACGGATTCGGACTTACGATCAGGAAATCGGCGGCTTTGACGATGCCTCCCTGCAGGTCAATTTTAATGATCTGTCCTATGATGAGGCCGAACGTTCCGTGAAGCTGTTCGGTGAAAAGGTAATGCCGTCCTTTGCGGACTGACCCGGCGGCACATCGTGGGTAGACAAACGGACGGTCTGACGCGACAACACCCTGAGATGGGACATGCTTAATAGGGAAGTGTCGTGAAGGTAACGTTTGTCGGACACGCTTCGATCCTTGTAGAAGCTGGCGGTCTGAACATTTTGTCGGATCCTTGGTGGGCCGGTTCCTGCTTCGGTACTCAATGGTGGCCTTACCCCAAACCCGCTGTAGATGCCGTCGATCCGGAGCGGCTCGACTATATTTATATTTCGCACGGACATGCCGATCATTTGCATAACGGGACGCTCAGCCGGTTGCCGAAGACGGCGGTCTGCCTTGTCGCGCAGGAACTGAACCTGTCTGAACCGCTAAAGGGGCTCGGTTTCGAGGTAATCGAGGTCGCACCGAAAACCGACTATGCGCTGAACGAAAAGGTGACGATTGAAATTACGCCGACGGTAAGCGGGGACAGCTTCTCGGTTATCCGCGATGATCGGCAGATATGCATGAATATGAACGACGCGCTTCATGCCGCGCCGCGGGATGTACAGACGCAAATGATCGGTTACCTGAACGCCAAATACGGGCAGGCGGATTATATGTTCTGCGGCTTCGGCATCGCTTCGCATTTTCCGATATGTATTGAGGTCCCCGGGCGCGATCGCGATCGCACGGCGGCGGAGCGCCAGAAACATTTTAACCGGGAATGGGCGTACATCGTTCACGGGCTTGGCCCCAAATACGCCTTTCCGTTTGCTGCCGATGTCATCTTTCTCGATGAAAATATTCGCTGGGCGAATTCCGCAGTTCATAACGGCGAACGCCCCGTCGACGTGCTGACCGGCCCGTTTGCGACGCCGCAGACCAAGGCAATCGACATATATCCGGGTTTTTCGATAGAGGGGGACAATATAGTTGTCGACGCTCGCCATCGGCCGGTCGTCGCGGCGGAGATCGATGCCGCATTCGAGTCCGAAACCAGGATGGCCAACCGGTCGACCGCCGTTACCGCAGACGGGGTCGAAGATCTGGTTGTCCGTCTCCGTGAGAACCTTGAGACGTGCCGGCAGTATCTGTGCGAGATTGACAATAACTACCGGTTTCTCATCGAGTTCATCGGCAATGATGCCGGCATTGAAATTTGTAAAACAGGTAACCGGCTCGATGCTTTCAGTATCAAAATTCCGGATATCGACAAGACTGACTATGCCGTCGTATTTCTGACGAAATATTCATACCTGCGGCGGTCGTTGTCCGATGAGTTCGGTCACGAAGTTCTTTCGGTGGGTTCAGGAGGTGTGTTCAGATACCGTAGCCGCGCCGAAGCAGATGCCAATCTTCATGGCGAATTAATGCTTGTCCTGCGGACCCATACCGCCGCGCCACCCAGTCGTTTTGGGGATCAGTCAAAACTCACGTATCAGATGAAAACGCTGGTCAAGAAGGCGCTGCGGGTTGCACTTCGCCGCCCGGCAGCGGTCGATCTATACGATAACCGGCACTGGATCAGATATGAAGGTCATAATGGCTAAACCGGTCGTGCCTAATTACTCCCCGCCGGTCTGATATTCGACCAGATAACTTGCGTAATACTTTTGAGGGCCGGGAGCCTGCCATCTGAAGCCCTTTGCTGTCGGTAGGTAATAAACCGGCATCCATTTGAAGTTATTGGTCGAGCATTTATATTTCGTTCGGTACCATTTCTTGGCCCAGACTTTGAACGCATTTCTTGGGTGCACTTCACCGTTCACCCAAACGAGTTTACGAACACTGCAAAAAAATCGAAGGCCAATCCACACTTCTTCCTTGGCATCGAAATTTGCTTTCAGAAAACTGTGGGTTTCAATGTCCTTGACTACTGCCAGGCGCCCCCGGACCCCCTTAAATATTCGCGTGCGTGCATATTTATTTGCTGTTGACCAATTCGGTGGCATTGGCAGATCGACCCGCAGCTCAAAGTAGCTCTTGGTGTGGGGATTATAAATCGGCTTAACTGGAACGGCCGAAGAACCGGTCCTGTGATACGCTTCGCCGGTTTCGGCGGCGAGGGCCACCCTAGCTGTCGATGAGAGAAGCAAATATGCGACTGCTACGATGACGATCTTGAGTAGGGGCGCTCGAATAGGACTGAACATCAGTTCTTCTGCGGTTAGCACGATGTCTCTAAGACAGAGTATATAACGCCAACCGAAATATGTTAAGAACGGAGTAGGAGTGTATATTGCAGTTTGATTTTGTCGGGACGCCCAATTTATGAAAACGCTTGTCACCGGAGCCGCGGGATTTATCGGTTACCATACCGCAACCCGTTTGCTCGACCGAGGCGACGAGGTCGTTGGTATCGATATTGTGAACGACTATTACAGCGTGGCGCTTAAAAACGCCCGGCTGGAACGGCTGAAGGATAGGGACGGATTTACGTTCCACAAGCTCGATCTTTCCGACCGGCAGGCCTTCGACGAAACCCGTTCGGCGATCCGTGGCGTCACCCGTGCTGTGCATCTTGCGGCGCAGGCAGGCGTCCGGCATTCGATCGAGCGGCCGTTCGACTATGTCGATGCGAACCTGGTCGCCCATATGACCGTTCTGGAATTATGCCGTCATCAGCCGGATTTCGAACATCTGGTTTATGCCAGTTCAAGTTCGGTCTATGGCGGGAACACCAAGCTTCCGTTTGCCGTCGAAGACCGCGTCGATGCGCCGGTATCGCTCTATGCGGCGACCAAGCTGGCCAATGAACATATGAGTTACAGTTATAGCCACCTTTACGGTCTTGCGCAGACGGGCCTGCGGTTTTTTACCGTGTACGGACCTTGGGGGCGGCCCGATATGGCGCTGTATATATTCGCGGATGCCATCCTCAAAGGGCGGCCTATCGAGGTCTTCAATCATGGCGACATGAAGCGCGATTTCACCTATGTCGACGATATTGTGACCGGGGTCGTGGCGGCGCACGATAATCCGCCCTCCGCCGACCCGGGTCCGCCCCACAGGGTCTACAATATCGGCAACAACCAGTCGGAACCGCTGCTCCGCCTCATCAGCGTGCTCGAAGACTGCCTCGGGAAAAAAGCGGAAACGATCATGAAGCCGATGCAGCTGGGCGATGTGAAAGAGAGCTTCGCAGATATCGAGGCGATCCGGCGCGATCTCGGATTCGAGCCGACAACCCCGATCGATGTCGGTGTGCCGAAATTCGTCGAATGGCTCAGATCCTATAACGGGAATTACTGAAGACAGCCGAAGTCTGCGCCGGCCGACACTCCGCCCTGTGCGTCAGCCCCGCTTGATCAGATACCCGGACGAACCCCCAAGGGCGGGGTGTTGCCGATCCGTATTTTTTGCAGGGTTCCCGGGAGCCGCGGGATCGGGATTCGCAACGTCTGAATCTGCAGCGTCCGGCATCGTCGCACGCTCTTTCGCAAGCTCCTGGCCTACCATCCATCGCGTAACCACGATAATCGCCAGCACGTGGTAATACAGGTCGAAGGTGGCGACATTCAGAAACACGCCAGCGGTGGCATACCCGACAAGGCTGACCTGCGTCATCTTCGACAGGTCGCGGGCCCATTTCAAATTCGGGCTCCCGCGCGCGAGATGGTTCGTTCGCGAACACGTGAAAAAAGCGACCGTTCCCAGCATTAGAAACAGGGTAAGACCGGGATAACCGTGTTCGCCCAGGACTTCGAAATAGATGCTGTGCGGCGCCCTGACAACCGGGGATTCCGGGTTGTAGATCGGCCACAAACGTTCCTGCGTATTGACCTTGAAACCGCCTCCCAGAAGGCGGTCGTTAGCTAGATTGATCGCGAAAAGCCATGCATCGAAACGGCCGGAGGCGGATTCGTCTTCTTCGTAGGAATCGATCGTATCCATCCTGTCGAACCACTTTTGCGGCATGAACGACAATACGCCGATAATGCAGACGGCAGCGGCAAAGGCCACCGGCAGTTTTTTGCTCGATCTGAGCCACAGGAAAAAGCCCATGGTTGAAAGCGCAAGCAGGGCTCCGCGGGAATATGTCCCGATAATGGCGGCCAGCGTAAGAAGAATCATGACGCTTAACATGTGTCGCACCCACTTGTTGGCGGCCACCAGTTGCAGATAATGCATCAGCGGCATCGTCATGATCAGCGTCAGCGCAAGCTGGTTGTTGTCCTCGAAAAAGCTGCCGGGAGGTCCCCAGACCCGGTAGTTGCCGCCCGTCATTATCGAAAACAGACCGCCCCGGACACCGTAAAAACCGATCGAAAACACAATCATAGCGATTAGCCAATTCAGGCGGACCTTGGTTTTGATCATTGCCAGCGTCAGAATCGTCATGATCTGGATTTTGCCGAATTCAATAAAACGCGTTTCGGCACGATCCGGCGCGAGTGCGGTAATTGTTGTTATCGCGGTCCAGGTAACAAAGAGAAACAGTACCACCGATACGGGTGATATCGGTATTCTCTTGTTCTCCCGGCTGATGGTGAACGCGATAATGGTGACAACGGCCGCAATCAGCGCGAACTGGAAACTATAGGCGAACCCATAAGTCAGCCGATGCGGGTTCATATAGGATATCCACGAGAACAGCAGAATCCCGGTCCACGGCTGCTTGAATATCAGAGGGATCGAGCCGAAAACGATAAGCGTAATCAGGATATCGCGCATCGGTCAGTCGGTCTTTCCTGCAGGTTGACATGCGGAAAAAAGCCGTCGCGTTTCCGCTTTCATCCAAACGTCAGTTCCACTAAAGATAACGGGTTCCGCCAAAAATGTGTAATCGTTCGGAATTATATCGCTGATCCAGCTGTATATTATCACCAGTACGTATTGAATATGAATATCCTCGCATGAAGATATTATTAGTCTCCTGGTATTTCCCTCCCTGCAGTACCATGGGTGCTCTTCGTGTCGGGAAATTCGCGAAATACCTCGTCGGCGAAGGACACGACGTCCGCATCGTCTGCGCCAAAGACCAGCCTTACGCGATGGATCATCCCGTCGAGGTTCCGGAAGATTTCATTTACCGGACGATCTGGCGCGATATCAACTGGTTGCCCGCCAGCATCCAGCGGGTACGCGCAGGCATCAAGTCTTTACTTTCCGGGAAAACCCGCGCGCCTGGCGTCGGGGCGCAGGATGCACCGCCGGCTGCGGCAAACACGCCGCACCAACCGAATGGCATTCTCCGCCTGATTCTGAATTTCTATCAGAACCTGACGAACATTCCCGACGGTATGATCGGCTGGCTGTTACCGGCCTTGCGGGCGGGGCGCAAGGCGACGAAGGGCTGGAAGCCGGATGTCGTTTTTGCCAGCGCACCGCCATTCACGACCCTGATCGCAGGGCGTATTATTGCCAAACGCGCAAAGGCGCCGCTTGTGATCGAATATCGCGACCGGTGGATCGAAGATCCCTACGGTCTCGAAGACCCGAAATTCCGCCAGTGGCTCGATCGCAGAATCGAAGAATGGTGCGCCCGTCCGGCCGTCGGCGTGGTGACGGTCTCCGATCCCTGGGCGGAGGATTACCGCCAGCGGTGGGGAAAGCCCGTTGCGGTTGCGTATAACGGCTTCGATCCGGACGATGTTGCCAAACTCGACGACGTGCCGCCTTCAGGATCCGACAAACTGAAAATTCTGTATACGGGTATCATATACCCCGAGCGCCGCGACCCGACCCCTTTATTCGAGGCACTGTCCAGACTGGGCGCCCGGCGTGACGAGATTTCCGTAGATTTTTACGGGGCAAATGTCGGCCGGCTCGAGGGGGCGGTTGCCGGACATGCGCAGCAGGACATCGTGTCGCTGCGGCCAGGCATACCGTTTGCGGAGGCCCTGAAACTGCAGCGTCAGGCCGACGTTCTTCTGCTGTTGCAATGGAACGACCCGCTCGAAGCGGGGAATGTGCCGGGGAAACTGTTCGAATACCTGGCCGCCCGGCGTCCCGTGCTGGGTATTGGTTTCGAGCAGGGCGTACCGGCGCGTATTCTTAGGGAACGCAATGCCGGGCGTGTTCTAAACGATCCCGATCAGATTGCCGCTTACCTTACCGAGCTTCTCGACCAGAAAAAACGGAATGGCAGCATAGACCTGCTGCCGGCCGATGTATCCGCCGGTCTTTCCCGGCCGGAGCAATACAGGCATATCGAACGCATGCTTGGAGACGCCGGCCAGTTACGCGCCGACGCGCGCTGATGTTGCGTATTTCCGCCGAATTGGGGGCGAACGTGACAGTTCCGGCGCAATAAAATGAGTGTCCGGAAATCGCTGCTGATATCGTTCGGTGAAAAATACACCGTCCTTCTGATCTCGATCGCCTCGACGATGATTCTGGCGCGCCTTTTGTCGCCGGCTGAAATCGGGATTTTTTCGGTCAGCGTGGCGGTTGTAGGCATAGCCCAGATGGTCCGCGACTTCGGCGTCACCCAGTATCTGATTGTCGAACGGGATTTGACGCGGGACCGAATCCGCGCGGCGTTCGGCATTACCATCGTTATTTCATGGTCGCTGGCGGCGGTGCTTTACTTTGGTCGCGACACCCTTGCTGATTTCTATTCGGAACCGAAGCTTCATACTGCGCTGTCCGTGCTGTGTTTCAATTTCATCCTGATTCCGTTCGGCAATCCCGTCCTTTCGCTGTTGCGCCGGGACATGGCGTTTGGAACGCTCTTCCGGATCAACACCCTGACGGCGATTATCCGGGAATCCACGGCGGTGGGTCTGGCATTTGGCGGTTTCGGGTTTATGAGTCTCGTTTGGGGTTCGTTTGCCGGGGTCGCCGCGACCGCCGCACTGGCGACACTCGCCCGGCCTTCCCAGGCCTGGGTGATGCCGGGGTTCCGGGAGTGGCGCCGGGTACTGAAATTCGGGCTCCCGGCCAGCGCCACCGCCTTCGTTTCGGAAATCGGCGCGAGCACGGCGGACCTGGCGCTTGGACGTATTCAGGGTTTCGCCGAAGTGGGCCTGTACAGCCGGGCCATGGGGCTGGTGAACCTGTTTCACCAGAACATCATGAGTGCGGTCAGGTGGGTATCTCTGCCGGCGTTTGCCGCCGACGAGCGCGACGGCAAGGCGCTTGAGGAAAATTATCTGAAGTCGGTCGGCTATGTTACCGCCGTGGCCTGGCCGTTCTACGGATTCCTCTGTCTGATGGCGTTTCCGATCATCCGGATTTTGTTCGGCGATCAATGGGATGAAAGTGTGCCGCTCGTCAGAATTCTGGCAATCGCCGGTATGATCGGCGCGACATGGAATCTCGCCGGGCAGGTGTTACTCGTGATCGGACTGGTCCGGAAAGTGTTCTGGGCGGAAGTGATTATCCAGAGCGCCCGCGTCCTGTTAATTATCGCGGCGGCGTTTCACAGTCTGGAACTCGTGGCGTGGGCGCAGGTCGTTACGTATTCAGTCGGTTTTTCCATCTACCAGTTTTATCTGGGCCGCAATTTCAATATTACGCTGGTCGATGTGTTTCGAGCGGTCTGGAAGAGCCTGCTGGCGGCGATCTTCTCCGTGGTCGGCCCGGCGCTTGTCGTCCTGGCCTGGGGATTGACGCCGGACAATCTTTTTCTGTCGCTATTCGCCGCGTCCCTCGCCGCTGCGGTTGGCTGGCTGGCCGGGCTCTTCATCGTCAATCATCCGATGCGTATTGAAATACAATCGCTTATCATGCGGAAAACCAAATCCAGCCAAGGGGTCGATTAACAGTGTTACCGCCAGTATTGGGATATGTCATCGGCTTTGCTCTGTTGGCCGTTCTTGTGTTGCTTTTATATGTGCTCTGGAAAGTCAGAGCAGTGCATTTAAAAGTCTATGACGTCATGGATGCCGTTCGGCAAACTCAGGACAGAGACTTGGTAAATCATTTTCAGCAGTCCCAGCTGGTGCGTATTCTGGAGCATGAACTGGATCTGGACAGACCGCTGCCCGCATTGCGCGGGTGGGCGGCCTCTCCGGACTTTCTACTTGTCATAACACGGCATGCACGCGACCGGCGCCCGAAGATTGTCGTCGAATGCAGCTCAGGGGTTTCGACAATCGTTCTTGCGCGTGTCGCGCAACTCAACGGCCAAGGGCACGTTTATAGCCTGGAACACGATCCCGTTTTCGGTGCGCAGACCCGGCAGGAACTGCATGCCCGGGGCTTGGCGGAATGGGCGACGGTGATCGACGCTCCCCTTACGGAACATCGTATCGATGGCGATGCATGGCCGTGGTACAGCCTCGAAAATCTTCCCGTCGACGAAATCGATCAGATCGTCATTGACGGCCCACCCTACTCGGTAGGACCGCTCGCGCGCTATCCGGCCGGGCCGCTATTGTTCGGTAAGGTGCGAGAGGATGGCGCGGCGTTTCTGGATGATGCCGACCGGGTCGAGGAAACCGAAATTTCCGAACGCTGGGTGCGGGAATTGTCCGGGTGGAAAATGAACACGGAGTATTGCGAGAAAGGGTGCAGGCGGTTTACCCGGAGAGGCGATTAATGCCAGCAAGCTCTCCAGCAAAGGTTTCCGTCGTTATCCCGTGTTTCAATGACGGTGCCTATCTGGCGGAATCTGTCGGGTCCGTCCTGGCGCAACAGGGCGGTTTCGAACTGTGCGAGGTGCTTGTCGTCGACGACGGCAGCGACGATCCGCAGACGCTGGAGGCTCTTACCGAAATCGCAAAGCATCCAAAGGTAATAACAGCACCCAACGAAGAGCAGAAAGGCCCTGGAGGCGCCCGCAATACCGGAGTCAGACGCGCGACCGGCGACTGGATCGTATTTCTGGATTCCGACGACATCCTGTGCGACGGCAGTATCGATGCGCGACTGCGCGCCGCCGCCGGTTTTCCGGGGAGCCGTTGGGTGGGCGGGGATTTCATCATCCTGAACGAAGATGGCATCCTTGAATCGGAAACGTTTTTCAGAAGCCGCCCACAGCCGCGCAGGGTGGTGAACGCTGCATTCGAAACCGGCGCCCCGATACTGCTGTCTCGACCTGTGCGGGAATTCATTGAGAACCCGCCTACGAACATGTGTTGTACGATGGCGAAAAAAGACCTGATCGAGGCTGTTGGCGGGTTCGACCCGACGCAGCGCTTGCAGCAGGATTTTCATCTGTTTATTCGAATGGCGTATTACGCTGATTTTGTCTTCGTCCCGCAGCCGGTGATGCATTACCGGCTGCACTCCGGAAATTCGACCCGGTCGTCACTGAATACGCTGCGCTGGCGGGAAACAGCCTGCCGGAAATTGCTGGCGGATGCGACGTTCGCGACATATGCGGCCGCGCTTAAACGAAAAATTTCGGAGGTTAACCGCGAGATCTCGGTTGAGCTTGCTGTCAGCGGATCGCAATGGTCGTCAATGCAGGCGGCCCTGCGGTCCCTTGTGGCCTGCCCGGAAAATATGGCGGGCTGGAAAAGGCTGGCAGCCAGCCTGGTTTTCAGATGATTGCCGGTTTTACGGCGGGGAATCTGCCTTTGTTAATGTTCTCGGGGTTTAGCCAATGCGTGTAGCTT
>TARA_R110002126_G_scaffold135955_1_pt1 | contig 23313 bp, 15 predicted proteins | sample TARA_R110002126 | Tara Oceans TARA_R110002126 (sample SAMEA4397536) | marine metagenome | biome: Polar Biome; feature: [DCM] deep chlorophyll maximum layer (ENVO:01000326); material: water (ENVO:00002006), including particulate matter (ENVO:01000060) such as... | depth 30 m | reverse complement strand
AACATCTTGTCCAAATTCAGAACCCATATCGGGGGACTTTTCTTTATTTCTATTATACTTTATACTAACAGGTTGATTAGTTTTAACTTCATCTCCTTTAACAACTTCTTCAACCACTGGAGTGTCTTCAACAACCTCTTCTATTACTTCTGTTTGTTCTTCAGAGGTATTTTCTACCTCTGTCTCTGTTTCTGCATCTATTTCTTCAGCTAAATCTTTACTCTCTTGTTTTACTTCAGGTGAAGCTTTTTTATCTCCCAATTTAGGTTCAACAGTTTTTGCATCTTCTTTTTTTTCCGTTTCTTTTGCTTCATTAATTTCTTTCATTTTTGCAATAATCTCAGCTCTTCTTTCTTTTGCAGGTTGTGATTTGTTGCCTTCTAAAGTATTTAACTCCTGTTGTAATGGAATTAATTTATCTAATTTTTCTTGACTTATATCTTTATTTACGTCTAAAATTTCTTTTTGAGCTACTGATTTGCTATGAATTTTATTTTTTCTTTCTTCTGCAATTTTTTGTAATTCAGGATTATTTTTTATTGTAACTTCTGCTGCTGCAAATTCTGCATCAGTAGAATTATAAACCATTTCTTCCATAACATCAGGATCTACTCTGGTTAAATCTTTTGACGATTCATCAAATTTACTTTTATTAATATAGTATTTTGGAGATTTGTATGCTGCAATTCCAAGTGTACCTGGAAGTGTTGCTGTACCAGCTACACCTTCAAACAATATTTCTGCTGCATCCATTTCTTGACTTGCAGCTACTCTTCCTCCAACCTCACCAAGAGAGCCACCTACAGCTTCAATTCCTGCAACTTGCAGTCCTGCTTTTAATTTTTTACCTACACCATACGCTTTACCACCTAAAGTCCTTGCGCCAACTTTAATGCCAACTTTAGAAGCAATGCCATCTATAGCACCAATAACAAGACCCCTGGCAGCAGATTTATTTCTTATACTACTCATAGTGGTTTTATCTTCTAAAACTTTTCTTACACCTTCTTCATTAAATGAATATCCTTTATCTAAAACTTCTTTTTGTAATAATTCTGCAAAAGTTAATCCTGTTTCTAATGTAACACTTGCTCCTGCAAAAAACCCTCCTGCCGTTCCTAAAGGACCAATAGCACTACCTACTGCAGCCCCCGTAGCAGCACCCGCTAATACAGCTGGGTTCACCATAGCACTCATAGAAGAAACAAACAGCTGTCCTATAGTGCTTGGGTTAGCAGCAACTCCTTTCACCCATCCCCATGCGCCACCACCATTTTCTGCGTAAATGCGATTAAAATCTTTCATCTCATCAGACACTCCAACAGATTGTAATTTTCTTTGTGCTACTAAAAAATCTTGTATATCTTCAGACGTTATTTCTGCACCAACACGTGATTTGCCTAATATTTCTAAAGATTCATCTATTGTACCACCTTGCGCCTGACCTTGTACTCCTGCACGCCACATATCTCCAAAAAAATCTGTAAATTCATTTTTACCAAAAGTACGCTCTATAGCTGTGCTTTTTTCTCCTACCGATAAATCTTCCATTTGAGAATTAGATCCTATAGGACTATAAGGCTTTACTTCTGCTTGCTGAAAATCAAGATTTTGGTCTTGCAAATACTCCGAAGAACCAATCCCTTCTTCTTCCGTTAAAACGTCCTCCGTAATTTCCTGACCTCCAGAACCATCTGAATCCACTGGAACGGGTTGAGGTTGAGGTTGAGGTTGAGGTTGGTCTTTTTTTTTTACACTTGAATCAAGACCAAACAAAACACTAAAATCTTCTTCAGAACCATTGTACCCTGTTTTTTGAAAATATGTATAAGTGTCTTTAACAGCGTTAGGATTTGTAGACATTAATTTTATATAATCTTCTAAAGAACCTTTGTAACCTGTTTCTTTAAAATATTTATATCCGTCCTGTATCGCTTGTTCGTTCATTATTTTTTGTCTTAAATGTTGTACCTTCCTCCTGCTCCTCCTCCATAAATTTCATCGTACATAGCATCATTGTACGGGTCAATTGAAGGAGTAATAATATTTTCTTGTATTTCTCTCCAAACAGGTGTAGTCTGCCTTGATCTTATATTTTCAATAGTATGTGTATTACCTCCAAATTCTACTGTCATATATTGGAAATCTCTATCTTGACTTTTTACATAATCTTCACTTAATTTAAGCTGTCTTTCATTGTCAAAATACACTCTTTCACCACCTTCAGCAGGGTCTATTAATAATGAATTTTCAGCCTCGCTATCAACACCAGTTGGTAAGTGCATAAGAAAATATTTTTCTACACCATCAACCATTTCGCTTCTTACTACTCCTTTTTTTACGTATGTAGTTTTTAAACCTTCACCTTTATTAACATAATATTGTTTTACTTTTTGTGGAATGTATTTATTAGTTACGTCATTATAACTGGATTCAATATTTTGTGTGTTATTATATAATAAATCTGCTCCCACTCGATCCTTCAAAAAAGATTTTGCATCCATATCTCCTCCTTCAAAATTTCTTTTTTGACTGTAATCAGGAAGATTGGCTTCAACAGCCTTAAATTTAACATCGTTACGTGGTCCTGTATTGTCTACTCTTTCAGGATTTTTTGTTCTAACAGCTTTTATTTTTTCATCCATTTGATCTGTAAATCTTTGTTCTAAAAACTCTCTTGCTTTTTCTTTTTGCTTTTCCCATCTTTCATCTTCTATGATAGTTGGTACATTACCGTTAGAATAATCAATATAAATTAAATTATCTCCTTTTTTACTTAAATCTGTCTCAGTTTTATACCCACCCATAGCATCAACTAACACACTTGCTACATCTAAAGGGTTTACCATAAAACCGTCTACATAGGTTGATGGATTACCTCTTGTTTTTTCTAAAAATTTAGTAGCATCATCAATGCTTCCTGCAGCTTCAATAGTCATTCCTAAAGCATCTATTTCTTTTTTTATATTACCAGTAACATCAAATTTATCTAATTCAAAACCCATTCTCCCTGGCATACCTGTAAAGGGCATATATTTAGAAGGGTCTTTTGGAAGACTTCCATCTTCATTAAGTTTAACTAAAGAAATATCTCCTGTTGTAGGATTTACATATTCTGTCATACCTTCTAAATTACCAAAAGCTAAAGATGATTCTGCAAATCTTCGCTCAATCTCTGATGAACCCAAAAAACCAGTTGCAGGATCAGCATTCATACGAGCTTTATATTTTTTATAAGATGCATCATAATTTTTAGCTCCTTTAGCAAAATCTGTAAAGTTACTTGAAATACGTGTTCTTGCTTTAGTTAAATCTGATTGAGAAATAATTCCTCTACCGTATAAATCACTTTGTACTTTTAAAAAATCTCCTGCTGAACTTGAAGCATCAATAACAAGATCATTAAGAGTTGTATTGTCATATTGTTCTATGTCACGTAACTCTCTGTTAATTTCATACGTTTTATCTTCCTGCTCACTTATGTTTTTTTCTTTCTGATCTTTTATTCTACTGAGCTCTGTTGTTAGTCCTGTTGCAACAGTTCCCCAATCAATAGTTGATTTAGTTAAATCTTCAGGAACAAACGTATTAAAATCTATTTTTGGTCTTGCCATAATTAATAAGGAATATTTTGTGTAAGGCCGTATTTAGCCAATAAATCATCATAAGAAATTTGAGGAAGGGGGCTACGACCTGGCACACCTATTATACCTGGTATACCCATATTAGGGTCTTGAGTAACAGGAGGTGGAGCTAAAGAACCCCCAGCTCCTTGAATCATATCATTTCTTTGTTGACCTATAATATTATTTGGATTTGGCCCTGTGTTATAATTCATAGTAGCAATGTCTTCATTCATTTCTGCTTCCCCTGGTGGTTGTATGGGAGTATCTGCATATACAACAGAAGGATATTCCAAACCATCATGTTCTTGAACAGCATTCAAGTCTCCGTAAGGCACTGGCAATGGTTCAACTGACATCCTTCGGGCTTGTCCTTGTAGTCCTTGAATTCCATCTTTCAAGATAGAAGACCCATCAGTATTAAATATTAAATTTTGATATTTTGCAGGGTCTCCTATAAATTGTTCTCTTGTAATTCCCTCTCTTTCTAATAATGATTTATTAGTATCAAAAATTTTAGCAGATTTCCTATCAATTTTGTTCATTTTAATATCTGGACTATCTGCAGCCAATTTAGTCAGAGTACCACCTAAAGCATTAACTCCACTCATTGTCAAACTTCCAACAGCCTCTCTTGTTTGAGCATCACGCATATTTTTGTCTTGCAATTGAGCTGTTTCAATTTCTAATATTTGCTGATTAGCATCACTATCTTCTGCAAGTTGTAGAGCTTCAATTTCTTGTAATCTACTTGTTTGAGAAAAACGCACAGCTTCAGAAGCTTGTCTTGAAGTGGCACCTATTCTTCCTGCTAAAGCCGCAACTTCCCTTGGGCCTGATTCTTGTGCCATATTTAACAAATCAGTATTTATTTGTAAATTGTTTTCAAACTGTTGTTCATATACATCTGCATTTAAAGTAAGTCCGTCAGTAAATCTTTTACCAGCTCTTTCTTTTAGTTTTGCCATTTCAGATGCTGCTTCTTGATTTGCTTTTCTATTAGCGGCTGCTACTTGACGAGCTTGCGCAAAACTCATAGCTGCACTTCCTACCCCTATTGCTACTGTTGTAATTGCTCCCATGTTATATTTTTTTTATCATTTCTTTAGCGTTTGAATCTCCTTCTGTATAACCCAATTCTTTATATAAGTCAATTAAAGATTTACTTTTTAAAAGTGAATATATATATTTTTTACCTAAATTAGATGATAAATTTGTTATTGTTTCTATTAACATATATAAAGCTTCTTTTCTAATTTCTTTATTTTTAAATTTAAAATTGGATATAATCCATTCTAACAAAACTACATTTGAGTTAGTAATATACATATATGCTGCACATATAGGTTCGTCATTATAATAAACCATATATCCTGTTTCAGGTAAAAAATCCTTTACAGGAGCTGTCCATCTCCAATCCTTCCACCACACGCATAATATATTATCATAATCATCATTAGTCAGTGGTTTAATATTAAAACTCATTAACACAAAGATAATAAATTCTATGGATAACTTTGCATGATGCTACTGCCCACAGAAAACAACTCCACTGGCGTTATTACATTTAAAGGTAGCTCTATAGTAAACTGCATAAAGTACCCTCTTGCTCCGTTAGATTCTGCTACAGGGTTTTTATAATAAAAGATAAACTCCCCTGGTGATATTGAAGGAACAGCACCCGAATAAAGAACATTTATACTTTTGTCTGTTACTGAAACTACCGTTCCTATAAGTTCATTTACATTGCCTGATTCATAAAAAACAGCATCTCCATAGCCAATAATATTTCCTAAATTAAAATCAAAAGTTAAAGTAACAGTACTTACTCCAACTGTAGGTAAAGATAAATTAAGCAAAGACCCTAAACCATTAGCAGACCTTAATTTAAAATCTAACAATGTATTTTCATTTCTTATATAGCTAAACCACTCTCCTTCTTTTTGTTCAAAATAAGTATCTAACATTTCTCCTGAACTTAAATCTGTAATAAGATTTTTACATTCCCATGCAGCATTACTTTCAAAAGACATAGTTTTAAAAACTTTAACTTGTTGAGGTTTATAATTAAACACGCCTGTTACTGAAGATATAAATTGTTCTCCGTAATAATTATTTCTTACAGTATTAGTATTGTGTCTATACAAGTTTCCTTGATCAAAACTATAAAAATAACTATTCATCCCCATCATGTATTCAGGGATATAAGAGTAAAATGATGGCCATCCTTTTGACCCTTCACTATAAGATAATGTTTCTTTTATTGCCATAATTTATTTTAACAAGGTTGACAAGGTTCTAATAACAATTGTCCTAATCTCCACAATCTTTTTTGACCACCAAATGCATACCACAACGAAGGGGCATAAGTAGTTAAATTTGGATCTGTAAAAATTGCAGTAGCCTGACAAAAAGAATCTCCATCATAATATATATTTACATTATTTGACATATTTTAACAATTTTGTGTTAGTCTATTAATACATATTCCATTTGAATCTACTAATATTACTTGATCGGAATTATTACCAAGATTATTTCCCGCCCAATACCAGCCAGGAGTCATTAAGTTATTTGGACTACATGAAGCGTCAGCATAGCATATTTCTCCTATTTGAGGTATATCAGACAATCCACTATGAGCTCTTCCATTTAAAGTTCCAATTGAACTTTCTAAAAAAGCAGAACATGGAGTTGTTTTAGAAGTTGTGGTACTTATAAACGTTACACATTGAGAAGAACAATTACATACTGAAGCAGAAGTAGTGTCTGAACAGGCATTTACACCGACTTTGTTTCTCATGTCATAAACCAATATTGTTTGGCCCATGTTTATTCTTGTTATAGTATAAGCCTCGCCTGCACTAACTATTTGCTGTGGGTTGCCAAGACTATTTAAAGTTAGCATAGTGCTTGTAGTAATAGAAGTTATTTTACCTGTTGCTCCTGAAGCAGAAATTACGCTATCATTAACATTCAATGATAAAGTAGTAAAATCTACTGTAGAAGAAGCTATATTGTTTTGAGGAGGATTACTATCATTTACCCCTAAATATGTTGACCCTGTAACTCTTAAGTTTTCAAGCTTTCCAACATATTTATTGTTTTGAGTATTAATAACAGTTAACGGAGTTAAGCCCGTTAAAGAAGACAAAATTGTATTAAAACATCCTGTTTGTATAGCTCTTTGAGTGTAAGCATACATTTTATGTCCTCTTGATGGGTTCCAACCAAAAGAATCATTTTGTTGTTTATCAACATACATATTAATTGTAGTTCCACCGTATGGTATTAAACCAGCAGAAGGAAATCCACTGTTCACAATAGTATTTAATATACCTGTTGCTGGAGTACAAGTTCTTAGCGAAGGATCAACATTTACAGCAAAATCATTACTTTCAGGGCTTGTAAACACTCCATCAGTCCATTCATATCCAAAATGAAATTGTTCGTTATTTCCGTTAGGAGAAGCCATTAAAACATACTGAGTCACATATCCGTCTTGCCTGCTTGTCAAACAATTAGGGTTTAAAGTGTATGTACATTCTTCAGAAGGAATAACTGTTATGTCTATGGTTGTTGGAAATATAGAAGTTTTTGAAATTTTTAAATTTCCTGCTCCAGACAATGCTGTTCCTATTGTATCTACTCCATTAAAATTAGCTGTAATATCTAATGTAGCTGTGTTTGGATTGTTAATATTATAATTAAGATTTACTTCCCCTACAACTTGTCCTATTTCAATAGAAACATTATATGTTGAAATACTTGATTGAGGCGTTAAACTTCTTCCGCAAGGTGATGGAGTAGTGTTAATAGGAACAGGTGTAGTGTTAGAAGAAAAAACATATTCATCCATATACGGGTCATAACCTCCTAATTTTTGAGTATTAAGTTGAGATATAAATTTATCTCTAAAATAAGATCTCATTCCTGTATCAGAAATAACGGTTAATGATTCATCTTTTAACGAACCTCCAGTTAATTGTAATATAGCTCCTCTTTTAGTATCACTAAAATAAATATTTTTACCCCAAGATGTAAAACTTTCTGGATTAAAACTTATACCATATTCTTCTATTCGGGCTATTTGTTTTCCTAATACTGTTGGAACTGAAACAATAGCTCCGCCACCAACTGAATCGCTAATAATATTTTTATTAGACAAAACATAAGATATCCTATCTTCTTGTAAAACTAAAATATCTGTTTCTCTGGAATGTAATTTCATTACAGGACCAAAATTAGTTTCTAAATCTGAAAAATTAACTAAACCTAAATTAAATTCATTACTATTGTTTAAGCCTGAAGAAGGATAATAAATTCCGCTGTATGTAATACTTGATTGTCTTAATTCTTGTGAATAAGGAATTATAGATATTGCCGTAGTTCTTTGACCTAAAGATAAATCTTTTCCTGTAACACTATCTTCTATCCTGTAACTTTCAACACCATTTCCAAAAGAATAGCAATTAAAAAATGGTAATTGACTAATAGCCGCAATTGGCGTTGAAGATATTATTTGATTTTGAATATTTCCTTTATGCGCTAACTCACCATTTACATCTAACTCAATGTCAAGCATTTGAGAAGTATCATAAAATAAGTTTGGATCAGCATCAAGAGGAGTTGTTTCAAAAGTAAATGTATCATTTTGCCCTGCAAATTCTATTTTCATATCTACATGAGCTGGTCTATTATCATACAAAGCTTTAAAGCCACTAATTCTTGCCTTTAATTGCATATAATATCTTTTACTGCTGTTATCTGGACGATCAGCTAAAGGAACATCTATAAAACTAATTCTATAATGATTTTCTTCTTCTATTTTTAAATTACCACCAGCAGCTTTTGCTTCTACAAAGTTAGTTGCATTTCCTGAAGCTGAATCAATCCATGAGGTATCTACTCGTGGAGAAGTATTTAATTCTGTTTCTCCATTATTTACTGTTCCTCCTGCCCTTGTTGCAATATTTTCTCCAATAAACCACTGTCTAAAATCATTATAAAATACTGGAGAAATAAATGTTTGATTCCACTCCCAATTTATACTTTCATTATTAGGAAGGTTTACTACATTATATGCACTTCTCCAAATTCTAAAATTAAATTTTATTATTGCCCCTTGAGGTATAGAAGATAATGCCCAATCTCCACCATTTAGATATTGTGGAAGAGGATAACTAACCCAAGGGCCATCCTTTTCGTCATTATCAGTTACCCTTGTTGTGGTTTCTCTTAAAAAAGGAAATATTGGCTGCCCTTCTCCTCCACTTTCTTGTGTTGGAAAACCATCTGCTATAAACCCGTAATTTATAGGGTTTTTACCCCAATTTATAGTATCAGATGCTTCGTAACTTGCAGTAAAATTATTAGGTTTTATAGACATATAAAAACCTCCTAAACTTACATCCTCCACTAATTCTCCTCTCAAGTATGACTTTACTTCTAAAACAGTTGCAATAGATAATGAGTCTAATACTCCTGATGAATCTGTTTTTACAACTAATTGTGTTCCTTCTTTTACTAAAGCCTTATCTTCTCCTTCTAAAGCAAACCAAGAAATACTTGTATCAAATTTGTCAGGATAAAACTTTGTGCAAAAAATAGTATTATAAACTGCTCTTGAAGCTTTTAAAACAAATTTATATTTATTAGCCCAAAACGGAGGCTTATTGCTTACGCTTACATTAATTTTGTTTTGATTTATAGAACTTTTACTTGGAACAAATACTGTATTATTAGATGAAACTAAAGCGGTTGTAGCCCTACCATACTCATCCATATAAACAACTCCTACCTCATAATCTCTATTGCTATGTAACGAACCATAAACTTGATCCTGACCTAAACTATATGATGCGTTTTGAGGAAAAAAAGGATTTGGAGTAAAATTAGTTGCAGTATCTAAAAGAACAAATCTAAAATAATTATAAATACTACTGTATGAAGGCGGTGGTGATCCAATAGGATTAAACCTAACTGCAGGAAAAGTAATAGAAAAACAATTAGGAGTTGTACTTGCTCCTTGCCTGGAAGGAATAGCTCCACTATAATTTAATATCTGTATATTTTGAGAATCAGTGAGAGATTCAAAATCAAAATCATATTCAACTCCTACAGCTGCACTTGACAAAGTGTTTATACTTTGTAAAGCAGATATTATTTCTCTATTAAATAAAGCCATTAAAGACCCCCTTGTTAAAGATTGATTTATAACATTAGGTATGCTTTGATTAATAGGTCCTTCTATTGTTGCTCTAAAAACAACAGCGTTTAACATTTCAGCAACAGAATTGTATTGAGTATTACCTGTATTGTATCTTAAGTTTAATGAAAGAGGAGTTATAGCAGAACCAATAGGATAATTTTGATCTGAAATTAATGTATTTCCATTATCACCTGAAGTTTCATAAGAATAAAATTGCATAGGAAAAATAAAATCTGTTCCAGGTCCTATAGGTAAAGTAACAGATTCTAAAGAAAAAACTATCGTAGAAAAATCATTTGTTGAAGTATGTGTTCCTGTAATTTCATACGTAAAAGGTTGATTTACTAAACTTGTATTAACTAAAGAAAATGGGCTTCCTAAATTATATACAGGCGTTACATTTTCTTCTAATTCCGCAATAAAATCAATAGGTATTTTTTCTCCTGTAGCTGTAGCTATATCATATCCTTCAGTGTAATTAGCCAGCATAACTCTATTACCTTGAATTGTTAAAGCTTTTGCTTTTAAAGGAACATTGTCATATTGCCTAAATAATTCATCCGAACCTAAAGTACCATATACTTTATTAGAAGAAAATATAAATGATTTTTTTTCATTATCTTGCCACCCTAATTCTTTCTTAATAAATCTTTCTACTATATATATAACATTTGAGGTAGATTCTTTATACAAAAGGTCTATTTCTAACACATTTTTTGGGCCTGTACTAAAAGCAATACCAACGGCATTAAATCTATTCAACATACCTTCGTTTACCATAGCATCTGGTTCAACATTAAAGTCAGAAGGTTGAAAAGCTACTTCACTAAACAAAGAAGTAGCACTATATTGTTTATCATTATAACGATATCTATAAGCAAAAGATAAAAAACGATCTTTTAAAAAGTTTTCTTCTTGTGATGTTGTTTCTAACAAAGTAATTACAGGAGTAGCTAAATCATATTCAACGTTCCCAAAAGAATTTACAAATTTAGAAAACCCAGGAGGCCTTACAATAAGACTTATATCTTCTTCTATAAAGTTATCTAATCCATTAGAAGGCAGAGGATAATTTCTATTTATATTTATTACTCTTGGAGGATTTATATTATCAGTAAAAAACAATAATTCTTCTACTAATTGAACTCCTGTAATTAAATAGAGAGGATTAAAACTTAAAACACTTAAGCTTACTACATGATATACTGTTAAATCTGTAATACTATTGTAAGAAACAATTAAATCTACAGTAGTTCCATTAGGGTTTTTATCATGAACAAACCAATACATAGTTTCTCTAATTGCATCTGCATAAGCCCCTATACAAGTAGCATTAGAAGACAATGGATTACCATCAAATTCTAATGTAGTTAGTTTACTATTACCTTTTGAATTTTCAACTGCACCTATATCAGTAGTTTCTGTAGAACCTAATCTAACATTTAAAGCATTTTTATATTCTCCTGGTGGGATTAAGCGTTCATCAACGCTTTTGTTCATTCGTCCCGCTATAAAATTAGTATTAATATCCATATTATTTCAACCATTTGTCTTTACCTCTCATATTCATTAAAAGTCTTCCTGGCTGAATATTACTTAATCTAATTTTTGCATTACGTAATAATGAAGATTTATCTTTACGAGCTCTGTTGACTACATATTCTTGAACTCCTAATTTATTATTTAATATTGAATATCTAATATATGCATATAAATATTCTTCAAATAATTTATTTACACTAATAGATGTATCATTACCATTGTTCATACCATCAGAAACATATTCCATAACTACTGAAGAACCTGACATACCTGAACTAAAATATATAGCACCTGATTCTCTGTCAATAGTAAATGTAGGATTTATATTAGCCGTTTCTGTGTTTAAACCAAATCTTTGCCCAACTGCGTATTCAAAATACCAATTGCCATCACAACAATATCCTAACTGCCCATTGTATGGGCCAGAACCTAAATAAAGAGTTTGCATACCTCCTTTCACACGATCAAGATCTACCTCAGAGTTAGCTGGTCTTATAGCGTTCCCATCAGCATCAAACAATATTGCAGATTGGGCATCTTGTAAATAAGACTGAGCATACATTGTCTGTATGTTTTCAACTAAAGGAAATAAAGTTCCTTGCTTGTATTGAGATATTCTAACATAATTAACATAATCAGGAGGTAAAACAAATCTTATTTGAGAATCTACAGTCATCTGTAAAATCTTAATTTGTTTCATAGCATCATAATTCAACTCTTGTATACCTCTTTTTGCATGAAACAATACTTGATACCTTTCTATGTTGTTTATAATTTCATTATTACCTTGATACATCAACATAAAGTTAGAAACAATATCATCTAAACCTACGTACTGATATGACCCCCAGTTTTCATCTGTTGGGTTTACACCGTTATTTTCATAATATTTATAATCACTAATATATGTCATGTCTTATGATTGTGTTTGTGATGCTATTAAATCTTCTGATTGTCCAAATCTATACACATCTCCTTCTCTTATTTCTATTCCTACGTATTGACAGATTTTTGCTACTAAACCTGATTTATCTGACTCTGGCAATTCAAAATCTTGGTATCCACTTAAACTTTGATTAAACAACGGTGCTCCACCAGCTAACAAAGTATTGTATGTCCATGTAGGAGCTAAAGGGTATCTAACATATTGTGCTTTGACTTCTCCTGCATTTAATATTGTTGAAGGATATAAAGTGATTACATTTCCTCCTAATACATACGCAGGAAATTGTTTTGTCGGAGCTGTTAAAGTTGAACTTGTTAAATAAAATATTTTATTTTGACTAACTCTTTCTACTTCTGTTATATTAGTATTGTCATATATTGAATAAGACTCTCCTCCTGTTGCTAATAAGAATATAGAATCAGATAAAGTTAATTGACTTGCAGTTGGAACAGCTGTTACATAGGCCTGTGCTAAAGATGTTGCACCTGTATTTATTACTAAACTTCCATTAAAAGGAAATTGATTTATGTTAAACCCACCTGGAGGGGTAAAAGGAGTTCCAGTTGAATCTAATGTATTAGCTAAAGCTCCTGTTAAAGTTGTTCCACTTGCTAATAAAGATGGGTAATAAAATATTTTATTAATTAAATAATAATCATCAGGCAAATTAAACGTATTAGCATTAGCTTGAACTAAAAAAACTTCTTTAGAAAATGAATCTATTACTTCTATTAAACCTTTTACGATATCTGCATACCCTGTGCCTGATTCCCTTTTATTTTCTTTATTAATCCATTGATTATACTGATAGAAATAGTCCTCATATATATCCAACTGTGCTTGAGTTGCATATAAATTAAAGTCTTGAGGAGACAAATATCCGTAATTATTTTTATTAATAATTGCTAATACTGTATTCCTAACTTCGTTTATCATAGCCATAGAAAATACTTTTTAATCTTTTACAAATATAACAAAAAAAAAGAGGTTACTTTTTTTGTAACCTCTTCTTAATATTTTAAAAATATAGTCTAACTCGCCTCTAACACAACTGTGTCTACAACAATTTGACTTCCTCCAAAAATTGGCATCAAAACTCTTGCTACTGCTGGTCCAGGAGGTTCAGGTAAATCTATACCTATAGCCCCTCTAATAAGAGTATTTTCTATTGCTGCTGCTACTAATCTTCCTGTTCCTTGATCAGAATGAGTAATATTAATAACATCTAAAGAATTATTTACATCTAAATAAATCTTAGTCAATAAATTAGTTGACCTTGTTGCCCAAACAAATGAATCTGCACTAAATAAAGGAAAATTAAGTGAAGACTGATCAAAAACAGTGTAAGAATCACCATCTCCAAACATTGCTGCTTGAGAGGTATTAATTCTAAAGTCATCTATAATAGCTGTTATAGTGCCTGAAACAGAATCCGTAGTGTTTTCTGCAACATCATCCGCAGTAACTGTTGTTAAAAAAGTTGCTGTTGGATCATATATTTCAGTTGCTAATGGAGTAATTGTAAAGTTATCATCAAACTCACCTGCTCCTGCAAAAATATCAGCAGTCAAGGTTAATGAAGTTTCATTAATTAATGCCGATACTGTTGTATTAGTAGCCGCAGAAGTGTTGTCAACTCTATCTCCTATTCTCACTTTACGAGCTGTAAAAGTTGCCCCCGTACTATTTAATCGTTTAGGAGTTCTAATTGAATAAGTCTCTCCTCCCGTTGGAAATAATGCTGATGTGCAAGTTAATTGAACATCGCTTTGAATTGACAAAACTACACCAACTGCTGCACTACCTTGATAAATAACATCATTTTGTGCAACTGGAAATGTTCCTGTTATAAATAAAGCATTTGCATCGTTTACTACTGCCGTTGCAGCTGAGTTATCTACAGATACAATTAAATACGTTGCAGCACCATCACCAGTAGTAATAGTACCTGTATCTCCAGCTGCATATCCTGCACCTGCAGCTACTATTACCATAGTATCAGTTTGTACAATACCACCTGCTTGTGTAAATGTTACCGTCATTCCACTTCCACTTCCTGGCTGTGAACCACCTGTAGCTGTAGCCACACCGCCACCTGGAGGAGTAGGATAACCCGTTCCACTTTGAGCATTTGTTGTTGTAGCAACATTTCCTAAAGCTGCATTAGTTCCTGTAATAGGTGCATCAGAAGCTCTGGAGTTTATTACCAAATCCATAACGCCAGAGGCCGCTTGTGAATTTATAGGTATTTCTATGTATTTTGCCGTCATGTTATTATATTTATTTAATTAATACTATTGCCAAGTAATTGCTGTAATAGTCACTTGCGTTCCCGCTGCTCCTGCTACTAATTCTGTTGGTCCTGGTATAACTAAATTAAATATTGGGCTTGTCCATCCTGTTGATAATGAAGAAGCTACTGTAGCTGTAAGTAAATCTCTCATAGCTGTACATTGCTCTGGTGTTGCAGCAGCATATGCAGGAGTCGGTGTATGATCTATTAATAATGTGTCATAACCAGTTGAGTGATTTTTAAAAGCTATAGTTACTCTTGACGTACTTGTTTGTACAAGTGTTGCTACATCTGCCGAAGGGAATACATTGATTCCTCCTGCAATAGATCCAGCAGTGTTTCTAAATGATATAAATTTTTCCATAATAAAAATAAAATTAAGGTGTTAGTTAATAAAGCACAAATATAAAGAAATTAATCTTCCTTGTTTAAGCTCTTCTTTAACAATTTATATGATTCTATTCCTTCATCACTTTGAAAATAAGAAGCTACAATATAATAAGGGTCTTCTCCAAAAGGTACAGTTAACATACGTTTTTTGTTTTTCTTGTAATTAAAATGTACGTCTTTTTGATTGTTTTTAAATTGTAAAACACCAAAATTAAACATTTGTATTACAGTATCTTGAAGTTCTAACATAGGATCATTTAATATATCCATAAACTCTTCTGGAGCATCTTTAGAAAACATTAAAACATCTCTTTTTAATTCTGCTGTTGACATTTTATCTACACTTCCTCCTAAGAAGACTCTACATACAGTTACAAGTTTATCTATAGATAATTCTTTAGCCATAATTTGAGCATTAAGTTGCATTTCAGCTAAATCTAATTCTTCTTGAGCGTCTCGTGCATTATTTATTTCTTCAAAAACCATACCGTTTTGTGGATGATAATGTAAGAATTGTTGTAAAACTTGATTGTTTTTTTCTACTGTTAAAAACCCATCTTCAAACACTACAGGTTCTAATATTGCGTTTCCATCTTGTTCATCCTCAAAAGGTGACTTTTGATTACGTGCATAACGCAAAGGTCTGTTAACACCTGTTTCTTCGTCAAAATGTAATAATGGAAATCGTGATGAATGTCTTGACGCTAACATATAAGATAATGGTGCGTCTTGTCTTGTTAATCTATAAGATTTAGATAAGTATTTTTCGTTTGGCTTTTTCATAATAATAATATTTAATTTAATTTAATTTTAAAAATAAAGGGGGGACGAATCCCCCCTTAATTAATTTACTACTGTTTAAGAATTGAACAAGAAGAAGTTATTTGCACCTAAAGTACAAACTGCTCTTTCTGTCAAGAAGTTAACTGTCATTGCATCTAAATCAGATGTTGCAGCTCCTCCCGCTGAACCTGTAATCCAAGTCTTGTATCTTCTATCTTCAGTTTCAGAAGCTCTGTATCTAACGTGTAAGAATGGTCTCTTAGCATTTTTACCTAAGATTTGGTCATAAACTGAAGTTGATCCTGCAGGAACTAAAAGTCCATTCACACCACCACCAGTTAAACCACCTCTCATTGTAGGATCATTTAGATATTTCCAGTCAGACTTGTAAAAGTCATAACCTCTTCTAAATCCTGTAAAACCTAAGTTTAAAGCCATTTCTTTATCATTATCAAATAGACCATATGAAGTTCCACCCGCTCCGTAAGAGTTTTGTGCAGCTAACATATCATCAATATCAAATGAGAAGTTTCTATTTACAAAAATTACATTTTCTTCAATAGCACCTTGCTTATCAAGTCTTTGAATCATAGAATCAAAACCTGCAAGAGTAGTTGGGTTTCCTCCACCCCAAACATTTCCTCTATTGTTTACTGCAAAGAATACACCTTCAGAACCAGCGTGTGGGAATGCACCCCCTGTAGCTGAACTTAAGTAAGCTTCTGCACCAGAATTTGTTCCCGCAGGTACAGCTTCAATCATTGCAGTCTCCATGTAGTCTTCAAAACGTAGTCTTGTCTCATGCTCAGACTTTAAGTACCATAGGTATCCGTTAGCACCATTTTCAGTTTGGATTTCTACCCAACCGATTTGAGCCATATCAGAACCAGAAACTTGGTAAGTATCTTTCATAATAATAGGCTTATTAGAAAAGAATACATCATCCGCTTCTAAAGAACCTTGCATTCCAAGAGATCCTTTTGCAAATTCTGAACCGTAAACAAATACAGTTAAAGTTTGAGTTGCACCAAAAGTTTGTCCACCTGCTTCGTAATACTCTACTTGAAAAGTATTAACACCTGGAGTTGGAGCAACAGAAATAACACCTTTATTAGATAATGTTGAGCCAGGTGTGTTATCAGAAATCATAACTGTTTGACCTACTCTTAATCCAATACTTGTTTGACCAGCAACCAAACCTGGTATGCTTGTATCACTTATTGTTATTACTGCTGTGTTTGCTACTGCAGCTGCTGCTGAAGAACAGTTTACATATTTAGTATGTAATCTTCCTTGTTCAGCCCACTTAATCATATCTGAGTTAGTTGGCATTTCAGCACCTACCATTCTTAAGAATGATGCTACTGTTCTATTTCCATAACGCTCAAATTCCTTTTCATAAGTATCTGGAAGATACTGATTTAAGAAATCAAAGTTTGTTATGTAGTTTGTTGATAACACTTGCTTCTGAGCTGATGGCTGTAAAGCAAATGTCGGGTTTAATTGTACTGACATAATTGTTTAATTTTTTTAAAATTTATATTCGTTTTAAACTTCTAATTTTAAGTCCTCTGCCACTGTCTGTATTTCCAACTGCTCTTATTTTTAAGCCGTCTTTAGATACACTTTGAGAAGCCTGTCTAACATCCATATCAATGTTTTTTGATTTTTTTGAAACATTGTCTACAGCGTCAGTCATGCCTTGTTCGTAAAAAAACTTAGCGTATTTTTCAGGATTCATTGCTATTGATAACGCTTTATGATATCCTTTTGCATCATTAATTAAACCTTCATTGTCCATATATTTGTTAACGAAATTGTTAACGTCTTTCTGAACATTTTTTAGTTCTGATGCATCGCCAGGCTTGTAAGTAAAATTTTTATCCCCTACATTAAATTCAAAACCTTTGAACTCATTGTTGAAAACCTCATCAGTTTTCTTGAGAAACCAATCATACTTCTTTTTTTGAACTTCTTGCACAGTATTAGATTCATCTATATAACTTTTATAAGCAGTTATTGTTTCTTTGTCTTTGTCAGATAACCCATTCCCTCTTGACTCAAGCGGAACTTTATATTTATCTTTTTGATCATTGAAATAATTCTTTGCTTTCGCAAGTTCTCTTTTTTTAGCTAACTTTCTTTTTTTAATATCTCTAACTTCATCTAATTCTTCATCAAAACTAAATTTTTCTTCAATTAAATCTTGAATATCTAAAGCATCTAATCCATCTTCAATATCTTCATAATAAGTAGCTAAAAGCTGATCATCCTCCATAACATCAAAGTCTTTTTGTAATTTATAAAAGTCTTCAATGCCACGGCCTGTTTCTTTTTTATACTTTAAATAAGCTGATACTTCTTCAGGTAATTCGTCATTGTCTTTTTTTTGCGTAAACAAATCATCTACTGAAGAGATATCTTTATTATACCTATTCTTAATATAAGAAAGCACATCTTCGTCACTTAACTCTGACGAGGGAGTTTTTTCTGGTTCTACAACTTCTTCTGTTTTTTCTTCTTTTGATACTACTACAGATTCTGTTGTTTCTTCGTTTTTATCTTTTACTTCAGATTCTTCTGATTGCAATTCTTGCTCATGCTTTTTTAAAAGTTCTGATTCTATTTCTTGTTTAGATTTGTTGTCATCAACAAATTCTACTGCTTTAACTTTAATGTTATCTAAGTCCATATTTTATTTAATTTAATTTATACAAAGTTAATAATTATATTAACGGTTATTTAAGCTATCTTGGGTCAAATTCCGCAAGATCAAAGCCATCCAAACTATCTTCATTTGATTCAAAATTTATAGGAGGCAAATTATTCTTTCTTTGATCAATCAAACGAGATTGTTCAGAAGACTGCTGACTAACTCGTTGATTTTTTGATTTTTCTCTGGTCTGTTCTCTCATATCAATTTGAGATTGCTCTGCTCCTTTTAATTGCATATTCATTTGAAATTCTACTTGCATTAAAGATTCTTTTAATGCAGCTTCATTCTTCATTTTCTCAATTTCAAAACCTACTGTTGCTTGTGCAATTTGCATTTTTGATTGAGTCTCTGCTTGTATTCTTTGCATAGCACTTTGTGCAGCAGCTTGTTGAGATTGCATATTTAATTGTGCCTGCATCTCTTGTTCTTGTTGTTTTTGTTGTTGGTCTTGTAATTGTTTTTGTTTACGTTTTACCTTTAACAATTGATTAGCCATCTTTATATTTTTTAACTCTCTAATATCAATAGCATCTTCCAAGTTAATATCTCCTTTAGATAAAGCCATTTGCACATTTGCTTCTAATAAAGCTTCTTGTTCTTCATCAGGAGAAACTTCAATAAAAATACCAAAGTCATATATATAAAGATTTTTAATATCATCTAAAATACCAACATTATATTTACCTATCTGTTGAGTAAATTCATCAGCAAAATCAGAATATTCTAAAACATCAGCAGTTCTAATTGATAATGCTTCTGCTAACGTTTGTGTTAAATACAAACTTCCTTCTAATATGTGGCGTGTTGCTGTGTTACTATTTAGTGCAGCTAATTTTTGCACACCAACCAAAGAGTTAGCGTCTGGCATACTTCCGTCTCTTGCTTCATTTAAACCAGTTACTTGTCTAATCATACTCATATAATGATTATAATTACCTATAAGCATTTGCATTTTCTGCGAACCACTTGATGATGTCAACTGCGTAATAGGAATTTTAGCATTATTAAATTCTCCATCTTGAGTAAAGCTTCTACCTATAACACTACCAGTTTGAAAATACAATCTTAAAGCGTCTTCAGGATTATAAGCGTTTCCTGTTCCTAAATCTACTTCATTTAAACCATCAGCATCTATAAATACACCATCAGGAACAACCCTTGAAATAACTTGTTGTAACTTTAAATGAGTCATTTGTATTAAATCTGTAAAAGGAATCATTCTTCTAACTAAAGACTCGATATTACCTTTATACATTCTTGGAGCTGTTGCTATATAATTAGGCATTGCATATTGACTTGCAGATTGAGGTCTAACCATATTTTTAGCCATTTCCCATTTTAAAATAATGTTTGTTCCCATAACCATTATTCCGTCATACCATACGTCTATTTTTTTAGTTACTTTTTCAAACTTACCTTCTTCCATCATTTCTTTTGGAGGATTAAACTCATCTGTTTTAGGAACTACCTTATAATTTCCTGAAGCTGTTTGTTTCTTTTTGTATACAAAAGTATTAGTACTTTTGTAATTAAAATACAATAAAGTTACAGTATCTCTATAGAACATAGAGTTTTCATACATTGCAGCTACATTATAATACTGATACCAAGCTTGACTATATTTTGATATCTCTTCTAAATCTTCATTTGTTAAATCAGGTTTTATTTTTAACAACTCTCCAATAGGAACAGTTTTAACTTCTCCCCAATAAAAACAATCTTTAAAATACGGATCTTCTGTATAACTATAAACCACATTTGCAGGATCAACATACTCTACCTTTATACCATCTCCTAACTGAAACATATGTTTACAGACAGATAAACCTACAGTCATTAAATCCATATCACATCTCTTACGGATTTGTGCATAATGATTTTCTTCTAATAAAGTATTGATAGCTACTTCATTTGCTATTTCAATTGCAGGTTTATAATTCATTTGCATATAAAGCTCCATTTCTAAATCACTTTCTGGTAATTCATCAGGGTTCATATTAAATAATTCTACATCAAAATCTTTTTCTATTTGCTTAAATAAATCTTTAGAGATTACATTTTTCTCTATCATGTTCTGAAACTCTCCTCTTTTTTCAGAAGACATAGCGTCTTGTGCATAAGCCTTAACTGTAAACAGTCTATCAGACATACCATTTACAACTATATCAACAAATTTAGGAATAACAGGAACAGGTGTCCAATCTAAATTTAAATAAGATAAATCACCATCAACTGCTAATTCATTTTTATATTTAGCTATTGACTGTTCGCCTCTGGCATACAATCTTAAACGATTAAACTCCGCCCATTGGCTATAAAACCTACATTGACCTACACCTTCTTTTCTGAACCACTCATACTGAATTGCTTGACCCACTTGTAGTCCAAATTCTTTTGTAGCTTTTTTTGAATCTGATACAAATTGGTCAGGGAAAGCAGCAGATTTTATGTCTATTGTAATTCCTTTCATTTATCTTATTAATTGACTAATGGAACTCTCATTGTTATATCTTGCAAAGTTAACACTTATTTTTGATTTTTCTTTAGTAGGTGTGTATAGGTGTTTTTGATTAGCCATAATAGCCAAGCCTGAACTAATAGCTGCATCAAATTTTGTTCTATTGCTAATATCAAATTTTGCCCAATCTTCTAAAGTTTTTTGAAATGGCATAGTTCCCATTATATCTAAATCCCTAAATGTACCATCAAAATCCATTCCTATATGTTTTTCTATATAAGATTCTATAGCAGCAGCGTGTGACTGCTTAACATCTTCAGATGAATTTGGAATACCTCCCAACTCTCTTTCTGTCTTAGAAAGTTTATTAAATCTTTTATCTGGTCTATTCATACAAAAACCTCTATATCCTCTGTTTTTAAAATGATACAATAATCTTGGTTTATTATTTTCACATAAAATTGGCATACCGTAAAACACACAAGCCATTAACACTTCTTCAAAAAATATCTCTGCCGTCTGTGGTCTTGCAATATATTCTAAAAAAAATTCATTACTTGGTGCTTCGTCCATATTAAACTTTGTTAATCCATGTAAAGCACCATTTGAACCTTTACCTACAACTACTCCTGAAATATCATATGAATCACATCCAAAAGAACCAATGTGATCATTGCCAGGATATTTAATTCCTTGTTTTAAAAAAATTCTATTTTGTAAATTTTTACTTGGTGTCCAAGTTACTAAAAATCTTCCACTTTTATTTGGACTAAAAATAACTTTAGAATCTTTAACTCCATTTTCCCATTGAAAAGAACCTTTTGTTGTATGCTGTCCTAATATTAAAGAATCGTTATAGTCAATCTGTTGATATATTTTTGTAAGATTAAATAAAGACATTTTAGATTCATCTCTAAAAGCATGAGATTCTGTACGTGGAAATTGTCTATAAAATTCATTTAAAGCGTCAGCATCTGAAGAAAGAGAATCAACTTCGTTTTTCCAATAATCAATAGCACCAATCTTTATGTCTTCCCCATCCATTCCTACTATAGGTTTTTCAGGAGTAAATAAAACAGGCATACCATATTTATCTATATACCCTTCAAAATTCCATTCCATAGGAATAAACAAATTATATAAACCAGATTTAGTTTGACCATTTTGATTTCTTTTGCTTCCATCTGAGTCTTCAAATAATTTTTTAAAATTAGCTCCTCCTTTTTCTAAAGCATTAGAAGTTGAACCCATCATACATTTACCAATAATTTTACTACCAAGTCTTAAACAAGTTTTTGTTACACGCCAGTTATTTAAAATGTTTTCTGGTCTTTCCCACTTTCCACTTTCATCATGTAATAAGTATTGTAACTTCTCTCCATCATAAGAATTATCAGATGTATTTTTCCAGTCAATAGTTGTGTCTAATCCATCAATATCCTCATCATCAGTAATATACATATTTTTTTTAGTAATCTTTGAGGCAGGAACACGATAAGCTAATTCTGTTTTAGGTTTATCCATACCATCTTGAATAGGTTTAAAAAAGAATGGATAGTTGTTTGATATAGGAACAACTTTGTCAGTAAACATTTTTTTAGCATCTGCTCCTGTTTTAGATAAAATTCCTACACGAGCATCTCTTGTAATTGTAGCTTGATTAACACCTTCACATGAACTCATAAAAGAAAACCCTGATCTTCTAATTTTTAAATAACACATACCAAAGGACCTAACGTCAGCTTTACACGCTTCCCAAAAAATATAAAATATTCTATTTGCTTCTCTAAAATCAGGATGACCAACATCTATTTTTGTCCATTGTAAATACATATAATGTGTTCCAGTAATATATGTAGGAATACCGTTATTTAAAAACCAACACCCTTGTTCTCTTTTATTAAATTCAGTTTCTATGTAGTCAACCCAAGAATTTTTAAACGCAACAGGCTGTTCATTCCATTGAAAAATTGTAGAAATACGTTTTAATGTTTTTGGCAATATTGAAGCAGACCATACTTGATTTTCTTTTTTTTCTTTTTGATTATCAAATACTTTTGGAGTTTTAGGTAATCCTATTATAACATTACTAATTTCATAAATATCTCCAAGTGTTCCGTCACGAGATATAATTACTAACTTATATTTTTCATTATATCCATAATTCCATGTTTTTGCTTTATTCTTATTAACAAGAACATTTTTAGGAATATAATTTTTTAATATTTTAAATATACTATTTTGATCTTGACTCTGCAAATCCTCTTAAAGTATTAGTTTTAGATTGGGAAATATTTCCTTCTAACAAGTTTTTTTCTTCTTCTATTTTTTTTATAATTTCAAAAGCATCC
>TARA_R110002126_G_scaffold116268_2_pt1 | contig 23347 bp, 24 predicted proteins | sample TARA_R110002126 | Tara Oceans TARA_R110002126 (sample SAMEA4397536) | marine metagenome | biome: Polar Biome; feature: [DCM] deep chlorophyll maximum layer (ENVO:01000326); material: water (ENVO:00002006), including particulate matter (ENVO:01000060) such as... | depth 30 m | reverse complement strand
TTTATCTATATAAATTAAATAAAAAGAATTAAATTAATAGAATTAAATAAAATAATAAATAAATATACAGAAAATAGATATAAATATTAAATAATTAATTAATTATTTAATATTTTAATTAAAATTAATTAAATATTAATTCTTTTTTATTTAATTCTATTTATTTAATCTTTTAATTTAGATTAATATATATTTTTATCTAAATATAAGGGCGACAAAAAGGGGTGGCGTCTTGCGGAATTAGTTTTAATAATATATTATTATATATATATGAGTATTGCGAGTTTAGGTATTAACTCAACTGGTTTAGTTGCTAATGAATATTTCGCTCCACAAATTAAAGTAAGCAAAAAAGGACTTATAACTTATATAAATGATTTAAATCCAGACGGAAATCTTGACCCCGCATCATTACAGGCGGAATATGATACATTAGAAGCAGAATACGAAAATGATTTAGAAAAATATAATCTTTTAATTAGTCCAACAGAAGGTATTCCTTTTTTTGAAGATGTATTAGTAACATTAGATACAACCCTAAACTCATTAAGTAGTACCATGACGACTTCATCTAATAATTTAACAACCGCAATAGATAATTATACACCTTCCGTTGTAACAGAATATACATTAATGAGTAATCAATTAAATATAACAGATAGTTTTCTTTTTTCAAATACAGACGGAAATACATCAGAACAATCATTAGCTCAACTATATACTGGTTTTGAAGTTCCAGCGGGAACTTATTTATTAACTGGTTTTTTATGTGCTGATTGTATTGGGGGCGATACTTCAAAAGTAAATAATAGCGGTTCTGCGATGGTTATGGTTATAAGTCAAACTGGAAACCCAACTAATTTTTATGGTATGTTTCAACATGGACGAACAACAGAGTTCGCGGACCAAGATGTAAATGCTCGTAATCAAGTATCCGGACAACAATTTTTAACATTTGCGGCAGATGCTACGATTGATGTTAATTTTTATTGTGCTGGTGGGGCAATCGTAGGACAACCAAGTTATAATAATTTTGCGTTAGAATGGATAATACAACCATTCGCAACAATAGGAAGCGGTCAAAATGATTTAGCAGGACAAACTTCACCAACAGAATATTATAAATCTTTATGTTTTAGAAAATTATAGTATATATATATATATAATGAGCGTAGCATCTTACGGAGGAATAGTAAGTAAAGCACAAGAAAATCTGGTTTATACATCGCCCAGTATTACAATATCATCTATGGGACAAGTGGTTGAAGCGGTTGATGTAGATTATAACGACGAAGGCGACCCAGCATTATTAGTATTAGCCCAACAACTATTAGTAAATATGGAAGCATTAGAAGCATTAACTCAACCTGTCATAGCTGAAAAGAATACATATAACGAAAATTACCAAGAAGCATTAGCATTAAAAGTATCAGTGGAAGACCAATATAATACATTACTCTCACAATATAACGCAGCAGTTATAGCATTTGGAACTCCAGCAACCAGGACTATTGTAGATACGATAGGTTATATTAATGGAACATTAACCACAACTAATTTAGAAAATAGTTCAATAGGTCAATACGGAGATACAAGTCAAGGTTTTACAAATCCAGTCGTTTTAGGAACAAGCACATTAAATCCGGGCATGTATTCTGCTTATGTTAATTTATCTGTTGCTGGTATTACAGAAACCCCAACTGGAGAACGATTAGCACAAAATACATTAGCCTTTTCAGTAGTAGAAAAAGACACATATTTAGTTGTAGATGGAGCAAATTTAAATAGTTCTAATTTTTGTGAATATAATATAACAAATACAGACGCAGACCAAGGAGTTCTTATAAGTATTGCTGGGGTTACTACATTTACTCTTACCCAAGCTACGACAATTGAATATAGAGTTATGGTTATGCGCGACCAAAATTATTTACAAAATACGCCAAATTATATCGCACCATCAACTTATACAAGAGCGGATTATGGAACTGGAACAACTACTTTTAATTTAAATCAACGAGCAATAGTTATAGTTAAAATGAATTAATAATATTTTTATATATATATATGTCTGTTGTTTCGTATGGATTACAAGCGTTAAATCTTGATATTGATGAAGATTTTTTATTTTCTATACCAGCAATAGAATTAAATAGTGGAGGTCAAATTACAGCAATCGTTCAAGGTGATATTGTGAATAATGTAGAAATTGAAACGGCAGTAGTATTAACGGAATGCGCGGCAGTAATCTATCCTTTAAATGCTGTATTAACTAATTTAGTATCCCAAGCAAGTGATATAACTGAAAATGTTAGGTCGTTAGAGAATGATGTGAATGCTTTATCTGCTAATGTTGCTACGCTTGTTTCACAAATAACCACATTAATTGAAGAGATTGAAATTGCTACTGATGGCTATACTACTATATTAACTGGATTTAATACAAGTGATATGAATATAGAATTATCAAAAAAAAATAATGCTAATTATTGGATAAGACAACAAAAAATACCTTTATATAAAGACGAATTAGAAATTGGGATTTATGTAGTTAATTTTAATTGGGTTTCACAAAATAATGGAGATATAGGAGATACAAATACAGATACAAGATTTAAAATATCTTATGCCTATTGTGATAATGATACTACGAATGATAATATCGCATCAAGCGTAAATAATTGTAGCGGACATAACGGAGTTACTATATCTCATTCTTCGTCATTTTGCTTTGATATTACTACGCCAACATCCGTAGAGATTGGAATCATGTTCGATATTGCTAATACTGAATTTACTAATCAAGATGATTTAAAATATTTTTTTAATACTACACAAGAATATTTATATCCAGCATTCGTAGGTATTAATCCTCAAATCATTCAAGTCATTAAAATAGCATAAATAATTCACATACTTTTTGTAATTCTTTTTTAGAATAATTATGTATGTCTGGTATTTTGTCTCTATCAATAGATATATAATATTTTATTATCTTTTCTATCATTAGTTTTTTATTCATTATAATATCTATATATTATAATGGAAGAAATAAATAAAGTATCTAATCCGCGTATTGTTTTAGAATTATTACATGAATATTATGGTAAAGACAAAGAGTTATTATTATCAACTCATAAAAATAAAAAATACATGGTAAAAAATAAAGAAGGTAAATACATTCATTTTGGGGATATTAGATTTGAAGATTTTACGAAACATAATAATTTAGAAAGAAGAACAAATTATTTAAAAAGGTCATCTAAAATAAAGGGTGATTGGGCTAAAGATATTTATTCTCCTAATATGCTTTCAATTATTCTATTATGGAATGGTTATAAGTATTTGAAAGATAATAATATAATATAATATATAAATGAATGAATTGAAAGAAAAATCACATGATTTAATCAATAATAATATTATGGATGTTATATATCATTTTTCAGTACAATCAAAGGTTAAGATAGCTGGTTCAAATCGTTATAGGGGCATTCTATATAGTTCTGATTTAGATATTCAAAGTAAATTAACTGGTAGAGCAGACGCATTATATCAACATTTTAAAAAAGTATTTGCTAAACCTATGAAAAATGTTTATGTTATGGATTTCAAGGCTGGTTATGATGAAAGGTTATTATATGATGAAGATAAAATGGATTTAAAAACTTATCTAAAAAATCCATTAATACCTAAATCTAATAAACAAAAAATATTAAAAGCAAAAGGTAAAGAACAAGAAGATTTAATTCGTGATTTATTTATTCTTCGTTGGACGCCAGAAGATATTAAGAAAGGTAAAATTAAATTAATAGATGGAACTTATAAATCTTTTGTAGATTGTTTAAATGATGATACAAAAATAAAGGTTGATTTAATTGTTGGTGCTGGTTCTGGATTTGTTGAAATTAGTGAATTGTATATTTATAAACAAACTGAATTAACTAAAGAAGAATTATTACATGATTTAGAAGAAGATGTTAAATATTATAAATCATTCAATACTTTAAAAGCTACTAAAAGATTTTTTAGTATGTTAAAATTAGAAAATAAAAATAAATCATTACAAAATAAATTAATTAAATTATTTAATAGTGAAGTTGGTTTTATTAATAAAGTAAAAAATGACCTTACCTTATTATTAGAGGTTGATGATAAATACGGCGTTGATTACGACCAAATTTTAAATGGCTCACAAATATATAAAGAACGATTAGGAAGAATACCATATATAAATGAAAATAAAATATTATTATTAAATAAAATAAATAAAAAGAATTATAAAAAGAATATTAATGAATTAATTGATTATTTATTATTAATTTTAAATAAAATAACTAAAAGATATCTGAATGAAATGAATTTTAATATATAAATAAAATATAGTTATATATAATAATGTCTTTAACCACAGATGATAAAGTAGATGGTTTTGTTCCTATTGCGACTTTTGGAAAAAGAATAGCTGGTGTTGTTGATAATCCCATGCTTAAAGGGGGAGAAATTAAATTAGAAACGACAGATAAAGTTCCTTTTAGACAAGCAGTTAATAAAGATACTGAACGACAGATTTTATATGTTACTGCTCCAAGTGGAAGTGGTAAATCTTATTATACAAAACAATTTATAGAAGATTATCATAAAGCATTTCCTAAAAGACCGGTTTATGTTTTTTCTGCTTTAGATTGTTGCGCTACTTTAGACAAATTAAAATATTTAAAACGAATTAAAATTAAAGAGAGTAAGTTTTTGAATATGGAATTAAACGCAATTGATTTTAAAGATAGTCTTTGTATTTTCGACGATTGCGATGTTATTTCTAATAAACATATTAAATTAAAAGTATTTACTTTATTAAACTCTATTTTAGAAACTGGACGCCATAGCCGTGTATCATGTGTTTTTACTTCGCATAATGCTAATATGGGATTAGATACAAAGAGGATTTTAAATGAAGCACATTCAATAACTTTGTTTCCAAGAAATATGGGTAATAGACAATTAAAATACTTATTAGGAGAATATCTTGGTTTCGATAAAGATGAAATTAAACGAATTAAAAAAACTAATGGTCGTTGGGTTACTATAGCTAAATCTTATCCTATGACTTTTTTTGATATAACTTCTATGAATATTAAAGACATGGACGATGAATAAATATATATCTTACTGATAATATATATATATATAAAAATGACTTAAAGACATATCTTACTAATATATATAAAATGGAAGAACTAAAACAATCCATTAAGATGTATAATAATCAAGGAATTGGTAAATTACCAAGAGTTAATAAAACTCTTCTTGTAAATTTTATTATTAATATTGATAATAATAAAATTTTTCCTATTAGTGATTCCTCAAACTTTATGGAAAGGAAATATCATGACAATTTAAAAAAAGATGGAAAATATCCACTTTTAAAAAATGGTAAGATTTCAAAAAGTAAAATGCGAGATATGAAAATAGATACAATCGCAAGTTATGTAAATATTTATATTCAAAATGATTTGGCGTTTTTAGAATTAATTTTTATTTAATTTTTATTTAATTATCCAACAAAGTAAAAATCTAATTGATGCCTTACTTCCGTCCAATACATATTACATGTATTATATTTATCTGTTCTTTCATAATAATCTATAATATCATCTGTAAATCTATATTTATCTATAATACTCCTTAAATTCTTATAATGTTGTATCTGTTTAAAAACATTATCGCCTAAATACATTTATATATATAAATAATATTTTTATATATATATGGAAGTTATTAATTATCATAAAGGGTTAAATATTGGATTGTGTAAAAATGAAAAAGGTAAATTTTATAAAATATATAAAATAAATGTAAAAAAAGATTTTAAATATTTAGTTGTTGGTGAAAAAGTAAAGGGAACATGTAAATTTTCTAATACTGGTGAAAGAATACTTGTAGATGTTGAACCTTTTGATGAAGACTATGAATGTGTTAAAAAACCTATTTATGATTATATTCAATAATACATTTGATTTTGATATTCTGGACGATATTCAATAGGAGTAGCATCGCAACACATACACCCTCCGGTTTTAACTGGTTCGACTCCTTCTTGTGTTAATACTCTGGCTGTTTGTCTATAATTAGATAATCTTAATTCTAATCTATTTACAAAATCTGATAATTCTACTAATACATAATTAAAATAATCAATAAATAATTTATATTGAATTTTTCTTTCTTTACCTATAGCTGGTGGTTCTTCTTTGGTTTCTTCCGCTCCAGTTTCTTCTTTGGTTTCTTGTGCCGCCGCCATTTGTGCTTTTGTTCTGCGTTTTCTTCTTGTTGCTATAGGTTGGTTTGTTATATTTTCTTCTAATGATTGAAGATTTGCTTTAAGTCCGTCAAGTAGTTCTGTTATTTCATTTTTTTTATTTTCTATTTTTTCAATATTAGACGCATTCATTTTATTCACATCTATTTTTTTAAAATTATCTAAAAATGAGTTTATTAAAGCTATATCAAAATTAGGAATATCAATAACTTTATTTTGTTTTTTTCTACTTTCATTTAAAAAATCTGCTGATAAACCTCTTATATTATTTAATATTTTATCTAATTGTTTAATAACATCATCAGTATCTTCGCTCATGTCTGCTGTTTCTGCTAAACCTCTATCATCATCATTAGCTTCTCTTAATGATTTTGCTACTCTTCGTTGGATTTTCCATAAATTATCTGGGTCTGTTTCTTTGTTAATATAACTAAATAGTAAAGGCATATATTATATAGTTATATAAAAATTATTTTTTTTTTTATTTTTTATAGGTTGCTTTCGCATTTTTCATCGCGTCTTTATAACTTCCCCCGTGTTCTTTACGATATTCTGCGACATGTAAAATCCATTTAGAAGGCGGTCTTTTTGGTTTTCCAAGTCCAGTCTTTTCTTTTACTAATTTACGCGCTGGTTTGGCTGCTTCCGCCGCCGCTTTATTTCCTACAGCAGCAAAAACCGGCGCTAATTCTGGTTGCCCTATTGCCGTCGCTAAAGCAACTCCACCAGCAGCACCAGCAGCGCCAGCACTATCAGCGATTATATCTAATGCGGTAGAAGTTGTTTTTTTTGCTACTTTTTTTGCTCCTTTTGCTACTGATTTACTCGCTTTTTTTGCTCCTTTTGCTACTGATTTACTCGCTTTTTTAACTCCTTTATTTACACCTTTTACAAAAGACGCTAAACCTTCACCTTCCATTTTTCCTTCATGTTGTCCTTGTGCTAATGAGTTTCCTCGTTCTGCTTTTAAAGCAAGGGCTAAAGTTGGAAAAGAAGGTTTAACCATAGGTAAAACAAAATCATTCTGTTTTGGTCTAAAAAACATTTCTGGTTGAGTACGATTTGCTCCTACTGGATTATCAAATTCTTTTAATGTTTGCCGTAGGCGTTTATTGTAAGCATCATCAAATCCTAAAGACATATTATAATATAATAAAAGATTTTAATTTTATTAAAGTTTTTTTAATATAGACCAGAAAGGCGACCACCCGCAGACATTTCACCCATTCCAACTTTACGCTGCGACCTATCCGCTACAGCAGTACAAACACGATTTAGTAGTTTTCCACCCACAAGACGATGATATTGGCTTTCGCTTACTGGTTTTTGTTGTTTAGCATCAAGAACCGCCTCACGAGTTAGAACACCAGTATAAACCGCAGACTGACCCATTTGAGTAACCATGAAACCACTATTTACAGCAATTACCACAAGCTCACTATCAACCGCCGCAGAACTTTGGTTAGAAACACTAACGCTTAACGATAGTTGGAAATTACCTAAAGAACCAGGAGCAAGGTACGAAGGAAGCGATAAATCAGTAGGCGATACAACAAGTAGAGAACCAGTAGTTCCGATATTTTCACCAGCACCAGCATCGCCGCCAGGAGTAGCATTTACCCACGATTGACCGCCAAATTCCGCCCAACTTTGATTAGAACCATTTTTCATGGAGATTTTCCATAGGTCTTGAGGTTGAGCGGTAGATAGAAGACCAGACATGTTATTAAGGTTGAAAGTGGCGCTGTTAATTTTTAGGAATGCGTCTGCGTCATTAATACCTTGCGACGACATTTTCTTACGAGCGCAGATAATAAAATAATCTGGTAGTTGATTAAGTTGAATGTTATTACTTTGGATAATAGTCGCAGTTCCTACAGCATTATCAACCGCCGCTGGGATTGTGTTCGTTTGCGAAGTAATATAACGAGGGAAATCCATAAATGGGACAACATTTTTGGTTTGAAGGCGGTCTGTGTCTTGGGTAGATAGGAATTTGAGTAGAATTTGCGATTTTGTGAAAAAGTTAGAAGTGCTATTACTTGGAGTTCCACGAGCATCACCAGCAACAACAGACGAAATTAAGGCGTTGTTGTTAGATAGAAGACGGCTTAAAGTGCTATCTATAGTAAAGTTCATCGCCATGTTATTAACACCTAATAGACCTTGAGCGTTTTCTTCTGGCGAACTCCAAGTAAAAGGCGACACGAAAATAGGTTCAGTAATGACAGCAGTAATATTAACAATAAAATACTGACCGCCAGCTGCCGCCGGCAGGTCTCCGGCAGACATCACTAAAGTAGTATCAATAAGAGAAGAAACACCAGCAGCGGTTAATCCGTAATGTTCTACATTAAAACCAGTTAGAGGGAAAGCGCCACGAGGCACTTGGTCGACATCATACGAGGCGGTGTTATACGAACCCATAGGGTTGTTATTCGAACCAGTTGCGCTTGAATACGAATAATACGCTTGGTCTGGAAGCGAAGGAGCATAAGAGTTATATTTGTATAAATAACGACTATCATTTAGGCGTAGAAGTTGAGGTAGAACATCTTTAAGATTTACACTTGTGGAGGTGTTATTAATTTGGACGTTGGCGGTATTCATATTAGACGAAATTGGGAAAGAACCAAACGAGGTAGTTGAACCCCAGTTAAGAGCATAAGAACCAGGCGCTAATAAAGGGGCTTCATCAGTTTGAAGTGGTGCTGCCGCTGTTCCTACATTAATCGAAAAATTAATGGTATGTTCTACCATAGCATCACGACCCATAACGATATTTTCGCTTGGTAGTTGGACGCTGTAAGTAAGCGACGAGTTAGAAAAAGTGGTCGCTGGGAATGGTTGGTAAGTAGTGGAAGCAGCGCCGCCTTTTACTACATAATCTAACTCTGGGGTAATATCAGCGATGGCGCTATCATGGACGAATTTGGTTTTAAAATCTGCGGACATATTATAATATATGAAAAGAAAAAAAATTTAAGTTGTAAATTTATTAATTGCCTAAAGATTATTCTAATTTTTTAAGGAAGGCTATTTTCATTGATACTGACCCCCCACTACTCATTCTGAAAGGGACTAATTCCCCATTTTTTAGTCTATAATAAATATTAATATCTAAATTAGATAATGGACGATTTCCGTAAAGATGAACTCGCCTAAACTCTGCGGATGGAGTGTAAGTAATACCAGAACGATATAAACCACTTGAACTTACCATGTCTGTGATAATGTTTTCTGTTGCGGAGTTTGTTCCAGAAATAAACGGAATACCATCAATAAATTTAATTACATTACTGGTTTGGGTTGAATTAATAGGTAAAGTATTACTGGTAAATACTAATGCTGATATTGGGCTAATTTGCTCTTGTGTGCTATATTCTTGAACTAATGTAATGACGGAATAAGCATATGGCGCGTCTGTTGTTTTATTATTGCTATAGTTTGGTATTACTTCCGCCGTGTTAATACTTGCTACATCTGCGAATATAATTCTATTGTTTTTGCCTAATGTAATATTTTCATATCCTTCATATACAGACTGAAAACTATTAAATAAATTAAATAATGGAGCGTTAAAATATACATTAATTCGTCTTCCGTCTGTTTCTAATAGAGTTTCACTATAAGTAGAAAGGTCGCCTTGAATAATAGCGGATTTTGTGGAAGCATTCCAATATATCATAGGCGGATATAATACATTAGCGTCTCCATCTGGATTTGTGTTAGTTGTCGGAAAATCAACACCTCCAGCGTCAGTAATATTTTTTTGGACTTCTGTTAATCCTAAAGTCATGGCTTCATAAATTATATCACATAACCAGTTATAAGAATAACAATTATAATAACCAGTCGTATTATCTTGACCTTTTGATAAATTCTTACTTGGAGCAACTGGAATAGTAGCGGATTTATCTTGTGGGTTCCATTGAATATATTGTTGAACTGCTAAATCTGGATAAGCTGTATCTTCAATAGTAACACTATAAATAGTTTTATTAATATTTTCTTGTGCTGGTTCAATAGAAGGAATAAATAAAGGTAATGTTCCAGTATCTATTTGAAATCTTAAAATACTTAAATCATATTTTTCTGGAAGTTCTACAAAAGGATTATTTCTTGTTTCGTTGATTGAAAAAATGGGAGGAGAAGTAGTAGTAGATTTAAAGTTTGTTTCTTGTACATCAAAATAAACATAATCAGGAAGTACCGCATTCGCACTTTGATTTAAACGAGACATATATAATACATAGAGATAATTTTAATTCAAATATTCCTAAATAATATAATAGATATGTATCAATTAACTCTTGACGAAGAATGGCTAATATTTCAAATACTTTGTGATATAAATAGATATGTATTTGGATTAGACTATTAATCACTATCACTTTCATCTGGATTTATTTCGTTCGCAATCATTTGTCTTACATCTCCATATTGTAAATGATTATCTGTTGTTAAATATTTTGTATAAGATATTATAACTGATTTTAAACAATCCATAAACCCACTAATATATTCTTTATCATAATCAATAACATTTAATAAATGATTGTTAATTGTTATAAATTCTTCTAAATCTTCGTCTTCTTCTTCATCGTTTTCATTAATAATATGTCTATTCATAATAGATGATAAAGTTGTAAAAGTCATAAATATTTCATGGTAATAAGTAGATAATTTATTATTTAAAATAGTTAATTTCTTTTCTTTTAATTTCAGTTTTTCTATATCTTTTATATATTCTGTTTTTTTTTCATTTAATATAATACTTAAAGCTTTCATAGTTCTATCGTTCATATATATTATATTAGATTAATTTTATATATTCTAATTTTAATAATTCATTATATAATTTTAAATTGGTTTGTTTTAAATGTATCATAAATTTTGTAATATCCAACATAATTAATCATTTAATTATTATTTAATTCTTTTTTATTTAATTTTTATTTAATTTAATTCTTTTTTATTTAATTTTTATTTAATTTTTATTTAATTTTATTTAATTAGATACATAATATTTTGGTCTTGAATAATCAAAATATAAACCCTTACCTACTTTTTCTTTTTCTTTTGCTTCTTTTGCTTCTTTTGCTTCTTGTTTTTTATTATATATATATTCTTCTATAGCATTTAAAATATCTTTATTTGTATAGGTGAATATGATATATTGTAGTATTTGATATTTTTTTACCTTTTTGTCAAATCTTAATTTTTGTTTTCTTCCTTGATAATTTTCTAATATATCTAACATCTCATTTGTTTTTTCTTTTGTTAATCTTAATTTATAAAGATTGTCTATTGTTTCTTTTGTTACTGGGTCTATTTCTTGTTTTAATGTTGGAAAATTTTTAAGGTTCTTTCTTTTAAAAAACTTTTGTATAATTGGAATATCTCTTTTACGATTATTTATATTAAATAAATTAGGGATTAATTCTGGTTCTTCTCCTTCAAATAATCTATTTAATAAATTATTTATTTCTACTACATATCCTTTAATTATTTCGCTTAAATATTGTGGGTCTTCATTTGATATTTTTAATGCTTCTTTCATAATGTCTTTACTTGATGTATTAGGATTATTTAATAATAAATCCATAAAAAATAAAGACCATACAGCACAGAAGCCACTCTCATTTTCTTTTTTTATTAAACCTTCTAAATATTGAAAACCTTTTATATTGGGACATGTTTCGTTAGGTGGAATATATTTAACATTTAGTATGTACTTATTTAATTCGTTTTCAAATAAGTTTTTTAATTGAATATTTAATTTATTATTTATTTCATATCCATAATAACTAAAATATTGTCCATGAGGTTCAAATCGTTCTACTTCGTTTTGTAATGGTCTATATATAATAAGATTTGCGTGAGCGCCGGATTTATCATTAATAACAAAGTCAAAAGTCATGTAAGAAATAATTATTTTTTGTCCTTCATTTTTACATTCTTTTAATTTTTCTCCTAATGCTTCTATTATTTCTTTTCTTGGTTTTGTATCATTTACATTTATATCAAATCCTAAAAGTGTTCCATATATGGAAGGGGTTACTATAAGACATTTTTCTTTAAACTTGTCTATTATAGCATAATAACCTAATTGAATTGGGACATTTTGACTATTATATTTTAAGTCTTTATTTTCTATACCTATTTGTTTTAATAGTTCTAATTTATCATTTATGTTTTGTATATTTTTTTTAATATCTATTTTTGAACCTATAGGCTTTGGTAATTTAAACTTTATTATTTTTTTAATTGATTTCTTTTTTTTTATAGTTGGAGTAAATTTAATAGTTTGTTTTATAATTGGTTTTTCTTTTTCTTTTTCTTTTTCTTTTTTTTGTTTAATTTCTTCATTTACAACTAAAATATCATCATCTATAAACCATTCCTCCCCTTTTTTAAACTTATAATATGCCGTTTTTAATCCGTTTTTATATTGTGATAAAGCGCACCCATAAGTTATATGATGTTTCTTTGCGTATTCTTTTATAAAATCCGTCCAAATACTCATATATATATATATGTTATAAAAATTAATTAGATACATAATATCCACTTCCTATGTTTTGTTTTGGTAATCTGTTTATTATTGTGGTTTTGTGTTCTGTTAAAGGGTTCATAGTTTTATTATCTACTTCTGTTGTGTTTTTATCTTTTGAATGAAACATGGATACTAAATCGCCTTTACTTCTTAATGTATATTCATTATCTTTATTCTTTCTATCTGCGTAAAGAGTAGAAGGATTAGTATTTATAACTTCATCTGTTAAACCTTCTTTATTTAATTGTTTTGTAATACTTGCTCCTTGGCTATGACCTAAATTAGTAATCTTTGAGTTAGGATATTTTGCCTTTACTTTCATTTGAATATCTTTAGCATTATTATATCTTTGTGTGTTTGAATAATTACCAACAACATATGAAATATTATTCAGCCAGTCTTTCGCTGTTTTATTTGTACCGCGATTTGATACATATACTTCATTCTTTTTTGGATTATACCATACTTTCGCTTCTTTTGTGGATAATTGCCTATCTAATACATGGTTCGATAAGTCTTTTATATCTTTGTTTTTTTTATAACTTGATTGCGTAAGTATTTGAAGTTTATCTGAACGGATTGCGCCACCAACTAATTTATTTGTTTTTTTCCATACATAAATATATTCTTTATAAGTTGATGTAGGACTTCTTTTTGAAATAGACAGAGGTATTAATATATCTGCTTTTCCTAATAAAGGAATTAATATATCATCATAAACTTTAATTGGAACATTTAAACAATAATGACCTCCTACTTTTAAGCCGTCCCATGTTTTATTAAATAGTGGTTTATAAAAGGTTTCATTCCATTCTTCCTCACTCATTTTTTCAGTTCCAGTATATATTTCAATATTATAATAAGGCGGAGATGTTAAAACTAAATCATAATCTAATTTATTATAATCTACTTTTAAGGCATCTTTAAAAATAAGATTTATTTTAGTTGTTGTATGTTCTTTTAAAACTTCTACCATTTCTTCATAAGGTTTTTTTAAAGATACATTTAAATCTATACCAGTATATTTTGGAATATTTAAAGCACATGCTCCTAATAATCTACCACCCCAACCCATAGTCATGTCTAAAATAGATGTTGGATTAAAACGACAATATATATCCATCGCTATACTTGGTTTAAAAATAGTTACTGAACCATAATATAAACGAAATATTGAATGAAATATTTTTACATCATTCAATCCTTTTGCTTTTTCATATTTCATAAGTTTTTGAATATATTTTTTTTTATACATTTCACTTCTATTTTCCCATAAATCAAAAAAAGATTTACCACTTCTACCTTTTGTTTCTAATCGTTCCATTAAAGTAAAAAAATCAATAAACTTATTACCTATTCTACTATTCGTATTTAATTTATCACATGTTAAATCATTTATTTTTTCTAAATCTTTTATGGCTTCTTCTTTGGTTGGTTGTAATTGTTTTAATGCTTTTTTTTTATCTTCTAATTTTAATTTACCGCCTTCCATATATATATTATAAATATTATTAATGAATTGTTTGATAAAATTTAGTTATTTCTTCTTTAAAATAATCACTTCTTAAATCGAGTGTATCTATATTAAACTCTTTTGGATATGTTTTTAAATGTTCTATAAGTTTTTGAGGAGTATTATAAATAGATTTATTTACAAATCTACGAAAAATGACCTTATTATAGGTTCTATATTTTTTTTGTTCTGGTTTTAAAAATACAAATAAAATATATTGTAATTCGTCCGTCTTTGTAGCCATGACTTTATCTTGTGTTCTTACTATCATTAATTATTTATAGTTTTTTCTCTTTAAGTTCTTACTGATATATTAATTGGTGGAGACTTGACCCTCCACAATGGGGTAGTTGATAGCCATAGTATCCAACAGCATAATATATTTATGATTGTTTATTTTATTACCTATTAACATAAGGATTGACTATGTTCTTAAAATGATGGGGGGTAGTTGGAGACCATTTTGACATCAACTCCCCCGTATTTCATATATTATAATTACTAATGTTATTAACTTTTTTTATTGATTTACATACAATAATTATTGATTACACCCTCCACCTACCCCCTTATATATACTACTTATATACTTTCTTATCTAAATAGGTAATAAAATAAAGAGTACATATAAAGTTATGCTGGTGGAGGGTGAGGTGGAGGGTTGCTGTTTGGTGGAGGGTCACTACCCCCATTTTTATAAAAGACAGCCAATCCCAAAATGTTTTTTTAAGATTTCAACATTTATTTTTTTACTATTATTTAATTTTCCCTTAATAGTTTCGATACCTTCTAATTTTAGGTTAGTCAATCTTACACCAAACTTAATAATATTAATATCATAACTGGTCTTACTTTCACATAGATATTCTTTAAACTTTTCAAATAATTCTTTTGTAGTTAAAATAAGTTCTTGTTCCTCTGTATTAGACACCATATCCCTAACAAATGCCTCGATTGGGGTAATAGATAATTCACATAATAATTTTTGGTATTCAGTAATAGGTCGTGGGATTGTATGGAACTTATCCATATCTGGAATAGATTTAAGATATTCATAAAAAGATTTAATATAATTAACATCATCTACATATTTATTAATATCATCAAAATAACATGTATTACCCTTTAATTCATTAGAGGCAGAAATTAGGATTTTTCGTCTATCACCTTTGGAAGTATTCATAGGCTCATCGTCATTAGAAGAACCGCCAAAACGATGATAAGAGTTCGTATTAAAACTATCCTTTCCTTTAATGTTAATTTGTATATCTATATCTGTAATGAGTGCCTTAATTTTATGCTCTGCGTCGTAAGTTTGTTTTTTAGATAATTCATTAAGATATACAAAAAAACTATTTCCCATAAGGGGATTAAATGCTCCCCATACATCGCGCTCTGGATTTGTCGTTTCCAAATATTTATTAGAACCAAACATATTTTTAATGATTTTAAACATCGTCCCCTTACCAGTTCCTTCTCCTCCTTGAAAGAATAACATAGTGGTCTTAACTGCTGGATATTGTATCATTTGAGCCAACCATTTAATAAGATAATCAAATACTTCTTCTTCATGATTACACATAATCTTAAAATGGTTTAAAAATATAGAAATATCTTTATTTTCCCACTTGGTTATGGTTTCCATTTCAAAAGGCAACCATAAATTATAAATATTAGTAGGGCAAATTAATGGGGGCGGATAGGTTTCCATATCGTTATAACTTCTAATATTTTCATCTTTTAACCAATAGGTAATAAATGGTTTAAGAAGTACTTTATCTTTTTCTAATTCTTTAAAATGTAAATGTTCGTAAGCATCTAATATATTTTGGCGTTTCATAATAGAAAACGACCCATTATATTCATGTATAAATAAGGATTTATTGATAATTTTTGCGTGTGTTTTTTCAAACTCTTTTTTCATATATTCATAAGCATGTTCTTCATCTAATTCGCTTAATTCATCTAAATTTTCAAGGTATTCTTTAGATATAGCTTTGCTGTGTGGTTTCATAGTCAATGTCATATTTAAATCTGGAAAATCGTCATTTAAATGTTCTTCCATTTCTTTTAACATGTCTGGATTATCGTAAAAATTACCATATACTAAAATACCATCAAAAGCATATTCCGCAATTTCTAAATTTTGCTGATGAATGTAAGACGCCATAGAGTTCATCATTTTATTCTCATAAATACATAAAATACGATTTACAAATGAACCTTCAACATTATTAGGTTTATAAATCATAGCGTCTTGAAGTTGCTCTACAAAGTCTTCTTCTTGTTTTAGTCTTCCACGAATGGTTTTTAATTCATCACGAAGATTTTTAAGTATGTTTTCGCAGTCGTTATTAATGCGGTGAGTTTTTTCTGTATTTAACATTTTTAATATTTCCATTTTTGGGTCATCTAAACCAATTGTTTTAAGTTTATGGATAATAGTATCACGATTCGTAACATATTCGCTTAAATTAGGGCAACGGATATTTCTTACACGACAGATGTATTCTAAAATATGTGGGTGAGCGTTTTTCATATCGAAATCAGTCGTAATATCTTCAAATAGAAAACCCCTAATAATACTATCTAAATTTTGTATAGAATGAATACCATATAATCGCCCATTTTGCGAACTTTCGCTATATTTATAAACTTTCTTCATGTTTCCCTTACATTTGATATGGTCTTTGATATAAGACTTAATTTGCTTAAAATGTTCTTTAATTTCATTAACCTTGTATTTTTTTTTATTAGCAAACTTGATGTAATCTTCAACAGATATTTTATTTAATAATTTCAATTGTTCTAACGGGATTTTTTCATATAATTCAGTCATTCGTATATATCAGTAAGATTTTATTTTTAAGTTCTAATTTAAATAAATTAATATAATTATTTAATAAGTATTTTAAAAACCCCCTAAAGAAAATAAAATTAAATTAAATTTTAATTAAAATAAAAACATTTAATTAAAATAGGAAATATCAATATTAAATAATAATTTTTGTTGTCTTTTAAAGTCCGCATATTTTTTAGAATACATACACGCTCTCTTATTATTAGTTTCTTTGTTAGTTTCTCTCCATTTTTTAACATAAATATTATTTTTTGGATGAGTAGCCATTCTATATATAAGTAAGAATAAATATTTAATATCTTTAGGAAATTAAATATATTAATTAAGTTATTTAGAATATAAATAATATAATTAGTAATATATATATGAATTGTAGAGTATGTAATGAACCAAAACAAGAAAACGAATTTACTAAAAGAGGAGATAAAAAAACAAAAACTTGTATTGAATGTAGCAACACACGAGCAAGTAAAGATTATTGCGAACATGGGACGAGATATCACGATTGTGTAGAATGTAATGACCCTATGAAACGCAGAGCATTAATGATGCTAAAAACAAAAGCAACAGATAAATTAAAAGGACGAGCAAATGACTTAACCTATGATAATGTAAAAGATTTATTAATGAGTTGTACTGATTTATGCTGTTATTGTGGTTGTGATTTACAACATGAAACAAAAAATAAAAAAAATTATAGTAGTATTGAGCGTATCCATAATAGTGAAGGTCATGTTATAGATAATTGTTTGATTTCGTGTTTAGAATGTAACATATCTCGTCGTGGCGATATTATCTGGGGGTATTAATTATAAAAATCTTCTTGGAATATTATAAAAATTAGACTTATCTACATCTACAACCATTACTCCGCGCCCTTCGACAACAGATGCCGTTTTCATTCCAGCGCCACGAGCCACAGATGCCGTTTTACCAGCACCAGTTTTTATTCCTTTTTTACCCATATAATATTTAATAATTTCTTTATCATTTACTTCAACATTAACGCTATAATTGGTTTTATTAACTTCATTATACTTATCTATAAAAGCCTCAATCATTTCAGTAGGCATCATTTTATTAACATCTCCATCAATATCAACTAAAAACTTATTTTCTTTTTCATTATAAGTTATAGTTTTATCTTTTATAATTAATTTTTTTAAAGATAAGATTAACATGTCTAATAGTTGTTTTTCAAAATCTTGTTTTTCTAATTTCTGTTCTTGTTTTAATAATTCATTATCATTATTCGTAATAAGTTTATCATATTTTTTATTAATTTCTTCTGTTTTTTTTCTTGCTTCTTTATCTATTACAGCTTCTTCATTTCTCTTATCTTTAATAATACTATCTACTCTTTTTCCTTCAGTTTTAGTTAATTCTCTTTTTTTATACAAAAAAGGATTAAGAAGTTTATTATATTTATTATTATTTTTGTCTATTTCTTCTTTTACTTTATCACGGATTTTTTCTTTTTCTTCTTTTTTATCTTGTTCTAATTTTTTATTATCATATTTAGATTGAATAATTTGTAATTCTTTTTTATAACTTATTATAGGTAATTTATTAATTATATATTCTTCTGGTTCAAAAACATAATCAAATATAACGCTTTCGTCTTCTGGTTCTTCTTCTGTTTCTTCTTCTGTTTCTTCTTTTGGTTTAACTACTGGTTTAACTACTGGTTCGTCTTTTGGTTTTCGTTTAAGAAAATCTCTTAATACAATCATAATGTCTTCATTTGGGAAATATTGTAATAGTCTATCATATATTTTATCCAATTCTACTTTATTTGAAATATTAGAACCTTTATATTTTGCTTTGTTTTTTTCAAAAAAATCTTCTACATCTTGTAATTGTTTTTTTGCGTTTTTTAAATTAACTTCGTATTTTTGTAGGTTTTTTTTATAAACAAAATACTCATTTATTTCATCTGTAATGTCTTCACAATTAAAATTAGTTCCTTTGGTTTTTTTGCTACATTCTTTATAAATCATTTGTTCTATTTCTTTATATTTTTCGTCCCTTGATACGGAATGATTTTCTTTAAAATATTCTAAATATAATTTCTTTAATAAAGGGTCTTTATCCATAATTTCATCTTCTTTATTTTTGGCGTCCCTTAATTCTTTTAATTGAACCTTTATTAATTCTTTTATTTCATCATCTTGTTTAGCTACTGGAGCAACTGGGGGAGCAACTGGTTTAGCTACTGGTTGAGCTACTGGTTCTCTATCTTTCATGTATCGTTTAAACGCTTCATTCGTTTTTATATCACTATAAGGTGGATTTTTTAATGCGTTTGTTATAACTGGTTCAATAACTCCATATTTTTTTTGTTCCTTATCTAAAATTGCTAAAATAATTGCTTTTTTATCTGTTAGTTTATTGACTTGTGCCTTTAATTTTTTATCTGCTTCTGAACCCATGAGCCTTTCTTTTAAATATGTTATAGGTTTTTCGTATAAAAATACTTCTTTATCAAAATTAGATTTATCGCTATATTTATTAGAAGGTGGTAAATATTTTTCAATATTAGTTTCAGTTTTATTTGGAGTAATAATTACATTACCTTTTGGTTTATTATCTTTAATAATGTTAATTGTTTTAATAGGTTTAGATTTTTTAGTTTTAGGAATAAATGTAGGTTTAACTTCTTTTGGTTTTGGTTTAATTTTTTTCGCTTTTTCTACAATAGACGCTAAATCAATAATAGCGTTTTCATCTGCTTTGCGTTTTAAATTTTTAGATATTTCTTTAAAACCATCAATAGATAATATTTTGGGTTTATCTTCTTTTGGTTTCGACATCAACTCTTTTGCTTTATTTTTTTCTAAATCAATTTTCGGTTTTGCTGGACGACCACGCTTACCTTTTGGTTTTTCTTCTTTTTCTTCTTTTGGTTTTGCTGGTCTTCCTCTTTTGCCCTTTGGTTTTTCTTCTTTTTCTTCTTTTGGTTTAGCTGGACGACCACGCTTACCTTTTGGTTTTTCTTCCATGTTAAGGTCTTCCTTTTTTGTTTTAATTTTAGAACCTTTTTTTGTTCCAGATTTATCTTCAACACATATTTTTAATTTTTTATTTTCAGTTTCTTTATCTAAACAAACCTTAACTTTTTTAGGTAAAGGTTCTTCTGTATTAATAGTTTTAATAACATCTTCTAAAATAGCTTTAATATCCATATAATATAACCTATTATTATTTTTTATTATAATTAAAATATAATTCTATAATATATATGGATGTTGTCTTAAACTATCAGCGAATATCAACAAATTCATCATTAATTTACGCGTTAAGAGGTGAGATTGTGGATATATCTAATAGTATTCCGCCAGATTTAAGCGGTGAAATTGTTATTCTACAAGACCAAATAAACGATTTATCAAGTGATTTAATTACTTTAACAAATGAAGTAGATAGTAATACAGCACAAATAACTCTTAATACTGGTGCGATTTCTATTATAGGTGGGGAAATAGATACATTAGAGATAAATGTAGAAGATTTATCAAGTCAAGTTTTAGATTTATCAACAAATACGGCTAAATTAAATGTTGCTAACACTTTTACTGCTAATAATACATTTACCAATTATATCACAACCCCAAAAGTAGAAATAACAACTGAACCAGTAGATTTAAGTGATGCTACTACAAAAAACTATGTAGATAATGCGATTGCTGGTGTTGTATTTGACGATACTTCATTTGCTCGTCTTGATATTTCCAATACTTTTATTAGTAAGCAAACCTTTTTAGATACGATAAATGCTGAATCAGTTGTAGCAGATAAGTTTTTCACAGACAATAACGGAGAAGAATTAGTCTATGGTAATTATTCCAATACTTTTTATGTAAATGATAATGAAGCTGGAACAAGTGGTTCTATTAATGATACATTAGCATTAATCAGTCAAGAAAAAATTATTCGCATTAGTTCAGGGTCGTATAGTGAAGATGTTTTAGTAAGTGGAAAAACTTTAGTTGGTTTATCATGTCCTAATGTTGGAGGAACAACCATGACAGAATTAGGAAATAATAATACATTTACAATTGATAACTCCCTTCGTGTAAGAGTAAGTGGATTACAAATTGACGGAATGACGACCATTAGTGGTTCGCAATTTAAACACAGATTAGAAGTTTGTAATTTCAACGGCGGATTAACTATTACTGGTGGTGGTGCTACTCCATTAGCGGAGTTCATGACGATTCAAGATTGCGAAGTTGCTGGGTCATTAACTATTTCTGCTTTTACTGGAATTATTTATTTCTATCGTGTTAATTTCCAAAATGCTACTTTCAATATTTCAACCGCATATTCTTCTCAACAAGTTGTTATGATTGATTGTGCTGGTATTCCAGACGACATAAGTTTATTTCTTGGTAATTATTTTGTTGCTGGAGCAACCACTTATTATAAAAATGGAAGTTTAAAACTCGCAGATTTTAATGGTTCGTTTTATGTCCGTAATACTACTCCAAGTCAAGACAACGAATTAGCAAGTAAATTATATGTAGATTCAGGAGTAAATGCTAATGCGAGTTCTATTTCTAATAATACTGCGATTATTGCTGTAAATTCAACAGCTATATCACAATTACAAGGTTTATTAACTGCTACTGAAGCAAATGTTACTACTAATACAAGTGCTATTTCTACAAATACAAGTGATATAGCTACTAAACAAGATATAATAGATAATAATAGTATTATTGATTTAAATGAATTAACTGCGTTTGCGATTACTACTGACGAATTAGGAACTGGTTTATTAAATATGACCCCAACTGGAAGTATTAATTTTTTATCTTCTGGAACTGCGAGTGGTAATCTTAATTTTTTTAATCCAACAAATCAATTAGAAGTTCAACAATTAAATTATGGAGTAGTAGAAGGTATAGAAACTCAATTAAGCACATTATCTTCTTCTGTCACTAATTTACAAACTGGAAAACAAGATACATTAATCGCTGGAACAAATATAACTATTACTGGGACAACTATTTCTTCAAGTGGTGGAGGAGGTTCTGCTTTCGTTGGATTTCGTGCTGCTGGGGACGGAACATTTTCAAGCACAATAGCATTCGGACAAACGATTTCCACTAAATTAGATGTATATACGGCACAAGCAAACTCTACATTTGATACGGAAGGAACATACGATAACACATTAGGACGATATACTATACCAACTGGTTATACTGGTTGGTGGGAAGTTTCAGTAAAAATCTATATGCTTTCTTATACTGAAGGCGGAGGTCAAATTGGTCTTCGTAAAAATAATACAACAATAATAGGCTCTGGTGATTATCAAGGAGAACGAGGTGATTTTACTTCTTATATATATGTATCAGAAGGAGACGAAATGTATTTAAGACAAGACCAAAATAGCGGTCAATATAGTTTTTTTGCGAGTAGGTCGTGGTTTCAAATGAGATTTATTGCTGAAACACTTTAAATAAAGGGTTTAACCCTTTAAAACCCATTTTGCTATACTTTTTAAAAGTATATATATATATGGAGAAACATACTTTACCTTTAATCATTCAAGACCTCAAGAGCAAACGCGATGCGTTAAGTTTAGCACATGAGCAACTAAAACAAGATAACGACGATTGGAATAAATGTATTATTGTTTTGTCTCTAATGACTGGTATGTTTGAAAGCATGAAGATTAAAATGGGTTGGGACAGCAGTATTGTAGCATTAGTTCCAATCGCTTTATCGTCTATAATTGCCTCTATATCTGCCTTAATTAAGTTTAAAAAGTTTCCAGAGCAAATGGAAGTCATATTACAAAGCCAATCACTTTTAACGCATACATTAAATAACGCAAGAAATGAAACAGACATGACAGACCAATTAATAAAAGATTATAATGATGCTTTAGAGAAATTAGAGACAAGTGTATATCCAGATACAAGAAAGAAGTATCTTAAGATATCTCACAACAATTTAATATCTATTATGAAACAAGAAGCGAAGTTCTTTGAAGCATTAGAAAAAGCAAATAACGGAGAATTATCAAGTGAAAGTTCTATTGAAAGTAATGAAAGTACCAATAAAAGAAATCCATTAAGTATAGTG
>TARA_R110002126_G_scaffold120212_2_pt1 | contig 23381 bp, 22 predicted proteins | sample TARA_R110002126 | Tara Oceans TARA_R110002126 (sample SAMEA4397536) | marine metagenome | biome: Polar Biome; feature: [DCM] deep chlorophyll maximum layer (ENVO:01000326); material: water (ENVO:00002006), including particulate matter (ENVO:01000060) such as... | depth 30 m | reverse complement strand
GAGCCGGTCTGGCGCGAACTGATCCGTCAGTCGATCGCCTATGAATTCGAGGTCTGGGACCGGACACGCGGGAGCTAGCCGCGATCAGTCGCGCTCGAAACAGCAACGGGTTTCGGCAAAGGCCTGCGCAACAGATTGAGCTGCCTCCGGCCAGCGCGCTTGCGGCGCGTCCTCGGCGGCTTCACAGGCCTCGCCGAGGGCAAATGCCCCGACACCGCGCGCTGCGCCCTTGAGCGTGTGCAGCGCCGAAGTCCAGCGATCATGGTCGGATGCCGAGCTGATCAAGCCTATACAGCGCTCCGCCTGCTCACACATCAGCGCCAGCAATTCCGCCTTCAGCTCCGGATCGCCGCCCGTATAGCGCGCCAGATGCGCGGCATCGAAGAGGGGTGCCGTCATGCGAAGGGGAGAATTGGGCCGGGCCGGTTTCATGGCGACACGCTCTCACGCCTGTCTTAACAGCACGCTTAACCCGACAGGTCAGGCACACACTTTTTGCGCCCAGGGTAAATGAGGACTTGCCGCCGCCCGTGGGGCCACCGGCGACGCGGCGACAGCCCCATTTCCCCTCCAGCCGCACACGCTGAAATCAGGCCCTTGCTTTGTGAACAATCTCGCGTATGTTCCGCCGCCTCCACCCCGGCGCGCCTATAGCTCAGTTGGTAGAGCAGCTGACTCTTAATCAGCGGGTCCAAGGTTCGAATCCTTGTGGGCGCACCAATCCTTTCCATAACCGTTCCGACGGCCGGTCGTCCCGGCACCGCCGTGGCTTGTGGTCAAACAGCCCTGACGGACTGCGCACAGCAAAACGCCCGGACCATGACAGTCCGGGCGCCGTGCAATTCGCTTTACGTCGTGGCGCTGAAATCAGCCCGCCTTGCGCACTTCATTGAGGAAGGTTTCGACCGTCTTGTTGAGGCGGTCAGCACGCTCGGATACCGCGCGAACCGATTTGAGGACTTCCTGGGACGCCTCACCGGTCTGCATGGCCGAACGCGATACCGAGTCGACATTGTCGGACACATTGCGCGCGCTGGTCGCGGCATGAGCGACGGAGCCGGAAATCTCGCGGGTCGATGCACTTTGCTCTTCGGACGCCGCAGCAATCGCCGCCGATGCGCGGCTGATTTCAGCAACGGCCTTGGTGACATCGCCAATGGAAGCCGAAGAGGATGCCGCAGCCTCCTGAATGGCCTCGATCTGACCGCGGATATCGCCGGTCGCCTTGGCGGTCTGTGCCGCCAGCGATTTCACTTCCGAGGCAACAACAGCAAAACCCTTGCCCGCTTCGCCGGCCCGGGCCGCTTCGATGGTTGCGTTGAGCGCCAGAAGATTGGTCTGCTCGGAAATATCATTGATCAGCTGGACGACATTGCCGATCTGCTGCGCGGCGGAACCGAGATTATCGACCACAGACTGGACCGCCTTGGAGCGCTCATCGGCCTGGGCGGCCATATTGGATGAATTCTGGATCTGCTGCGTGACCTCCTGGATCGACGCCGACAATTCCTCGGAGGCGGCGGCCACGGATTCCACATTGCTTGAGGCTTCGGCTGCCGACGTCGCCATCATGCCGCTCTTGGTCGACCCTTCAATGGCCGCGGTGGAAAGCTGTTCGGAAATTGCCGACATTGAGGAACACGCCTCGGTGACCTCGCCGAGCAAGGTCATGACTTCGGTGTCGAAGGCCTTCGCCAGATCATTGATCTGGGTGGCCCGGCGCTCCTGCACCGCGGTCGCGTTGCGTTGTTCCTGTTCGAGTTCCTCGGCCTTGATGCCGCTTTCGCGGAAACGTTTCAGGCTTTCGACGACGGCGCCCAGCTCATCGGTCCGCTCCAGCGCAACGATATCCAGCGAATAATCGCCATTGGCCAGGGTCTCGGTCGCATCGGCAATCGAGCGGACAGATTTGGAAATCCGTGTCCCGAAGAAAATGGACAGCGAGATCAGGCCGATGGCGACCATGGCGGTCAGACCGACAAAGACCATGATGGCGGTGCGAGCGGCGGCATCAGCCGCCTCGGCGTCGGCGCGCGACAGGCTGGCAGCCGTATCGGCCAGCTCGGTGAGATCGCCGCTCAATTCGGTGAAGACGTCGTCGAATGGCGCCAGAAAGGCGACGGAGCTTGCGAAATCGAGCTCCAGCATCTGACCGACAAAGTCGAGCGCGTCGCGATAGAGAACCAATTGTTCGGTCAGGCGGTCGATCGTCTCGCCGCGTCCGGCCTCATCGGCGAACGGGCGCAAGGTCTCGACCTGCGTTGAAAGGCTGTTGATATTCACAGCGACGGGTTCGAAAGCCGCCATCACATCGACACCCTGGCCGGCAGCCTGGGCCGTGATGATCTGGAAGACGTCGGCATTGATGGTTTCAAGCGTCGTCTGCATGCGGGTCAGCTCGACACCGACTTCCATGCCCGCAATGACGCGGGCCTGGCTGGCGGAAGCCTGCATGAGGGACCAGGTGCCCAGGCCGGCGACAGCGGCAAGGGCCAGAATGGCAGCGATGGGCGCCACGGCGAACGACCGTGCGATGGTGAGATTGAACAATTTTGTTCTCTTGGCCATGGGGCCCTCCTGCGAGCCGGCACGCAAATGCGAATCCGGTAGACTGCATGATCAGGTCGAAGCATTGAATTCATGGTTAACGCCCCGGTGCTACAGCACCGGGGCGTCACTGATTCCAGTCGCTAGAAGCCCGCCGCAAAGGAAAGCCAGAAGCGGCTTTCATTCTCGCCGAACGTATTGGTCACCTGACCATCATCGAAATTGGCGTTCTGGGCGTTCAGGGAGACCGTGAAATGGTCATTGACCTGATAGGCACCGCGGAACGACACGGCCAGATGGCTGTCGACCGGCACGAGACTGATGGCACCGAAGGCGCCCTGCACGGGCATGTCGATGCCCGATACATAATTGGCGTAGCCGTCGAGCGTGACACGTCCATTGGTCCAGCCAAGGTGAGCATTGGCCAGATGGGACGGCGTCGCCGATTCAAAATCCAGCGGCGTATAGAAGGCGAATGCCGCCAGATCATCCTCGACCGTCTTGTAGGTGTAGTTGACATCCCAGGCCCAGCCACCGGCCGGACGACCCGCCAGGGTCACCTCAGCCCCGGCGACATTGGTGTCACCGCGATTGGCAAACGCAAAACTTACGATAGGGGCGTTGGGGGGAAGGATGTCAGGAGCGCCGCCGAATGTGCCCTTCACGTCCTGGGTTTCCTGGTAGAAGACAGCCGCCCGCAGGGTGATGGTCGGCGTCAGGCCGCGATCATAGGCGAGCTCGTAATTGGTCACGATCGATGGCTCGATCGACGGATCACCAACCAGGCCGACCATGAAACCGCCACCCATATCGACCGGCAGGGTGAAGCCCATATCGAACATGGTCGGCGCCTGGACGCCGCGCGCGGCTGTGGCGCGGACGGCACCGCCGAACTCCGGCCGCCAGACCAGGGCCGCATTATAGCTGAGCTCCTCGATCGAGCGATCATACTCGGCCCGGGTGAAGGGATAGAGACCCGGATTGGGTTCGGCATCGCGGCTCCAGGCAACGCTGTCAAAACGCGCAGCAAGCGTCATGTCGAGCGAAGCGTTGAAGTCATGGCTCCACATCGCGGCGACCGAGGTCGTGGTGTAGCCGAAATCGCCATTCGACGGGTCCGGGAAGGATGCGGCAGTCGCGTCGCGATACTCGATCGAGACGCGCACGATGTCGCTCGGCGTCACGCTGATCAGGTCCTGCAGACGGAAGGTATTGATCGAGCTCGTCAGCGGTCCGAAGCTGTATCCGATTTCGGACTCGTTGCGGTAGGCGGAGGCGGTGATGAAACCCCAGTCGGTATCCGCTTCAAGCTGCCCCTGATAGGAATTCAGGGCATAGACCGACCGGCCGCCATAATAGATCGAGTCGAATTCGAGGAATTCGACATTGGAGAAGGTGTATTCGCCGCTCAGGCTCACCTTGCTGGAGATCCGGTAGCGCGCTTCAATGGCACCGGTCTCGCGTTCGAAGAGCGCACCTGTTGCGGCGCGCAAGGCTGCGTTCGCATTGCCGGCAAAGGTCTCGAACTCATTGCCCTGCGAGGCACCATAGCTCAACCGCACGGCGAGGTTTTCACCGAGCTGACGGCCGCCGGTCAGGGAAATGCCCTGATACTCGTCACTCCCGCCATTGGCACGGATGGTGGCGTAATTGCCGTGCATCGGATTGCGGGTGATGATGTTGACCACGCCGGCAACGGCATTGAAGCCGTAGAGTGCCGATTGCGGGCCCTTGACGACTTCGATCTGCTGGATTTCGTCGAGCTGGACCGGCAGGGTCGACCAGGCAGTATAGCCATAGCTGTCGAGATAAACCTCGCGGCCATTGACCAGAACCAGAAGACGCGGCGTATAGCCGGTTGCGGCACCGCGGACAGAGACCTGACCGTCGCCATAGGCATAACGGGTGACGTCAACGCCGCCATAGTGGCGCAGGATGCCGGGAATGTCGTATTCCGGGAAGCGTTCAATCTCGTCCTGGGTGATGATGATCATCGTCGCGGGCACATCGGACGCGCGCTGCGGAGCACCGGTGGCACCGGCTGTCACGGCTTCGCCGAACATTTCGCTCATCGAAGTATAGTCCAGCTGCTGCGCAGAAACGCCGACCGTAAAGGCCGCCGAGAGAGCGATCGCGGAGATCGTCGTCAATAGTGTTGTCGTTTTCATGATTTATCCTCGTCAGGGCCTCAGCCCACCTGAAAGTCTTGTGGAGCCTCAGCTCGCCTAGATTTCTTCAACCATCATGGCGAACGCCGCCGCGAAGGAGACCGATGATGCTGTCGCTGCGGCGCCATTGACGACGATCCGCACGGCGGGTGCGCTCTGAACGCCCATCACGCATTTGCCCGACTGAACGCAGCTCATATCGGTCGAGACGCTCATCACGCCATTGGCACTGGTGGCAGCGAAAACGCCGGCATCGCCCGCGGCAGAGCCAAGCAGAACGGCCGCATCGGCCCCGGCCAGGCTGGCCGTGTCGGACGCTGCGACCAGGCGCGGCGTCAGCGTGACGCGGCCGGCCGAAAGGCCGCTGCCCATCGAGCTCGCCAGGGCCTGGGCCTCGGCTTCGCTGCCCGCGTCATAAACGATGGCGACAACGCGCGTGGTGCCGCTGGCACCATCAACGAAGCCGAGGGCGCGACCGATGACTTCGAGGTCACGCTGTGTGGTTTCAGCCGCGACTGGCGCTGTCAGGAGCGCGCCAGCGAGGACTGTCAGTAGAAATTTCTGCATTGTGGAACCCTGTCCTTTCACGAGTGCACCCGGGGGAAAGGTGCGTGTCAGCAATCCGTGTAGTTTCCGGGCGTTAACCACAGACTTATTTCGAATCATACGTTATTACCGTCCAGGGTCGTGTCGGCACTTGGCTGACCTCCAGTCTTGTCTGCCGTCCTTTTGCCTGCATTGGGCTTCAGTATTGCAGAGAGGGGAGAGGCGGGATCATGGCGGAATCGCGAGCATTGGCCGATCAAGGCGCCGGGCAGGCCACGACCGCCTTGCTGGTCCTCAGTTCATGCCTCCTGCCCCTCGGTCTCGTCTCGCCGGCGCTGCGGACCACACAATTCGGCCTCTGGACCGGGGAACACTCGATTTTGGGCTTTGGCCGGGCGCTGTTGCAGGACGGTGAATTCGTGCTCGCCACCATCGTGCTGGGCTTTTCGGTGGTGTTTCCGGGCCTCAAGCTGATCTGGATGTGGCGGTTGCAGTTTTCCCGTGCGCCGGGGACCGGCGCCGGCCATCTGCGATTTCTTGAAATGCTGGGCAAATGGTCGATGGCCGATGTGCTGGTGCTGGCGCTGGTGATTTTCAGCGTGCGCGACAATCTCGTCTTCGCCGCCTCCACCCTGCCCGGTGTCTATATCTTCGCCGCCGCCACCGTGCTGGCCATGCTCGCCTCGGGCCGTATCGTCACGCAGCTGGGCCAGCGGACACGGGCTACCGCGCCCTAGCCGTCCCTGAGATCGCGGGCACGGTCGCGCAGCCGGTCGAGCAGGGTTGAGAGCAGCGCGACCTCATCCGGCGAGAGCCCGGTCACAAGCGCAGCTTCGGCCTGCAGCGCGACCGGCGCGATTTCCGCATAGATCGCCCGCCCCGCTGGCGTCAGCGCCAGCAGATGCGAACGGCGGTCCGCCCGGTTGCTCGAACGCTCGATCACACCGCGATCGGCCAGCGAACGCACGGCGCGGCTGACCGAGACCTTGTCCATCGCCGTCACATCACACAGACCCTGCGCCGTCATCGCCCGCCCCTCGCCAAGAATGGCGATCACGCGCCATTCCCAGATCGTGATCCCGAACCGGCTCTGATAGGCCCGGGCCACCATTGACGAGACCTGGTTGGAGGCAATCGCGAGACGGTAGGGCAGATACTCGCCCAGCCGCAGGACAGGCAGGTCAGGCGCGTTGTGTGGGTCGGCTTCATCCATATCCGGTCTGGTGCCGCAAACGGGTTGCAGCAGCAAGCCAAAACTCGCTCGACGCCGACCCGGTTGTCGCGCTATCCCAGCATCATGACCGATATCATCCCGACACCCGACCTGCCGAGCCTGCCCATCGAAGACGATGCGCGCCGCTTCCCCGTCCGCCGCATTTTCTGCATCGGCCGCAATTATGCCGATCACGCCAAGGAAATGGGTGCCGCCGCCGAGGCCATCTTCTTCATGAAGCCGAGCGATGCGGTCACGACCGCGTCGCGTGTGCCCTACCCGCAAGGCACATCGGAACTGCATCACGAGGTCGAGCTGGTCCTCGCCCTCGGCGATGGCGGCGCGATCATGGGCTGCGCGGTCGGTGTCGACCTGACCCGGCGCGACCTGCAGGGCGCGATGAAAGCCAAGGGCGGACCGTGGGAAATCGGCAAGTCATTCGAGAATTCCGCACCGGTCGGCCTGCTGCGTTTCGGTCCCGTGCCCGAGCGCGGCGCCATATCGCTGAAGGTCAATGGCGTGCGCCGCCAGTCCGGCGACCTGTCGGAGATGATCCTGCCGCCGCGCCGCGTCCTTTCAGAACTGGCGCGCTATTTCACGCTCAAGCCCGGCGATCTGGTTTTCACCGGCACGCCTGCCGGCGTCGGCCCCTTGCAGCGCGATGACCAGGTGAAGGCGGAGATTGCCGGCCTGCCGCCACTTGAATTCACCGTCAGCTGACGCCGCCCCGATACGGAGATCGCCATGAAACCTGTCCTCTACGGCTATTGGCGTTCCGGCGCCGCCTACCGGCTTCGCATTGCCCTCAATCTGAAGGGCGTCGATTATGACCAGGTCGCGATCAATCTGAAGACCGGCGAACAGAAAACCGAAGCCTGGCTGGCCATGCAGCCACAGGGTCTGGTCCCCGTGCTCAAATATGGCGATGCGATGCTGATGCAGTCGCCGGCGATTCTGGAATGGATCGAGGAGAGCTGGCCGCAGCCGGCCCTGCTGCCTTCCGATCCGCTGGAGCGATGCCGCGTGCGCGCCTGGGCCGCCATCATTGGCTGCGACACCCACCCGGTACAGAATTTGCGCATTCTCAAGGCCGTCGGTGATGATCTCGGTCAGGGCCCGGCGGGGATGAAAGCCTGGGCGCATCGCTGGACCCGCGACGGGCTGGCCGCGCTGGAGACCCTGGTCGCAGCCCATCCGCGTTCAACGCCATTCCTGCACGGCGACGCACCGGGCATGACGGAGATCTATCTCCTGCCGCAACTGGTCAATGCGCGCCGGTGGGAGGTCGATCTGTCGGCCTTTCCAACGTTGATGGCGGCCGAAGCTGCCTGTCTCGACTTGCCAGCCTTCCAGCTCGCCACACCGGAAAACCAGCCCGACGCCGAATAGGCTATCCGCGCAGCCATTGTTGTGGCCGCCCGGCGCTGAGCGAGCGCCACACCCATTCGACCGGGCCGTAGCGATAACGTTGCAGCCAGAAAATCGAGCCGAAAACCTGCGCCACCCAGACCGAGACCAGGATCAGCGCCAGCCCGGTGCGATCGATCTGGCCGAATTGGCCCAGGCCGGGAAAGCCGACGAAGAGCAGGGTCATCAAAAGGGTCTGTGCGAAGTAATTGCTGATCGGCATGCGCCCGACCGCCGCCAGCGCCGAGCGCGCGGCGCGGGCCAGATCCAGCTTCGCCGCCAGCATGAAGCCGGCGGCATAGCCGAGCGCCAGCGCCAGGCTGCCGAAATACTGGGCGACGCGGTTTTGCAGGACTGCCGCGGGTGAGAAACCGGAGGCCATCGCATTCCACGCTCCGGCCAGGCACACCAGCACGCCCAGCGCCAGGGCCATCGCGGCAATCCAGCCATATCGGCGAGCCGGCCAGGTCCCGGTCAGGAAACCGCTGCGCAGCCCGGCCATGCCAAGCAGAAGACAGCCGGCGATGCGGCCGCTCATGAAGACAATCTGCATCATCTCCGATTGCAGGGCGATGCTCATATTATAGCCGAGCCGCGCCATAAAGCCGGTCCGGTAAAGCGCTTCAATGTCGGCAATCGCCTCGGGATTGAACCCCATCGCCCCGGCCGCGGTAATGCTGTCGCCGATCAGCGCACCGATCGCGCTGCCAGCCAGCAACATCAGGCCGGTAAACCCGATCAAGCCAAGGCCGAGCCCCCAAAGACCCCGCAGCGTCATGCCATTGGCGGCCACAACGATCATCGCAACCAGGGCCAGCGGCACCAGGATATCGCCATACCAGAACAGATGCGCGTGCAGCAGGCCGAGCAGGAGCAGCCAGCTTAATCGCGGCCATTGCCGGGTCGGGTTCCGGCGCGCAGCCCGGACGCTCAGGACCAGGGCAGCACCGAACAGGGTGATGAAGAGCGCCGTGCCCGCTTGCGAGATGAAGGTCTGGGTCCCCAGCCAGACGGCGCGATCACCCCAGCTGTTGAAGTCGCCTTGAAGGCCGGGAATATCGGCCGCGATCCAGACCAGGGCGAAGAGTTGAATATTGACCGCAAACATCGCCAGCACGGCGAAACCCCGCACTTCGTCGAGGACGTCATGACGTTGCGATGGCGTTTCATCCGGCATTTTTGCTCCCTTGAGGCGAATTCGCCAGGTTTCCGCCATATTCTTACGAAAGTTTCACGCTCGCAGCATGTTTCGGGAATTGTATCGAGTCTCAATAAATTTCATAACTCAATCACGCATGCGGATACGCCTTGGGGTGCGAAAACGTCATGATCCAGTTTCTGGTCTCGCTGATTGAATGGTTTGCCGTGATGGGCTTGTCCGTCCTGGGCATCTCCTATTCTCCCCCGGCTGGCTGCCACGCCCCTGAGCCGACCGAATACCGTCAGATGGTCGCCTGGAACCCTGGCCATGCGTCGAACACTCCCGCCGGCACGCTGATATCGAGCCGGGAATGCATCTCCGGTTCTGAACTCAGAATACACGGTTCGACACCGGTATTCGTGACGCCATCCGACCGGTACGACAGCTAGCTGGCCGGTTTCCGCGACCCGTTCCGACAGGCAAACTCCCATATTGCATAGATTATCTGTGTCGGCAGCGCGCTTCTGTGCCTATCATCTGTCACAATGGCTCAATTGAGCCCTTCTGTCCGCAGACCCCGTCCGGGAGCACACCTGCTCCATGGCCCGATCGAGCGCAATATGACCAAGAAAACGCTAGATAAATCAATCCACCTCGCCGAAATCGACCTGGCGGAATCCAGCACCGACCAGACTGTGTCGGCGGCAGGGTCCCAGGGTCCGGTGTCCGAATCGCCGCAGGCTGATCCACGCCAGTCTCGCATGGCAGAGGAAAATCCCGGCGGGGCCTGGCTGATCTGGCTCGCCAATAGCTTTGCCCTGCTCTGGGTCGGCGGCGCCGCCGCCTTCATCTGGGGCGCCCTGGGTGTCCAGTCGCTTGAACGTCTCGGACAATACGGCTTCGGACAACTGACCGGGCTGGCCGTTTTCGCCATCGCGCCGGCCCTGCTCTTCATCATGAGCGGGCTGATGGCACGCGAAGTGGTCCGCAATGCCCATAATACCCGACGCGTTGAACGCGCCATCCGCCGCCTGTCCGAGCCGGCCCAGTATGCGCGTCACGAGGTCCAGTCCCTCTCCCAGGCCGTGACCGGCGAAGTCGACCGCATCAATTCGGCGCTGGAGAGCGCCCTCGCCCGTCTGGCGGCGATGGAAGAAGTCATCAGCCATCATGCGGAATCGCTTGAGCTTTCGGCCACCGATGCCCGTGACCGGACCGAGGAATTGCTCAAGGGTCTGCGCAAGGAGCGACTGCGTCTCGGCGAGGTCTCCGAATCCTTCGACGACAAGGCCGCCCTGATTGCCGCAGCGATTTCCGACCAGTCCAAAATGGTCGCCGCAGCCGCCGAACTGGCCGCCAATCAGGCCAGTGATAGCGGACGCCGCATCCTGGCCAGCGTTGAAAGCCTGCAGGACGCCGGCGATTCCGTCACCGAGCGCAGCAATATTGCGGCAACCAAACTGTCGGAACGCACCGCGCATCTCCACGAGCTTTCCGACACGCTCAAGGAAAGAACCGACAATCTCGACGCCGCCTATGTCAAACACCGCGGCCGTCTGAGCGAAGCCGGCGAAGCCTTGCGCAAGGAGCAGGAGAAGATCGCCGCCGCGCTCGACTTCCACCGGGCCGAACTCGATGTCATGGCGACCACCGCGCGCGACGGCGCCAACGCCCTGACCTCGGCCTCGACCGACGGCGCGGCCGCCTTCAAGAAATCTGTCGACGAGGCGCTCGAGCGGGCGCACGGCCTGGCCGGCCGTGTCCGGTCGGAATCCGAATATGCGGCGCGCGAGCATGAGGCTGCCTTGGCACGCCTGATTGCCTCCGCGCAGGAAGCCAAGTCAATTTCCGAAGCCGCGATCGAAGCCATCGAGGCCCAGGCGAATGCGGTGACGCAGAAGGTCGAACATTCCAACGAAATCGCCTTCAACGCCGCCCAGCGCTCCGACGATGCCTTCCAGCAACGCCTTGCCGAGGCCGACAAGCTCACCGCACGCGCATCGCAAGTAGCCGATGAAGCCGCCGAATCGGTCCGCCGCCGGCTTGAGGCCGTGCTGGCTTCGGCCCGCGTCGAGACCCAGACCGTCGAACGCCATATCGACACGATGACTGATCGGCTTGCCGAGCTGCCCGTGATGGCCCGTGAGCGCGCCCAGGAGGCTGCCGATGCCCTGCGCCGTGGCCTGGAAGGGCTGAATGCCGCTGCCATGGTTGCCGCCGAGGAATCCCAGGAAATTGACGCCGCATTCCAGGCTCGCATCCGGCAGAATTACGAATTGCTCAGCGATTTCATGTTGCGCATGGGCTCGGTCGCCGGTGGCCGCCGCGTACCGGATCTCGGCACGAATGAATTGCCTGACCCGCTGCTCGGCCGCAAACGCAAGCCGGCGGACAATGAAGACGCCAAGGCCGACAACGCTGAAGCCAGTGATGAGATGCATGCCCCGCTGACCGGACCGCAGCCACGGCGCGCCGCACCCCGCGGGGCTGAAAATAGCGTCGGATTCCCGGAGCGCGGCGGCCGTCAAACCGGCGAGCCGGGCTGGCGCTGGAAGGATCTGCTCTCGAGCATGCCGGCCGAAGGCGATGGCGACGACGCTGACGACGGTGCGGCTGCCGCCAAACGCCCGGCCAAGCGTGACAAGGGCGACAGCTAGGCTTCTATCATCCGGTAGTATCACCGCGACCGCTGCGCGGTCGCGTCAATTCACCGGGCGGTCTGCTCTGCGGTCCAGTCGGCCAGATCCTGGCTGACCTGCGTCGCGGCCTGATCGAAAGCGGCGACGATCGCCCCCATGCGATTGCTTGACGCGCGCGCCTCGCCCACGAAAACACTCGATCCGACAATGCGTCGGCCGCGGCTCGCGACCAGCCGCGTTGCCAGCCGGACGCGGACCAGCGGTGCATTGGTGTCGCCGCGGTCATACACCGCCTCGAATTCACGCAGATCGAGCCGCAATTCATAGGCCGCGCGCACACCGTCTTCCGGCAAGGTTGGCGCCAGGTGGGACTCGCTGCCATTGAAGGTGTCGACGATCAACGTCTGCATGATGCGGGGTGTCGGCGCGATCCAGCGCGCCGCAGCCATATAGGCGATACGGCCATCGGCCATCTGGATGGCGATCTCGTCACCGGCGAGACCACGCGGCGCCTGTGGTGCCACCACCTCAATGACGGTCCAGTCCTCACCGGTCCATGTCCGCGCCTCGGGCGACGACAATCGATAGACCGATGACGGGGTGGATTCCGGCAGCAGGGACACACAGGCCGAGAGCGACAAGGCACTCAGCGCCACCACAGCCAGCTTGATCGAAATGACGGGTTTCATTGCGGCACCTCTACCGTTTGACGGGGCGAACCGGCGATGAAGCCGCCGGGATTGTTTTCAAAGTCCGACGCACTGCGTTCCATCGATTCAACCAGCCGGTTCAGCTCGCCGGCCGCGCGGGTCATATCTTCAAGACCATCCTGGGCGAAGGATTCCAGGGCCGGCTGAATCGCCTCGATCAGTCCCGTTGTGTCGGTCGCGGCCCGGTTGACGGCAATGGCCGCCGCCGTGGTCTCATTGACGGCCGTCGCCATTTCATTGGTCAGGAAGGCATCGGCCGTGACACCGAATTGCTGCAAGGTGACGGCAGCATCAGAGATATCGGAAGCCGCAGTATCGATCCGCCCAATGGCGGCGCGCATTTCCTCGACCAGGACCTGTTCGGCATTCACCCGGTCGGTGATCTCGCGCAAATTCTGCAGCGTCGCGGAGAACTCCTCGACATTCTGGTCACTGAGCAATTCGGACAGGCGGAACAGGGTCAGCTGTGCCGCGTCGAGCACATCCTCGGAGCCTTCGACAAGCCCCTCCAGCTGGGCGCGCCGCGCGAAAATGCGCGGTGGCTGCCGGCTGGCCGGGCTCAACAGGCGCTGGGCATCCGGGGCGCCACCGGAAATCAGGATATAGGACAGACCGGTCAGGCCCTGCGGTTCAAGCTGGGCGAAGGAGTCGACGCGAACCGGTGTTTGCGCCAGCACCCGGACCCGCGCAATGACGCGGCTCTGGCCATCCAGCCCGAGCGAGGTGACTTCGCCGACCTGGATTCCGTTGAAACGCACTTCGGCGGATTCGCGAAGACCGCGCACCGGCCCCTCGAACACGACATCGTAGAACGCATAATCCTCATCGAAAGAGACCTTGCCGAGCCAGACCGCGAAAACACCGCCGCCGGCGATCAAGATCAGCGCGAACAGACCGACCAGAACGTGATGTGCCTTGGTTTCCATCGTCTAATTCTCCTTGCCGGCGGTCGCGGTGCGGCCGCGCGGACCGTGGAAATATTCCTGGATCCACGGATGAGGGTTTCGCATCAACGCCTCCAGGGGCGCAACCGCCGCGACACGTTTATCCGCCAGGACGGCAATTCGGTCACAGATCGCATAGAGACTGTCGAGGTCATGCGTGATCATCAACACGGTCAGATCGAGCGCCCGCGACAATTCCAGGATGAGCGCATCAAACGCCGCTGCACCGATCGGGTCGAGACCGGCTGTGGGCTCGTCGAGGAAAAGAATATCGGGATCGAGGGCGAGCGCCCGCGCCAGGGCGACGCGCTTGCGCATGCCGCCCGAAAGCTCTGAGGGAAAGCGGTCGAACACACTGGAATCGAGCCCGGCGAGGCCGAGCTTCATGCCGGCAATCTCTTCCATCAACGGGACGGACATATCGATATGCTCACGCAGCGGCGCCATGACATTCTCGAGCACGGTCAGCGACGTAAACAGGGCGCCATTCTGGAAGAGCACGCCCCAGCGGCTATCGACCTTGCGCCGTTCGGCCGAACTCAGCTCGGAAAAGCGGCGTCCATTGAACAGGATATCGCCCGCGGCATAGTTCTGAAGCCCGAGGATGGCGTTCATCAACACGGTCTTGCCCGTGCCGGATCCCCCGACCAGCCCGAGAATTTCGCCCCGCCGGATATCGAGGTCGAGATTGTCGTGCACCACATGGCTGCCAAAGGCAGTGCGCAGGCCGCGAATCGAGATCAGGACATCGGTACTCATATGCCCAACTCCAGATACATCATCGCGAACAGGGCTTCGATGACGATGACGATGAAGATCGACTGCACCACCGACGCGGTGACCCGGCGGCCGAGGGATTCAACATCGCCGGCCACTTTCATGCCCTGCCGGCAACCGACAATCGCCACCACCAGACCAAAGACGGGCGCCTTGGACATTCCGACCCAGAAATGGCTCCAGTCGAGCTCCGAATGAATACGCGCCACGAAAACTGCCGGCGAAATGTCCTGGGCGGTCCAGGCCACGAGCATGCCGCCAAAAATACCGGTGATCATGGCCGCGAAGGTCAGCAGCGGCGCCATCAGCACACAGGCGACCACGCGTGGCAGAACCAGAACCTCGAACGGGTCCAGCCCGAGCACACGCATCGCGTCGATTTCCTGCTGCATCTTCATGGCGCCAATCGAGGCGGTGAAGGCTGAATCTGAACGCCCCGCCAGCATGATCGCCGTGATCAGAACCCCGAATTCCCGCAGCACGGAAATGCCGATCAGCTCGACGCTGAAAATCGCAAAGCCGAGATCGGCCAGCAGGTTGGCGCCCATATAGGCCACGACCGCCCCGATGAAGAAGGACAGGACCGCGATGATCGGCATTGCATTGACGCCGACCTCTTCCATGGCCCACACCGTCGCGGTCATGCGAAAGCGCGATGGCCGCACCAGGGTGTGCAGCCCCGTCGTCACCGTCTGACCGAAAAACCCGATCGTCTCGATCGCTTCGCGCGCCGCCGCCTCGAGCCCCGCACCGATCCGCGCCAGGGCGCCGTAAAATCCGAGCCCCCGAGGTGCGTCGGGCGGGCAGACCTGGGTCCGGCGCCGGACCTCCTCGATCAGCCGGCGCGCCGTCGGGTGGCTGCCGAGAAAATGAAAATCACCATCGGGGACACCGCAGCGGCGCGTAGCACGCCCGAGCAGATAGGCACCGGACGTGTCGACGCGTCCGAGATGACCCAGGTCGAGGACGATCTTGTCGGGCTCGATACTGGTTTCAACCTGGCGGATCGCGTCATCGACACGGCCGATCGTATCAACCGTCCAGTCGCCATGCGCCTCAATGATCGTCTTGCCCGCGTCTTCGCGCAAAACGACCGCAGCACTGGTCTGAGAACTCGCTGGATTTCCCCTCATATCTGGCACCCTAGTCGATATCGGCGGTCCGAGGGAGTACAGAAATGCGGTGAAGCAGTAATGCAACAGCCAGACCGGCGGCGGCAGGCAATATCATGATCGCGAAGCCCGTAGTCCCCAGCCGCGCGAAAAAATATCCCGAGACCGCCGAAGCGATCGCCATCACCACGCCGCCGGACAGGGCCGAATTGATCGCCTGTCCGGTCGCCGCGAACCGGTCAGGCACGGCTGTCGCCGCATAACGGAGAAAGCCGAGATAGGTCGCCGCAAAGCTCAGGGCATGCAGGCATTGCAGTGCAAACAAACCCCAAAGCGGCGGCGCCAATGCCGTCAGTCCCCAGCGCAGGATGGAGCCGGCCCCGCCCAGGATCAGCAAGGCTGCCGGGCTGAGCCGCCCGAGCCAACCGCGACCGGACAGCCAGAGAAAGACAATCTCCACCGCCACGCCGCTCGCCCACAACGCCCCGATGATCACATCGGAATAGCCTTGCGCCGACCAGGCAACAGCCGAGAAGGCATAATAGAAACCATGCCCCCCCTGGATCAGGGCCGAGGCCGCCAAAGCCAGTCCGAAGGGTCCCGCCACCATCCGGCGCAGGGCCGACAAGTCAGCTTCCTCGGCCGGCGGATGTGGAACCCGCTCCCCCGCCGGCAAGCGCGCCGCAGCGATGGAGATCGCGACCGAACCGAACACGATGCAGGCGAGAATTGTCTCACTGCCGCGCCAGTCGATCAGCGCGCCGGCGGCAAAATTGCTGATGATGAACATCACGGATCCGATTGCCCGGACCGGGCCGAAAACGAAAAACCCGTCGCGCGCCTGGCGCAGGGCGAAGGCGTCAATCACCGGGATCTGGCCAAAGAGTACCGCACCGGAGAGGAAGGACAGGATTACCAGTAGCCAGGGCGAGTGCACCGGGTAGTGAACAGCAAACACAAGGGTAGCTGCCAGGGCAAACAGGAGAATCGGGTCGCGATTGCGCCGCGCATTGTCAGCCCAGCGCGCGCCCAGCGGCGAAACCAGTGTCCGCCCCGCCAGACCGGCGGCGACAATCCAGCCAATCCACTCCGCACTCAGATCCCGTCCTTCCAGCCATTTGGGGAAATACGGCAGGAAAGCCCCCAGAGTGAGGTAGAACGCCCCGTAATAGGTGGCAAAACGGAATCCGGGCGATCTGATCATTTCAATCCTTCAATGTGCGATGCCCATAACCCGTGCCACTGTTCCTGCATAGGCATGATGCGCTTGGCGAACAGTGTTCACCGCTATAGGTTCGCCGCCAGATTGAAGCCGAGGAATGACCCTAGATGGATGCGGATACCGCAGTATTGGATTGTGCGGAAGCCAGGGATCAAGACACACAGCTCCGCCCCTTGCGCGTGCTGGTGACCGGTTATCGCTCCAACCCGCATGTCGGTGGACAGGGCGTCTATATCCGTGAATTGACGCGCAGTTTGCGCGATCTGGGGCACAAGGTCTCGGTCGCGTCCGGCCCGCCCTACCCGGAACTTGATGACGATATCGAGCTGATCAGACTGCCGGCGCTCGACCTGTTTGCCGAGGATAATGCCTTCATGGCGCTGCGACTGCGGCATCTGGCATCCTGGGCCGATCTGTCCGAATGGCTCTCCCACAATAGCGGTGCCTTCGGCGAGCTTTACGCCTTCTCGCGCCGGCTCGAACGCTTCCTCGCCCGGGAGGGGGATCGGTTCGACGTCGTGCATGACAATCAGACCCTGGCGACACCCTTCCTGCGTATCAATCGCCGCCTGCCGGTCATCACCACCGTCCACCACCCGATCGCCATCGACCGCGAATACGCTCTCGCTGCCGGTGGCAAATGGTGGGAACGCGCCCTGACCCGGCGCTGGTATCATTTCATCGGCATGCAGGCACGCACCGCCCGTCAACTGCCGCGCCTGCTCGCCGTCTCCCAGGCCGCCAGCGACAGCCATGCCGACCATTACGGCATCGATACGAGCCGCGTGCGCGTCGCCTTCAATGGCATTGACCATGACATTTTCCACCCCGATCCGGCGGCAAAGCCAGAGCCGGGTCTGATCGTCACCACCGCCAGCGCCGACGCCCCGATCAAGGGGCTGGACGTGTTGATCGACGCCCTTGCGCGCGTCGCGGCCGCACGCCCGCTGGCCCGGCTGCACATTATCGGTACGCTGCGCGACGGTCCGGCCAAACAGGCGCTCGCCGCCCACGGGCTCAGCAATCGCGTCACGACAAGCTCCGGTTTGACGCGCGAAGCCATCGCCCAACTCTATCGCCGCGCCCATATCGTCGCCTGCCCGGCCCGCTTTGAAGGCTTTGGCTTTCCGGCCGCCGAGGCGATGGCTTGCGGCGCCGCCGTCGCGGCCAGCAATGGCGGTGCCCTGCCGGAAGTCGTCGGCGATGCCGGCCTGATCTCCACCGCCGGCGATGCCACCAGCCTCGCCAATGATCTCGCCCGCCTGCTTGACAATCCCGAGGAGGCACGGCGCCTTGGCGCCCGTGCGGCGATCCGGGCCCGCGAGGAATTCAACTGGTCACGTCACGCCCTGGCCGCCTCCCGGCTCTATGCCGAAGCCCTCGCCGAGCGGAGCCCGAACGCCTGATGTTGACAATGCGACTGGAAGACATGGCGCTCGAGCCCGGCATGCGCGTGCTTGATCTCGGCTGCGGCCGCGGCCGGCATTTGCACGCCCTTTACTGGAATGAGATCCCGCTGGACGTGGTCGGCGTCGATCTCTCCCATGGCGAGGTCAAGGCGGCCTTCGACGGCTTCTTCCAGCTGCCGCCACCGGAACCGCATTCGCCCCTGCGCAGCGCCGTGCTCAGCGCCGGGGATGCGGGGCGCCTGCCATTTGCCGACAATAGTTTCGACCGGGTCCTGTGTTCGGAAGTGCTCGAGCACGTCCCCGATCCCGACGCCGTACTGGCCGAGATCGCCCGCATTTTGAAGCCTGACGGCATCTTCGCAGCTTCGGTGCCGCGCTACTGGCCCGAGGCGATCTGCTGGAAGCTGTCGACCGCCTATCACAATACGCCCGGCGGTCATGTCCGCATTTTCAAGACCAAGGCCCTGCGCGACCAGGTCCGCAAACAGGGCTTCGCCTGTTTCAAACGGCATTGGGCCCACGGGCTGCACAGCCCCTATTGGTGGCTGCAATGCGCCTTGTGGGAGCAGCGTGAAACCAGCGCCTCGGTGCGGCTCTACCGCAAATTCCTTGAATGGGACCTGATGGAGAAACCCTGGCTGACCCAGTCGCTGGAATGGCTGCTGGCGCCGGTCATGGGTAAATCCGTGGTGATGTATTTCCGGAAGGTCGGCTGATGGCCAGACAGATCGATATTGCTGCCTGCGCCGATCATATCGAGCGCCTGCAACGAGCCGACGGCTCCATCCCCTGGGTCGAGGCAGGCATATGGGATGCCTGGAATCACGGCGAGAGCGCGATGGCTCTGGCCATTGCCGGCCGCGATGGCCCCGCCCGCAAGGCGCTTGATGCGCTGTTCGAGCGCCAGGACGAGGATGGTGGCTGGCGCGGTGATCTCGGCGCCTCCGTGCCGCTCGATGACGCCAATCGCCGCCTGGTGCCGGGCACGCCGGAGACCGCACGTGACACGAATTTCTCCGGCTATGCCGCCGTCACCCTGCTGCGCTCCATGCTGGCGCTCGACACGCTGGCAGAGCTGTCACGCTACTGGCCGCAATTGCGCCGGGCGATCAACTGGGTCCTCAGCCATCAGACGCGCCATGGTGATGTTGTCTGGCGCGCGCCCGATACCGGCGAAACAATGGAAGCGCTGGACTCGCTGCGCGCCGGCAATGCCAGCCTCTACAAGGCGCTGGAATGCGCCATCCAGATCGCGCGCATGCTGGGCCATGATGATCGCGAATGGATGCAGGCCCGACAGCGGCTCGGCGCGGCCTTGCGCGAAAATGACGCCCGCTTTGATCGCACCGGCATTGACCGCCGCCGCTATGCGATGGACTGGTATTATCCCGTCCTCGCCGGCGTCCTGCCGATCGAGACCGGCCGCGCGCGCCTCTATGCCCGCTGGACCGATTTCGTCGAGCCGGGGCTGGGGTGCCGCTGCGTCGCAGACGAGCCCTGGGTGACCGCCGCCGAGACCGCTGAGCTGGCGCTGGCCTGTATGGCGGTCGGCAAGACGAGCCAGGCCACATCCCTGCTCGCAGACCTCGCGCCCCTGGCGGCCAAGGATGGCGGCTATTGGATGGGATGGCAGTTCGAGGAGGGCGTCATCTGGCCCTATGAACGCCCGTCCTGGACCGCAGGGGCCATGGTGCTCGCCGCGGACGCGATTCAGGGGCTGAGCAAGGGCTCGACTCTCTTGATCAGGAATGCCGTGCCGGAATTCGCGCTCAAGCGCGGCGGCGCAGGACTTCCAGCGTCCCGACGCGATTGACGGTGTCGTAAAGACCCGACGCGACCGCCAGTTTCCAGATCTCATAGGGCGGCCGACCGCCATCGGCCGGATCCGGGAAAACGTCATGGATGGCGAGAATGCCGCCGGCGACAATCCGGCCGGTCCAGCCCTCATAATCGGCCAGGGCTGCCTCCATGGAATGCCCGCCATCGATGAAGACCATGCCGAGCGGTGTGGTCCAATGGGCCGCGACAATGGCCGAACGTCCGACGACCGGAATCACACAATCCTCGAGCCCACCCCTGAACAGCGTCTCGCGCAAGGCGGGCAAGGTCTCGACAGCGCCCAGTTCGGCATTGAAGAGTTCTGGATCGTGATACTCCTCGCCGGCCTGGTGTTCTTCGGAGCCGCGATGATGGTCGAGCGTGTAGAGCACGCTGCCGGCCGCACGCGCCGCCGGGCCGAGATAGAGCGCCGACTTGCCGCAATAGGAGCCGATTTCAAGCACCGGACCGAGATGGCCGGCTTCGCGCGCAAGCGCGGCCAGTGCCTCACCCTCGACCGGATCGAGGAAGCCTTTGACGGTCGACGGATCAAGCATCAGGAAAAGGGCTGAACATCGCGGAGTTCGCGGCGCAAACGCGCCAGCGCGTCAGCATGGTCGCGCAGGCTTTCAGACAGAAAAGCCAGCTGGTCGCGTTCGATATTCACACGCGCGCGCTGCTCCTCGTCAAATCGGTCCGACATCAGGGCGACAACCGCATCGAATGTCGTCACCGCTTCGCGCGTCAGATTGATGGCGGTTTCGACCTCACCGAGATCACGGGTCAGGGTTGAGCGGGTAAAGCCGGCCGGCTGGATGATAATGGCCCGAGCCGCCTGGTCGACCTGGCGGGCCTGGGCTGTGGCGAGCGTGACGTCGGTGACGACGAGCTCGGCGGCGGCAGCCCCATTCAAAGTCAGCAGCTGGCGTAATTCGATATAGGCCTGCCCCGGCTGTTCCGCAGGCTCGGCCTCGCTGCCGGCCTGGCCGGTCAGCCGGTCCATCCAGCCACGCGCCGTCTGCATGGCTCCGTCCGTGCGGACCCAGGCATTGTCACGATAGCTGGTCTGGAGCATCTGCGCGGCATTGAGCAAGTTGGCCTGGGCCGGGTTCGAGCGCAGCTCGGTGTCGGAGACGCCGGATCCAACAAGTGAGATAGGGTCGCTGGCACAGGCCGTGATCAAGCCGCAGGCGCAAATCGCCGCAAGAACACCCTGGTATCCACGCATCAAACGATAATTCCCAACACGAAACCTGCCCCAATTCGATAGAGCGTATAGTGAGTAGCTCTGATAAGCTATGCAATATTATATTGATGATGCGCTAACGATAGATGGACGCGATGGACACCGCCTATACACGCCGCCCGCTCTACCCGCCGATCCGCCCCAACAAGGCCTCGCGCCTGCCGGTCGGGGACGGACATGAACTCTATATCGAGGATTGCGGTCGCCCGGACGGATTGCCGGTCATCGCCCTTCATGGCGGTCCCGGCGGCGGCATCTCACCGGCATTGCGCCGTTTTTTCGACCCTGAGCGCTATCGCATCATCTTGTTCGACCAACGCGGCTGCGGCCGCTCGACACCGCATGGTGCCCTGAACGCCAATACCACCGCCCATCTTGTCGGCGATATCGAGCGCATTCGCGCCGCGCTCGGGATCGATAAATGGGTGGTTTTTGGCGGCTCCTGGGGCGCAACCCTGGCGCTCGCCTATGCCCGCGAACATGCCAGCCAATGCCTGGGCCTGATCCTGCGCGGCGTGTTTACATGCCGCCAGGTCGAGCTCGACTGGTTCTACCGGCGCGGTGCCAACATGTTGTTTCCGGACAGCTGGGAGCGGCTGACCGGTTCGCTCAGCGCGACAGAATCCGGGGACGTCCTCAAGGCCTATTATGAGCGCATGCAGGAGCCGGACATCGTGCGTCGGCGCCCCGATGCGCTCGCCTGGGCGCGCTGGGAAAGTGCGCTGATCAGCCTGGCCGGGCAACCCGATGCGCCGCTGGCCGATCCGCTGCGCGCCGATGCCCTCGCCCGGATGGAGACGCATTACTTCTTCCACAAGGGATTTCTGGAGCATGATGGCGCCCTGATCGACAGCGCGCCGCGCTTCAAACACCTGCCCGGCATCATCGTCCAGGGTCGCTATGACGTCGTGACGCCGCCGCAGACGGCCTGGAGCCTGGCGCGCGAATGGCCGCGGGCGCGGCTACGCATCATTCCCGATGCGGGCCATGCCGCCGGCGAGCCGGGGATTGTCGACGGGCTGGTGCGCGCCACAGACGCCTTCGCCGACCAGTTCAGCTAGCGGCAGGGTCACCGGCGACGGCGCTCGCCAGGCCTGAGTCTAGACAGAAAAAGGCCCCGCCTGCGATCTGCGCCGGCGGGGCCTTTCCTTGTCTGCCTGTGCCCGGCAATGCGGGCGGCGGTTAGCCGAGACCAATCATGGTGCCGAGCCGGCCGGCATTGAAGCGATCATCCAGGCCAAGCACCAGGATGGAGCCAATCGCCACGGGTACGATGTAGCGCACCGCAAAGTGGAAGAAGGCGAACAGGCCCGGCGAAGCGTGGCTCAGTTCAGTCCGCATCAGGCTCTTCGGGATCACCCAACCAGCGAAGACCGCGACCAGGAAGCCACCAAGCGGCAGCAGGATCTGACCGGACAGCACGTCGACGAAACCGCCGGCGAAAGCTTCCGAATAGACGGCACCGGCGCCGATCATGAAGGCAAAGCCACCCAGCAGCCAGGCGGTCATGGAACGACCAAAGCTCGCATTCTCCTCGACGAAGGCGACGGTCGCCTCGAGCAGGGAGATGGACGAGGTCAGGGCGGCGATGAAGGCCAGGGCGAAGAAGGCCCCACCGATGAAATTACCGGCCGGCATTGTCGAGAAAACCTGCGGCAGGGCGGTGAAGATCAGGCCGAGCCCGGCAGCCGGGTCCATCCCGACCATGAAGACGATCGGGAAGATCATCAGGCCGGCAATCAGAGCAACCATCGTATCAGCCGAGACGATCAGAACCGACGAAGAGCCGATATTGGAATCGCGCGGCAGGTAGGAGCCATAGGTGATCATGATCGCCGAGGCGACGCTGACCGAGAAGAAGGCCTGGCCGAGCGCGGCGACGAAGGTCTGGCCCGAGACGGCGCTGAAATCAGGCGCGAACAGGTAGTTGAGGGCTTCGCCGGCCGCACCATTCATCATCGAATAAATCGTCAGGCCGATCAGGACGAGGAAGAAGAGCGGCATCAGGATTGTGGCGACGCGCTCAATCCCGCCTTTCAGGCCTCGTGAGACAACCAGAATGGTCAGGACCATGAAGCCGAAATGCCAGAGCATTTTGACGCCGTCAGTGCCGTAGAACATCGTCGCGCCATCAGGCTGGGCGAACCCACCGGCAAAGCCGGCGGCGGAGAAAGCCATGACCTGGCCAGCGATAACACTATAGGTCGTCAGTACGAGGAAACCGGCAGCGGTACACACCCAGCCGACGATCGACCATTTACCGGACTTGCCGGCTTCGATCGCCATTTTGCGGGTTGATGTGATCGCGGATTGTTGCGCGTGACGCCCGATCGCCAGTTCGGCCATCAGGACCGGAAGGGCAAACAGGATGACGCAGCCGATATAGATCAGCACGAAGGCCGAGCCGCCATTCTGGCCCGTCATGAACGGGAAGCGCCAGAGATTGCCGAGACCGACGGCTGAGCCGACGGCGGCCATGATG
>TARA_R110002126_G_scaffold95584_2_pt1 | contig 23409 bp, 28 predicted proteins | sample TARA_R110002126 | Tara Oceans TARA_R110002126 (sample SAMEA4397536) | marine metagenome | biome: Polar Biome; feature: [DCM] deep chlorophyll maximum layer (ENVO:01000326); material: water (ENVO:00002006), including particulate matter (ENVO:01000060) such as... | depth 30 m | reverse complement strand
CCGGGTATGAGCACTGTTGACCCTGAGACTGGTAAGTTAGTTGTTGATACTCCAATTAAACTTGCGGATACAGACCGCACTGCTTTGGCTCCAGTATCTGATGTGGCCCAGTACGTCGATGAAAAGGGCAAAGACAAAGATTTCCGCAAGAAGCGTCCGGCAGAGTCAGTGCCACGCTACGAAGACGCGAAAGATAAGTTCGACGACAACAGGGTTATAGCTAAGTACTTCAACGCCTATGCTAACCCAGAGAGCGCCCTACGTGCTGCCGCTTTTGAAGTAGCTAACGACATGCCAGCGGCTAGAAATGTGAAAGGCGATGTAGACCCAATTGAAGTTAAGCGTAGAGGCACAGGCGGCAAGAGTGCTAAGGCTGTAGTAGAGTGGGCTAAAAATAATTTGCCTGCCGAAACCAACGCGACTATAAACAAACAAATCGAAACGGACAAAGCGGAAGACGCTAAGGCTGTGGAGAACACAAAGAAGAAACTACGCGAAGAAGTAGCTGCTGCCGAGCTAACCGAAGCTAACGCGAAGCAAAAGAAAAAGCAGGCAAAGATGGAGCTAGAAGGAGGCAAGGCTCTCGCCGCTAAAGAACGTGTTGCACGTAGAAAGCGTAAAGAAGCTGCTGCTCAGAGAGCCAAAAAACAGGCGGAAACCAAGGACGCTAAGGATGTTAAGAAAGCGGAGAAGGTAGTTAAAAAGCAACCTACCGCTGAGCAGAAAGAAGCAGATAAACAGCAGAAAGCCAATGAAGCAGAGATCAAGAAACTAGTTGCGGCAGAGAAAAAGCGACTAGAGTCAGCGGGTATTAAGTTTGACCCTGTAGCTGTTGAAGGCATCATAGCTAACTCTGTAAACAACGATAGTAAGACTTCGTATGAAGCACAACAAAAGGCGGGGGAAAGAGAGACCGCTACACAGTTCTTTGCACGGGTCGGTAAGGCGTCTCTGTTTGACAGGTTTGTATCCAAAAAAGATGCTGCCGCTTTGTCCGAACCTCTACCTATAGGAGCCATCCGTGCCATAAATGACGGAGACTTAGTGGCTGCTTTGAATGCTATCGCTACGTCCACCAAAAGCTCTCGCGTCAAGAACATAGCTAGTGCAATGGCTAGAAAGGTTGGTAGTACTAAAGTAGCTTGGCTAACTGCTGAGCGGTTTGATAGTTTGTTTGCTGAGAAAGAAAATGAGAGTGTCGCCGGAGTATACCTACACTCCGGTAGTAACATGCCTGCCAGCTTTCGAGATACTATATTTATAAATAGTGAGAGCAACACAGGTGTGCATACGCTCCTACATGAGATGAGTCACGCCCTTACTATATATGAAATAAACATGGATCCTGATACGGGTAAGGTTCTAGGCACTACGGCTAACGCTAAAAGAATTGGCAAGATTTGGGAAGACTTCCAGAAAGTAACTAAGGACAGAGGACTTGATGCAGAGACATACTATGGACTAACAAACGTAAACGAGTTTGTGGCAGAGGCATATACTAGTAGCGAATTCCGTCAGCTCCTCAACAGAGTACACCCCGATGGAAAGTTTGCCGATAGTAAGTCTCTATGGGAGCGGTTCAGTACCACAGTAATAAACATGGTGCGTAGGCTTATGGGGCTAGAACCCTCTCCCACCTTACTGACCGAAGTGGACAACGTGATAAGCAGTATGCTGACCCCTGCCGATCAAGGCGTAATCCAGTTCTCAGAGTTTGACGGAACTCGCGCTGGGGCGGCGCGCTTGCTTGAAGACCTAGGCGACATACAGAAGAAGTTTAAAAACCTTACTGGTAGTAAGGAGTCGTTCATAGATAACGCGGTTGGCGTTTTGGGGGATGTACCTGCCGACGGACAGAAATTTTTACTCAACCTAATGGGTTCGCAGAGTGTAGGTGACGTTGCTCGTAACTTGGGGTTCGGAAATTTGGGGATCAAACTACACAAGATGTTTAACCTCCGCCGGGGCGCTATGGATAAAGCTGACGAAGAGATGCGTGTTGTCACAGAGAAGCTATCTAAGTTCGCCGCCGCAGATGAGAAGAACCAACCTCAGTTGGACAAGGTAATATACGACCCCGTGATTGGTGCTACCATTACTCAGTTAGACCCTACGCTAACAGAAGCGGAGGCAACAAAGAGATACAAAAATTCGGATGACCTTGCTACGTGGAAGAAGCAACAAGTTGAGTGGAAGAAGTTAGGTAAAGAAGGGCAGGATATGTACGTTGAGCTACGTGACGCGTATAAGAATCAATTCTTAAAACTAAAAGACTCTATATTCCGCCGTCTTGATAGCGCTGTATCCGACGAGAGTATGTCTAAGGACGCTGCCAACACGTTGAAGCAACAGGTGCTTGAGCAGATGTTCTCTAACACCACCCTAGACGTGTACTTCCCACTTACTCGTGAAGGTGACTTCGTACTTAGCTATGCCTTCGATAACCCAAAAAATCCAGAACAGGCGTATGTCGTAAGACGTTTCACTACTAAGCGAGAAATGGAACGTGTAAAGGCGGAGCTAGAGAAAGACTCTAAGGTAGTTACTGACTCAATAGAAACTAAGCGGGATGTTGGTAAGGCTACTATGTATGACAACGCCCCGCCAGCTACCTTCGCCGGTAAGACTCTCAAGTTACTGAAAGACGGTAATGCAAGCAAAGAACTCCAAGATGCGTTTATGACCATGTATATGGATCACTTACCTGAAACTTCTTTTGCTCAGTCACTGAGGAAACGTACGGGGGTGTTAGGGTTTGAGGGTAACTCGAAGACTGCTATACGTACCAAAGGCTTTGACTTAGCCCGACAGGTAGTGCAGATAGAATACGGCGGGCGCATATCTGCCATCCGATCTGAAATAAACGCAGTACAGCCACCCAAAGGTGGGGACGATAAAAGGTTCGAGGTCGTACAAGCTCATATGGATGAGACTGCGAACTTCGCTATCAATGGAGCAAATAGAAAGGGTATGGAGAAGTATGTCAAGAATGCTAACCAACTCGCCTTTGTATACACCATTGGCTTTAACGTATCCTCGGCAATAGTAAACTTGTCGCAGATACCGTTGGTGGTTCTACCATACCTATCCTCTCGGCATGGGTTTATGGCTAGTAGCGCGGCGATAATACGTGCAGGTCAGGTTGTGGGCGGTACTAGTGATAGATATGGTGGTACAGGCATTGATGACCTTTTTGACTTAGACGCCAACGGCAACTACACCGCCAAGGATAGCCTAAGCGATGGGCAGAAGAAGATGATAAAGGACATGAAATTAGGAGTCCTAATTAAGGCTGCGGCGGCGCAGGGACAGCTAACCAAGGCATTCCTACCAGACGCACTTGCAGTACATGAGCAGGGTAGAGCCTCGCGTGGTGGGATAATGGGTTCGACACTGGACGTAATATCTACCGCAGGCGCTCACTTTGGCTTTGCTCAGGCAGAAAGATTTAACCGCCAGACCGCTATGGTAGCCACTTACGACCTTTCATTGCGACAGCTTAGAGCTAAGAAGGAAGCAGGGGAGACATACTACGCCTCTACTGAAGCTAACTTTGTTGACCTGTCTACTATGAGTGACTCCGACATAACTACTCTAGCCGCGGAAGAAGCTATATACCAAGTGCAAGAGACGAACGGTGGTGCGGTACTAGAGACATCTCCGAAGTGGGCACAGCAAGGTATTGGTCGTATTGCGTTTATGTACAAGACCTACGGCTTACAGATGTACTACACAATGTTCAAGTCGGCTAAGTTGTTTACGGATAACGTCGGGGATAACACTCCTGAAGGTATAGAGCTTAGACGTCAGGCTAAAAAGCAGATCGCCGGGGTTTATCTATCCTCTTTGCTAATGGCTGGGGTACAGGGCGTACCTCTGTACGGGGCAGCACGTACCATAGCAGACATGGTGCTGTTCGATGATGAAGGAGATGATGCGGACACTGTCGTACGTAAGTACATCGGCGAAGGGTTCTACAAAGGCTTTGCGGTAAACGCCCTCGGCGTAGACTTTGCTACACGTATCAAGCTGTCCGATTTGGTAATCCAGACAAACAGGTACAACAATGATCCTTCTACGGAAGAAATAATCGGCTACCACCTCGGTGGCCCCGCGCTCAGCATAGGTAATAGGCTTATACGTGGTGTCGAAGATCTGAGGAACGGAGAGATAGAACGGGGCATAGAGAACCTTGTACCTGCGGCAGCAGCGAACGTATATAAGTCTACTTTCGGTAGGTTCGCCAGAGATGAAGGTATATACACCCGTCGAGGTGATCCTATCTACGACGACATGTCATTTAAAGACCTAGCGTTTCAGACTATGGGCTTCGCTCCCGCTGAGTACACGTTTGCACAAGAGCAAGCTAGTATGAGTAAGCGTATAGAGGGCGGTATCCTAGCCAAACGCCAAAAGTTACTTAGAAACCTAAATATCGCTAGACGTTTTGGTGACGTAGAGAAAGCTAAAGAAATACGTGTGGAAATACGGGAGTTCAATAAGGATCACAGAGGACAACGTATTAACGGCGAGACTATTAGAAGATCTGCCAGTTCTTTTGGAAGGACTACTGCGACTATGTACAACGGTGTTACTATCACTAAGTCTCTACGTGCTGACGCGGCTCGAAGTCGTGATGAGTACCAACAGGGATTTGAAGTGTTGTTTGGTAAGGACGAATAAACCCCTAAAAAACACCCCCCGCCTGTCTCGGAAACAGGTTAGGGGGGTAAAAGGGGGAACTAACAGGTACGCCATACTCTAACGCCTAACAGGCCGTCTTCTATGCATACTCGGGACTCTATTTTCCAGTCCTTCTCATTGACTAAACTTTTTATTTGTTTTGTTGCTTCTCGTGTATCAACACAAGGGACGAATATAGATGCGTTTACGTCCATATCCCCCCAATTAACTACTACCCTAACCCCATCGGGGCATAGGTCATTCAGCTTTCGAGTTGTCACTCTCCGCCTCCCCAACAGCGCAGTCCACTGCAAGTACCGTAGAAGGAGGTAGCTGAGTACTTGTGCCTTTGGTCAAACGCATTTTAATAGACTTGGCGTTAAAGTTATCCTTTAGATCCTGCACGAACGAGCCGTAGTTTATCTGTTGCTTACCACACCACACCTTCAGAGCTTTCGGTATTAGGTACGCACGTTTAATGTCAGTTTCGTATCTACCAATCAAACGTATTTTGGGATCTAGCTCTGGGATGATTAGCGTGTCGAGTCCGTTGCCATTACCTTTACGTAGGTCGTCAGTACTCTTAATCTTCAGAATGCTACCCCAGTTCTCGTGGATGTAGTCGTTTAGTGTGTCAGAAGCGGAGCAGTCCATACCTTGTACCGCCAGTAAGTTCTCCTTTAATAGCCCAATAACATACTGAGTCAACTTCGGTATGTCGTAATCAATTAGCCCAATACGTTTTGCTATGATACAACCTGCGATAGTCGATGCAGCACCTGCCGACCAATACCGATTTTCCGCAGTAAGCCCTGCTTCGCGGTCAATATTCTTCTGTACCTTCTCGCGCAATGCGTCCGATTCAGTGCCGTTAGCCATTAAATGCTGTACGTAAGGCACGCCTGCTACGCCGTACACCTCGTTGACGCTACTAGCGAACTCATCTGTGGTCTCTTTCTCGTCGGTGGTAAAGAATTTCCTTACAGCACGAGTCTCCATGATACGTTGAGCTTCAGCCTTCGGCATGTCCTTAAACATACTTACACGCTCTACAAAACTAGTGTTACCTGTACTAACAGCTAGTAGGCTCCACGATTTACCTCTAAGGCGTTCGTTGTTACTGCTACCAGACATACGATTACGTTGTTTACCGCCAGACAACTGATAGGCTAAGTTAGATAGCTCTTTACCCTCTGCGTTAGTAAGCTCGTCAATGTAGAGAGGTAAGTTGTGGTATATCTCACCACGGTTCATATGCGACGCCTGTGTGTCACGTTCTTCGAGTACGTACTCTTTGGGGTTGCCCCACACAGACGCGGCCATGTACATAGCGGTAGTCTTACCAATACCACTGGCCTTACTGTGTACGTGAAATCCTGCGCAGCTAATCGGGGAAGAGTCCATAAGCACAGAACCAAATGCAGTGCCTACGATGTACTGGTGCATCTCGAATCCGTCGCGGTTATAGAAATCAGCGTTCTTCTTCCACTGCTCTAGCGTGCCCTTAGGCTCGAATATGTGAAACATACTTGCAGTGGCGGAGGATGGAGGGTTAAACCCTACACCTTGTGGTGTTACTTCTTGGTTACCTATAATAAAAGAAGAGCGCTTGTCGTCCGACCAACCGAACTGACGATGCGCCTCATCTGCTACTTCAGTAGCCTGTAACTCGTTTACCCATGTTGTAGTATATTGCATTAGTTCATCCATTTTAGTGACGGCCACACCCTGCATAGACATCTGTTTACGGAACTCATCCCTAGATGTAACAGCAGTTAATGGTACTGTAAATTCACGCACCCCATCTTTAGGTAGGTGCAATCGCATAACTATAGCTTCCCCTATCTCAACGTCCCGTAGTCTTCGCACTACATATAAATCGTTGTGATAAAGTAACTTCTCTTCTATCTCGCCATCGGGGTCAGTAGTTCTAGTATAAATCCCGCCGTACTTACCCCTGAAATAAGGCTTCGGGTACTCAGGTATGGTGTACGTGTTGGTCGGAGTATGGGGTAGGTCTAGTGCCGGAGCTTCTACTATCACCTCTACCACGTTGTCCTCGGCAGTCGCCTGCTCTACACGATTACCTAGTGTAATGGGAGACTTTATCTTTCCCCAGTTCGGGCAGTCTTGACATACGCCGGGGTTATTAGCATCGAAGCTACTACATAGGTGTACGTGTTTAGTAGTATCATACTTACTATCAGTTTCTTCGGGGTCATATCCATCGTATCCCCTAGATATTCTATGTGCCCCTGACCTGCCCCCGTCTTCACAGTGCTTGACGATAGACACAGCATCGAACCACGTAGGTTCACTGACACTGTTGGGTTCACGTAGCACTTGTACTAACTGCTCACATCCTTTACCCACTTTGCTCTTAGTAAGTATGTCTTTGAAGTAGCTTTTATAGTTCGGCGTAAGTGCCGCCATAACTGCACTGGCTCCCGCCGCCCTTCTTGTAGGGACTGGTATCGGGTCTACACCAATTATTTCTGAGAACTTGTCAAAGTCTATCGGCTTAGGTGCAGCGCCGAAGTATCCTACAGGCGTGGGAGGAGTAGTCTTATGGTTATGGGTTAGTGGTACACGTAGTACCCTAGCGCAATCGGAAGTAACGGCATTGTCACACTTAAACGCGTGCTCTTTACACAGCTTCTTCAGGCGTGTAGCTACCGGCTTCCAGTCATCAGGACACACTGTCTCAGTGAGGTTCCAATATACATGCACACCTCTACCAGAGTTTACTAGTAGTGGGCGCGGGAGTCTTACAGCTTTGCAGAACCTAGCGAGTTCTTTTACGGCCTCTGTTTGTGTGCCGTAATCTTTCCCTTCCCCGCAGTCTATGTCGAGGAAGAAGGATTTAATCTGTTTCCCATTAATCGCTTTACGCGAGTTATTATTTTTAAACGTACATAGTGCAAAGTACGCATCGTATCCTTTTGCGTCATACTCGTTCGCCGCGTCAAGCAGATCCCCAGTAGAATTGAAGAACAACTGTGGGTGATGCCCAGTGCTCAAGTTATTCGCAAATAAACAATAGTAGCCATCGTTCCCCAACGTGCTATCTAAAAATGCTTTTGTATCCATAACGATTTCCTAATTCCGAGAGTCACCACAGCAGGGGCACCGAAGTGCCCTTTTCAGGTAATCAGCCCTAGCTGTGGGATTAGTTCTTAATTGGGACTAGTTACTAGTCATCCCATTCGTCAACGATTGATGCAAGATCAGCATCATCTTTTGGTGCGGGAGCCGCTTTCTTTACTACCTTCTTAGGCTCGGAGACTTTCTTTGGTTCGTCCTCAAAGATCTCATCACTAACTGCTTCTGCGGCAGCCTTAGGGACATCTTGCACCGCGAAGGGGTTATCGTCAACCTCTAATTCAAATCCATCTACAACACCAAACGGAGAACCGGCTGACTGTGGCTCTTGATACTTGATAACCTGTACAGCTTTTAAGCGTAGTGATACGCCATTGTCACGCATGTTGTAGGGTACGAACACCACGGCCACGTTGACAGTACTGCCAGTAGTGAGACGGAAGTCTTCAGGTAGTTCCTTACTCTTAGCGTCGAACTGCTTAGGCTTGGCGGTAGCGTCTTTACCATATGCGCCCTTGAGTACAGCTTTACCTACGAACATATCGTCGTCGTCCTGCTCGAATGGCATAGCTAACTTCTCCGGCCAAGACTTCTCTCTACGTTCTGCGTATGCAGTAGCCATAGATTTATACAGCGCCTTGGCTTGGTCTTTATCCATACGGAACTTAGTCTCGTACCTAGCGCCATCTTCAAACGGGTCGCATGGGATGCTCTTGTTTTCGGTGTTACAAAAACGGTAACACTGGTTGATGCGGGGATAAAGAATTTCTACGTTGCTTACTAAATGTGTCATATCAATTTTTCCTATTATTTAATTTGCGTCTATCTCAAAGCCATCTACTACACCGAACGGGGATGTTGTCTCAGGCAGTTTGTATGGGTCTTGGCGTATAGCCGTTGTCGCGTCTTCCCCGACTGATACCCTGTCTACCTGATCCAACTCACTTTCTCGGAGCGGACGTACAGCTTTAAAATAAAGTTTAGGTACTACACTATCTCTATCCATATACACTTGAGTGACAACCCCAGTAGCATCAGAACCACGTGCGGATAGAAACTTCACGTACTCCTGTAAAGGCATATCACCATTACTCCCTCTACCATATATCGAAGTAGCGGGTAACTGTAGTCTGTAAACTACACTTGGGTCTTCGGCAAGCACTACAGCAAGTCGTTGTGCAAACCTACAAGCCCTGCCACCGTTTGATCCTGAACCTCTAACATTCTGAGAGCAGTCCATACATCTAGCGGATTGCTTCTGTTCCTGTGGTACATCCGTTGCAGGTAACTGCGTATCAGGTGACCAACATACCGGAGCCTTTACTACGTTCGGGTCATACGTGTTGTCAAAGTACGAACGTGATATAGGGGCAGCATTTACAATAATCAGCTCTATAGAGTCTTGCGCTTGAGAAGCTACCTTACCGTTTATACTTCTTAGCTCTCCACCACGGATACTGATTCGGCGATCCATCATACTTGTTCCGTGTAATCTACCCACAACTCTTCATCTATCTCTGGTGCTTCCACATCCGCTGATCTCGCCCCCATAACCGCGTCAACTACTGCGCTTAACTTAAACCTATATGTGTTACCAAAGTGTGCGTAGGTGCTCTCCGGTATAGAACCTTTACGAACCCAAGCACGTACGGTGGCGACTGATACTTGAAAATGCTTTGCTACATCTTCTACTGTTGAAAATTGTTCCATTACTTCTTCCTCACTGCTATCGCGTATTCTGAATCTACGTTAAGACCTTTAGGTACAAGGTCGGGGTTTTCCTCCAAGTACTGCTTCACACTGGCTTGGTTAAGTCGCTTGTCGAAGAACTCAGGTATCTCGTTCTCTAAAACAAACTTGTACATAGATTCCCAATCGCTCGTCCAGTACCTAGTCTTAACTGACCTGTAAAACAATCCCGCAGGAGTTTTAACACTATCTAGTCCGTGCTCCGCACAGTAGTCTAGTAGTGCGCGTTTTACTTTATCCATTTGGACAGTAAGTGCCTTGTCCTTTTCCTTAAACTCTGCGGACATCTTAGACCGTTTATCTCTTATCTTTAGATAGGTCTCCGTCAACTTCTCCGCATTAACTACATCGCTCATAATTAACCTCTACTTAGTGACAGGAAGTACACTCTATTCCCATCTAACCCCCTAGTCAAGTATTTCTTTATAAAGGTCGATCATCTTTGTATGTACGTCAATTCTATTGTCAAGTAACGCATATACGCGTTTCTCTACGTGGCTTCCAACTAGCTGGACGATGGTACACTTCTGATCTTGCCCAGACCTGTGTACACGTGCGTTAGCTTGAGCGTATATTTCCAGCGAACTTGTTGGCCCCCACCACACCACTGTGTTAGCTGCGGTAAGTGTTACCCCATGTGCGGCTGACTGGGGCTGAATGACTAACACTTGTGGGTCGGGGTTCTCTTGGAACCTTTTAAATATCTCAGTCCGCTTACCCGCAGGTACATCCCCACGTATTACCTCGGCAGTTGTTTTATCTTTATGTAACTTCTCTACTAACATATCAATGGTATGCCTGAACGGTACGAACACGAGTACCTTCTTACTAGATTCGGCGATCACCTCTTGTAGCACTTTGTATCGGTGCTTGATGTCGAACTCTACAGAATCTCCATCGTCGGTATACACTGCGCCCGCAGATATTTGTAGTAGCTTATTCATGTTAACCGCCGCGTTAGCCGCTGTGATCTGTTCCCCCGCCGCTTGCATGACCATCTTACTCTTCAGCTCGTTATAGTATTTCTTCTGCTGTCGAGTTAGTTCTACCTCACGCTTAACGTATACCATGGGCGGTAGGTCTAGACATTCCTCCTTAGTAAAACGTATTGCAGGTTGTAGTACTCTGTGGACTGTATCCGTTGCCGTCTCTTTAGGCACCCACTTGAAGTTAGTAATCTTCTGCATAACCTGATCACGGAACGAACCTAAGAACCTTGGTACCTTGTTAGGGTTTACCAACTTGGCTAATCCATATGCGTCCACGGGACTTTGTGCAGCGGGTGTACCTGTCATCATCCACAGCCATGTCTCTGGCTTGACTAACTTGTTGAGCACCTTCCATCGTTTAGTCTGTGGGTTCTTGTAGTGGGTAGCCTCATCAATAATTATTAAGTCAAACCCCCCATCCGCTACAGCGTCTTGTACTATCTCTACACCATCGTAGTTGATGATGACGAACTGAGCGTCTCCCTCGATTATCTTACGTCTCTTATCTTTAGCGCCGTAGGCCACGTCCACCGTTCGGTGCATGGCAAAGGTAAACAGGTCGTTACGCCACGCAGAATCCATAATAGACAGTGGGCATATAACCAACACTCTATTGATGATGCCTTTGTTTAGTAAGTAGTCAGCCGCCCATATAGCACTGGCTGTCTTACCTGTACCCTGCTCGTTAAAACAGAACGACTTTTGGTTCATAGTAAAGAACCCTGCCGTATCTTTCTGGTGGTCGAAGGGATCGTACTTACCTGTCCACTCATACTCCCGTAGTATTGGGGAGGGGGCTTTGATGTTCAAGTTCCTAAGTACTCGCGCTTCTTCCATACCCCAACTCACAAGCACTCGATTGTCAGACAACTCTTTACTCTTAGGTATAACTGTTGTCACGTGTTTGGGGTTGCGTAGTCTAAGCAGCAACGCCTTGTTATCAATGATTTCCATTTATTAACTCCGATGAGAAATAGCACGAAGTGGGTGTCCACAACGCGCTTTAAATTTGGTGGCCCCGCTCGCTCCGGTGGGGCTAGTCCCGCTTATCATGGGAGGCCATGATTCAAAACCCCCCACTGAACTGCTACGATTTTTGCGGTTGATAGTGCCTGAATGAGCACATCGTAGCCAGAGGATACTGAGCTACATACCACGTTGTTTATAGACGCATCATAGTAAGCGTCTCAACCTACACACACTTATTTCTTTGAGTGCCCATTACGGGCGCGGTTCTTACTTGAACACTCCACGTACACTCCATCCTTATTACTACCACCTTTTGCCAACGCCTTACGGTGGCTCAAGTCTTTACCCTTACGCTTCTCATAACCGTTATTCTTATCAAACTTACGTCTAGCACGTTGTCTTTCCATACGTGCTTCATGCGCAGGGCTACCTACGGGTGCGTTAGTTTGTTTCTTACGATCAGCTTTGTTCTTGTAGGGCATTAGTTTCTACCGTTATGTACACATTCAGTTACGATGCAATGCCTACGGCACAACCCGCTCTGGTGTGCGTTCCAGACATCTGCTTCAAAGGCTTTCTCCATACGCTTGTAGTCGCCTAGCCACTTAGCCCATAACTTCGGAGCATCTTCTTTCTTATACTCGTCTTTTATTAGCTCTTCGCATACCACAAACAAGAGACCACCTTTAACTGTTTCTACTTCAGGGAAGTGTTTAAAGGTAGCTAATGCCATCAATTCTAGCTGACCTTTGTCTGCATAGCGAGTGTTTTTACTTGTCTTGTAGTCAATAACATACGCGGTCTTCTCTTCCCTATTCAGGATAACCAAGTCAGCGATGCCTCTATACCACACGTCATCGGCCTTGAACCCGCACGCCTCTAGGTCTTCAGTCAGTCCCATCTCGTACTCACATAGGAACTCTCCCTCAAAACGCATTAGGCTATCTAGCACAGGCTTAACGTACGCATACTTCTCAGGTACAGGTGTGCCATCACGTATGTATTCCTCAGCGGCCAAGTGTACGGCAGTACCGTACAACATAGCGTCAGTCTCAGGCTCCCTATAATTCTTTGAGATCTTCAGGTGGTAGAACTTCTTGGGACACTGCTCAAAAGATTTAATCCTTGAGAACGACCACGGCTTTACTTTATCTATCAGGTTCATAACATCCTCCACAACGTGACTATTACTGTGGTACCTACTGCACCCACAACTGCTCCCCCAATGAAGTAGCCCACCAAAGCGAGTAATCTATTCAAGCGGTTCAAAGATTTCTCCTCCTTGGACTTCTTCCATCTTGGACTTACACATCTCCAGTTGTTCCATAACTGATAATAATTCCTCGTAGTCTAAGGCTATGCCGGATATGGCTTCATCTTCGCCATGCTCATCCTTCACTCCCTGCTCTACTACAGTGAGTACTACTCCGTCACTTAATGCTACCACCACTTTGGTGTATCCCATGAAGTCTTCCTCAGGAGGTGCCTCATTATTTAGCTCCCGCTCAGTCTTCTTGAAGTCTTCCATTGATATAACTTTATCGTCGCTCATCCTGCTTCTCCGTATGATTTACCTGTACCAGACTCACACGCAATAGGTAACCCTTCCGCCCATGCCGGTGTCTTATTCATACACGCCTCAATGTATTCACGTGCTTCATCTACTTCACTTTCCTTAACGCAACATACCACGGAGTCATGTACTGTAAGTGCAATCTTATATCTAAGCGCAATTTCCAACATCTGATCCCCCATGATACACCTAGCAATAGCTTGGCATACGTTCTCTACTACCTTCCCACCATATATACGTGTTCGGCCTCGACGTGTTTGATAACTAAACTGTGTCCCACGGTCAGTCTGTTCAAACTGTAGGTCGGTGTACTTCATCCATAACCCTGAGGGTAACTTGATGCCCGCCGTACCCCTGTGTGCCCTACACTTAACTATCTTGTTGACGCCGTATGAATATTTCTCTCCGCGTGACATGGCGGTTAGCATAGCGTTTGACGTACTCCACAGAGCCGAGATCCTACTGTTAGCATTACGGTAAATACGTATTACCCGCTCGGCTTCTTCCGCGATCATGGTGGTACCGAAAGACTTTAACTGTTCCGCGAAACGTACTGCCCCCATACCGTAGCCGCAGCCTAGGATAGTAGTCTTACCTACGAACCGCTGCTGTGCAGTGACGTCTGCCTCTTCAATATTGTATATGCGTGCCGCCATCTTTATATACACGTCTTCTTTGTTGGAGAACGCTTCTACTAAATCATGCTGCCCTGCCAACCACGCTAGTACACGGGCTTCGATCTGCGAGGAGTCACAATCAATCAACACGTACCCCTCAGGTGCTAGGATACTTGTCTTCAGTACCTTACCATTCACACCACGACTCGGTAGGTTTTGAATATTAATCTTGTCATCCCCACCCCATCTGCCAGTGTGCGCAGCGTAGTACTTCACAGGTACCGGGAGAAGTCCACGTTGTGCAATACCTATAAACCTCTCTGTACGTGATTCCTCAAGAGAACTTTTTATCCCTAAGCGCGCAGATACTAACGTCTGTACCGCAGGGTTGTCGTGCTCTAGCAACGCCTTAAATCCTTCATCATTCTTAGCAAACGCATACGTCTGCTTGCCTGTGGTCAGGCTTATCTTCATCGGTGGTACTACGCCATGCGCTTCTAGTAGCTTGGCGAACTTAGGGTTACTCATCAGCTCCCCCTTCTCTACGCCCGAACCCGTTACTATATCTGCCTTTATTACCTTCAGTCGTTCTATGTGTCGCTCTAGTAACGGTAGGTCTAACTCAAGTACAGGGTTAATAAACATACGTAGGGTCATGTCTATGATGCGCATCTCCTGCTTCGGAAAGTTCTTACTCATTATGCAAAATAACTTATATGTTAGTTCCACATCGTTGATGCAGTAGTCGCCGTAACTGTCGAGCTGTTCGTCAGAGAAGTCTAATCTTCTAAGTCCCATTGCGTCGAGCACTTCGGTTCCTTTCTTGCCGATACCGTATCGCTCAGCCAACACCGCAAGACTGCCACCCACTTCAACACCGTGTAAAGCACGAGCGATGCACAGACTATCAGCCCAGATACGAGGACGGATATTGAAAAGCCAACTGAGTATAGCACCGTCAAACATAGTATTGTGAGCCAGTACCATGCTGTTCTTCCAATCGAAAGTATGTAGGTAGTCATGTAATTCCTCGTGTGTACCTGACGCCCACTCCGTATCCCCATTGTTTACTTTGATACCTACACCCACGACCTCAAACCTCGGATCGCGGATGTAGTTCTCTAGGGTGATCTTACGTAGCGAGAAGTCTTGGTCATAATACGTTTCAAAGTCTAGCGTAATAAGATCCATCATTCCTCCTTAACAAATACCCCGTCAACCATCTTACCCTTGCGATATTTGATGTCGTTGTATGCGTGATACATGCACTCCCATATAGACAGTTTGTTACGATGCGCTATGTTTATCAGTACTACCATGATGTCCCCGATGTCATCCACTATTGGTTGGCTGTGTTCAATGTTACCACGCAACTCATCTACTTCCTCTAAGAGCTTACCAAACTGCTGCGCATCTGTTGAACCGTCGATCAGATTGCGATCCTTGTGCCACTGGATAATCTTATCTTCTAGATCCATCAGTCTTCCTCCGTCACAGATATTAGCTTGTCTAGGTACCACTGCGCCTTCATCAGGTCTTGTATCCCACCCTTGGATTCGTACCTCCAAACGTATTTCTGTACGTTACCCTTCAGGTACCCCCGGAATCCCTCTAACGTCATGGACTCTTCGATAGCGTCGATGCACTCGATAGCGCCGTTGTTATAGTGGTTGGGGTTGTTGACCATATCTTCATCTTCGGTAAAAACAAACTCAAGCTGCTCTTCCAACCTATCATACTCAGGCATCTCTTCTTCCATACCTTTATCGAAGTAGTGTTCGTACTTCGCTACAATTGAAGGGTGCTTCTTACGTAGTGCGTCCCACTGTGCGGGTGTTGCTTCACTTAATGACATATCTATTCCTCTAATAGGTTAGTAGCAGTGTTAGATCGTGCATGTTTTCTTCATTAACTACAACGGCTAGGCCGCCCGAATCACTTATCTGTTCTAGGTTCCTGTCCTGTAGGGGGGTCGTAGTGTTTTTCCCCGCCTTACACTCAATACCAAAGAACTTCCCTTTGTGACAACCTACTATGTCGGGCACTCCCGACTTACCATAACCGCCAGTGGCGGGGAAAAAGTAGTAAGCTCTAAGTGCTTTTAGTTGTTCCACCACTTTCTTTTTTACTTTTGCTTCCGGTGTCATCGCCATGCTTGTCATCCTCTAAGATACCAGTCCCTCGTTTACTACCAAAGATCCGGTCAAAGTTATCGTCGAATTTCTTTCTATTGGTGGGTCGAGGAACATCCCCCTTCCCACCGTGTGTCTGTCCCCACTTCATGAGAAGGGTGACCACACAGCTAGGGTCAGTAAGCTACAGAATCCCAACACGTGCCAACGCGTCATAACGGCGCAGTCTACGTTCATATATCCATGCACCTTATTCCATTTAGTTCTAAGCTCTTCCTGCGTCAGTAGTCTATCAGCAGTAGCGTGTGCGTCTTCGATCTTATCTTTAATCTCTTGCTTATTCATCTAGGTCTTCCTCAAATTTAAATACTTCATAAATAGCGTTCCAAATCTCACGCTCTATCTCCCCCTCTAACTGCGCACGGTTGGGGGTGTCCGTATGTTTGTGCGCCCTCGTGTACCCGAAGTGTATACCTGATTCTATAGCAGCCTCAAGAATCTTCCGCTTCTTTGCGATCACGCTTTGCCCTCCTCTCAGCTACACGTCTACGGTTCCACACCCGTGTCTCTTCGATGTTATATATGACCGCGTGCCCTAGTAGAAACAGCACGAAGAATATAAATAACGTGGTTACTAGTGCTTCAACATAATACATATCTCTCTCCTCACATTACCCAAAAAGTCTGTTCGTTTATGCGCCTCCCAACCCCTTGTACAAAGGTAGTCGGGGGCATCGCGTCACAGGTCATTAGTACTGCCAAGTTCTTCTCTAGCGTGTCTGGCAATGTGTCCCTAGTGTAAATGCCTGATAGGTCATTGTCAAAAACCGCTATCCCAAGTCCTGTTACAACTATATCTTCTTCTCTTATAAGCACGCGGTACAGGCTTATGTCAGGGGTAAAAGGATTACTAACAGCCAATGGGCACTCCCACCTCTTCGGTTACTCCGTTCTCAACAAAGAATATATTTTCTGTCGGACTTTTGTATCCTACATTGTGTAGGTACTCGCCCCTCTCTAGTGTGTTAAGTATAGCTAACTTCTCTACCATACGTGGGGATAAGGAATCTATACGGCATACTGTGGGTACCTCATCAGTGACGCCCTTTTCGCGCCATTCTTCCGACTCTGATCCCAATTTCAATACCTCGCATAGCTGTTCCCCTGCTACGGTGCGTATACGACAGAACACAACGCTGCGCTCCGCTATGTCTTTCCTCTCAGCTTTGACTGCATCTACGGATAGGAGCAGCATGTCTACATGTTGTTTTACATTACCAAAGTCCATGTCTAGGTTACGTACATCAGAAAAATACTGGACTAAAGGGGGTAGGGTAAATTGTTCCCTAAAACACTTATACGCATCCCTACTCTCGATATTTAAATCCTCCAGTGCGCTTTGGTATTGTCTTTGTACCACTTGTTTGTAGTGGTTGGCCGTAGCACGGTACCCCGTCCTGTGTACATACCGTAACTCTGTAGTTATCAACGGAGTGCAGTATCGCTTAATGTTCTTTATAGCTATACCTATGTGAGCAGTGGCCTTCGAGTATTGTAGGTCGCCGCTGCTGTACTTGTTATTCTCTAGGGTACGTGAGAACACGACTAACTTAGGGTCAGTAGGAGCACCATACCTGTCCTGCATACCACGTATATCTATCCGCCCACTGGCTTGTTCGTCACCTTCGTAGTACACGAAGAACTTGTTATTGTCTGTACCTACCTTGAGCGCTGTGTTAGCGGTTATGTGATTTATATATTGCGTCATCAGGTTATCCCACCTGCTTAGGTTGGGGATTGTTGAGAGCGCATCACGTAGACTATCTACAGGGGGGTGGAAGTTATCATACTTACTCATTGCTCTTCTCCCATACCTAGTGACAGGCCAACGATACCGTGGTTGGCTATAGTAATCATGTCGTCCACTTCCATAGGGGTAGAGCTTTCGACGTAGGGGTTGGTCATCGTCTTGTGCTTAGATGTGGTAGAGCCATACTTACTGATGTTCTCATACCACACGCCCTCCTCACGTATCCACAGTGGCCAGTGTGTACCATACGAATACACGACATATCGTGCGCTTGTGTCAGTGTGGCGTACTATGCCAAAGATGTTGCTACCCTCGAAAGGTCTACAGTTTTGTACGTACTCACGTGCTACTCGATTGGTTACTTTGTTTTTTGTTTTACTCATTATGCTATCCTCTAGTTATATAGTGTGGGACACGTCCCACGTTATCCTTGTTTGATTCGTGCCCATGCGTTCTGGACTGATTCGTATTCGTTGCGGTCGTGCTCTACGTTTGTATCGCCTTGGCAGTAGTCGTCGTAGAAAGATACCAGTGCCTCCATCGTGTTGATAGCCTCACTCCACTCCATACGTAGTTCTGTGGAACTGCTGAACTCTCCGACAGGTAGCCTATTTCTATGTGGAAATTTTTTCCCATAACGCCCGTATTCTTCACTCATTACATATCTCCCGACTTGATGTGTACACACGTACCGACGTCTGGTGATGCGTGCTTGTTGTCTAACACTGTCCATAATACAGGACATGTCCACTGACCCCAACCTGCGTATAAATGGCCGTCAGTCAACACGACACACGCTTGTGGTTTGATAGCGTGCTCAGTCATATAGTCAGTCACACACTCTACATAGGTACCACCTCCGCCCATAGGCTTGGTAGACTTGGTTAGATCATCTAGCTCGTGCATGTCATACGACTCATCACCAACTACACTACTACCCCAATACAACAGGCGTACCTTGTCAGGCTTGACCGTATCGCATATACCCTTGACCTCGGTTAGGAACACAGACAGCGGGGCTTGACCAATAGAACCAGACGTGTCAACAGCTATGACTAGCTCACCTACCTGATCACTGACACCACTAGGCATGATAATACCCTGCGACATGAGGCGGCGGTTGGGGCGAGCATACGTAGCGTAGTCATTACCTGCACACGTGTTCTGTACAAACTCACGCAACACCTCACGCCAGTCAACCTGTGGGGTCAGTAGGTCATCTAGGTCACGACTGCCCTTGCCCATCTTACCTGCGGCCATAGCACCTTGACGTATAGCCTCATCAATATCACGTGCAAGCTCTTGCTTCTCAGGCTCGGTTAGTTCCTTGGCACCATCCCAATCGTGGTCGTCAGTGGGGGTACCACTTCCTTCGCCATTGTCAAGGGACTGAGATGCGTCATTTGAGTCCTGCTCCTGCTTGAGTAGGTTGTACACCTGCGCGGTATCCATACCACGGTACTTGTCGTCGAGCAGTGCGCCATCAATAACAGTGGCGAACCCATCGTGGTTGTCGTCGGCTATCTTCTGATTGATAACGTAGTCACACGCCATGTTAGATAGCTGGGGGTTATCGTCATACAAGTGACGCCACGTTGTCAGATGACGATACAGCTTGTGGTAGTTCTCGTGTAGGACTAGAAACCGTAGCTCTGCGTCAGTCAGACCGGCTACGAAGCTACGCCCATACATCTCGTCACGTCCGTTAGTACATGCGGTAGGTACGTCGTCGCATATAGTCTTGTCGCCGATCATCAGTACACCTGATAGGGCTATATACTTGTCGTTGCCCATGATAGCAACTACCGCTTTGGATAGTCGCTGCTCTGCTGTGAGTTGGTTACCTATGCTTAGCATGGTCTACTCTCCTGTCATTTAGTTTACGTTGCCTGCCCACCTTGTTGGGGCGTGCCCCGAATATGTCATCGGGGTGTTTATAGTCACCCTTGACCTCTCGGATGTCATACTTGCCTGCGGTCTTGAACTTACTACGATGTAGTCTTAGCTGTAGTAGTTCGCTTCTAGTAATCTTCATTTCTTATCCGCCGCAAACATATAGTTATTCTCGACAGCCCACGGCCCGTAGTTCTTGGACTGCATAATCATGTCACGCTTACCGTAGCTACTGGCACGTATACAGTTGACGAACAAGCCTTGAGCTTCCTTGTCTAGCCTCTGTAGGTAGGTCATCCACGAATCTACCCAGTCACGCTCGACCATACTCACAGCACGCCACACCACCATACATACAGCGGAGGAGGAGGTAGGCACTTTGGCGTTGGCGGGGTCTTGCTTGATAGACTCCAGTGTCGGTAGTTGGTCAGCCAGTTTGACGAAGGCCATCATGTCCATTGCACCACGGGCACCGATGGTACCGCATAGCGCACCTGTCAACGTATTGTCGTCAAGGTACTCACGTACTTGAAGTATGTCACTAGCTGCTTCGAGAGAGCGCGGAGTGATGAAGGCGGCGCGTTGTTGTTTGGGGTGAAAGATATACGGGTTGTCGTCCGGCCGTGTAACTTCTTGGAAGCTCTGCATAGTCTCTGGGAAGTCCTTGACGAAACCCAATACGGATGGGTGTATGCGGTTGTTGATACCCCACTCGATCCACTCGGTAGAGTCAGGCTTGCGCATCTCTACTACAGTGAGACGGTTACGTGCATGGGGAGGCAGTAAGTCGCCTACACCCTCAGCACCTAGGTTAGTGGTAGCGAAGATGATGCTACCCTCGGGGAATCGGTCACGCTCCAACATGTCACGTAGCAACGCGTTCTTGACAGCGGGGTTAGCCTTGCCGAACTCATCGACCATCAGGATAACGGGCTTGCCTGTGTGTAGTCCGAACTCTTCATTCGGTAGGTACTTGACGTACCCCTCGTCAGTGTTGAGTGACGGTATGCTTATGTCGCCTAAGTCCTTGGTGGTACAGTCGAAGTAACATGCGTGGTGGTCAGGGAAGCGCTCCTGTAACACCTTGAGCATTGATGACTTGCCACACCCCATGTGCCCTTGGACTAGGACAGTGCGTTGGTGGCCTATAGTTGCTACTAGGTTAGTAGCTTGGTCGAGTGATGTTGCGTATAAGTTAGACATAGTATGTATCTCTCTTTGTTGTAGTGTGGGACACGTCCCACGTTAGGTTACGGATATAGAATGTATGGTATTCAATTCGTGGGGTACGCCCACGCTCGACACACTGAGCATAGTGTCGGGTACGCTTGAAGTTACGCACCCTCACTACTACTTGTGTGGTCACTACCAATCCAGTGTCGGCAGTGCGGCCAACATCTCATCGGCAGCGCGCTTGGTCTGTACACGTTGGGCGTGGCTGTGTGACAGTGAGTCGTACGTAACACCACGTAACGTATCGTCAAGTCTAAGACGAAGCGCCTCCATCTGACTATCTCCTGTTACATTACACGTACTCAGTACTTGAAGCAAATTCAACGCATTATCAACAAGGGACTCGCGGAATATCTTGTGCCCACGCTTGTTGGTCTTCTCGCCATCGTCGGGGTCAGCCAGTCGGTCAGACATAGCGGACAGGGCTTTGTGTACACGTTGCCACACGTCACCCATGGCGGACTCGATCTGCTTGGTATAGTAGGACTTGTAGTGCTCCTCCAGTATCTCACGCTGATCGGTAGCTACATCGACACGGAAGTCGCCCACCTCAGGTAGTGGTATGTACGCCATACGAAAGTCAAACTTGCGGGAGATGTGGTCGGTGGTCGGGTAGTCATCACGTGCAAACAGGTTACCCAGTCGTGCTTGTGCGCTGATAACTTCCCACTCGTATTTGGTAATGAAGTCGGCGGTCAGCATGGAGAACTCATTCTGTAAGCGCGTCATCTCGTTGTGGTACTCGGCGTACTGCGTGGTCGGCAGTAGTCGCAACCCGTTGTCAGACCATGGCATCGTCATACTATAGTGCGTAGTACGTGCGGCTGTGGCGAACTTCTTGATGGCGTCTAGCTCAGGGCAGTTACCCAGTAACTTCTTGCTTACGCTTGCGGTACCCTTGTCGGCGTACTTGTTGGCTGTCACCTCGTCGGAGGCTTGGTGGTCTTTCTTGCGTGCTGTCCACTGACTGATATTCAGCTCGACTAGCATGGCGCTTGATGCGATAGATGGTGTGGCGATAGATGGTACGTTTAAGTTTGTCATGGTGTAGCCTCTGTGTAGTGTGGGACACGTCCCACGTTAAGTGTTAAGGGATTCAAATAAGGTCTTTCAGTCCTATGGGTAATTCAAGCTGTACTTCTTGGTATTCGGCGATGGCTCTGTGCATACTCTGGATCTTGGCTAGTAGGCGTCCGTCAAAGTAAGGCGCTTGTGCTGCGCTCTGCTCTTCCCAGTTAGCTACCATGTCGGTCATTTCGGCAAGGGTATACATATTACTTGCACTCCTGTTGGCGACGCATAGCAGACCGCATTAGGTTAGACTTGCGTATTCTACGCTCTGTTGCAGGCACACTAGCCAAACGTGCTTCCATGTCTTCAAATAAGGCACTGTGGATCTGGAACATATCACGCAGTTGGTCGTCGATAGACTGTATGCCGTGGCCGCTGTGGCTGTTGAGTTGCTTTGAGTTTGTCATGGTGTAATGCCTCTGTGTAGTGTGGGACACGTCCCACGTTAAGTGAATCTAACTGTATGTAATAGAGCGTAGTGCTCTGTGGCCTTTCTCGATCTTACATTGTCATTATACAGGTATTACAAGGCGTTGTCAAGTGACACCATCTAATGACATTTAGTGTAATGTACTGATTTGTTCCAATTTGTTCTTGTGGTGTGGCTTGTAAGTGGCTGAAATATATACAATGTTCTAATGTTCCCTTTCTCAGAAAAAAGTGGGTCGGTCTTGCGAATGGAAAAACGAGTGGAACAAATCGCTCGAGAGGGGGGGAACGAAAGGTTGCTCCATTGTATTTATAAAAAGGAACATTACAAATAATAAGAAGAAACGTATAAATAGATTTAACTGCTTTTAACTGCATTGAAAGTAGGTTTTCGCTTAGATTGCACTAGATTAACTTATAAAGAAATAGACAGAAATAGATACTAATGTTCCGTTTTGGCCGATAAAAAGGGAACATTACAGGAACATTAGGACGATAAATGGAACATTGCAGGAACGGCGCGGCTTACAGCCGGAACATTGCAAATAGTGTGGGACACGTCCTACGTTATGCGATGCGCAACGCGACTCAGGGACTGGTATCGGTGTACGTTGTGACGCGTTGCTATGGGCGATGCGCGACGCGACTCAGGCACTGGTATCGGTGGTACTTTTCGATAGGCGAAAAAAAGCCCCGCCGGAGCGGGGCAAACTAGGGGGGTTAAAAAGCTGATTCAAGTCTCAGCATGGTAACAGCAAAGGCCAGTAACATGAGAGAGGTAAGAAGTAAGCCGGTGATTAAGTTATCCATTTGAGTAGTCCTATAAGTGAGGCCATCCTTGGCCTGAGTTAATTAGTGGGGGATTTCAGCGGTGTTTTTTGTGTCGGCTATAATAACCTTTTGCATGAGTGAGGCTAATTTGTGGGTCTCTACTGAGCTACCCTCACTTAGATGTTTCTTTAAAAAGTCATTCAAGGTAGATAGCATCTTAATCGCCTTATCGTGATTGTCAGCCGGTGTCTTGGATTCAACCTCAGTGCCCTTGGCCTTGGCCTCAGCCTTGGCGGTGGCGGTCTCTAATCGCTCAATACCGCGTCTGATACACTTGATTGTATCGTTAATGGCGTCCCTAGCAGTAGCGGCTATCTTAGCTTCTTTA
>TARA_R110002126_G_scaffold291794_1_pt1 | contig 23443 bp, 14 predicted proteins | sample TARA_R110002126 | Tara Oceans TARA_R110002126 (sample SAMEA4397536) | marine metagenome | biome: Polar Biome; feature: [DCM] deep chlorophyll maximum layer (ENVO:01000326); material: water (ENVO:00002006), including particulate matter (ENVO:01000060) such as... | depth 30 m | reverse complement strand
CCTAAATATCAACATTCTAAATTTTAATATTATGAGAAAAAATTACACATTACTAGGATTATTATTTCTATTATCTATGACTTCTTTTGGTCAACTTGTTGAATCTTGGTCATATACATTACCAGATAAAGTGGCTTATTCTGGACCGGCAATAGCCGATGATGGTACAATTTATATTGCTTGTGATTTCGCAGATAGAAATTCTGAAGCTTCATATGAAGACACTCCCTTTAATTTTTTTGCAATAAACCCAAATAATACTTTAAAATGGCAAGGTCATATAAATGAAGGATCAACACAAAATAAAGTGGATCAAGTTATCTCTAGTGCTTCTATAAACGCAGATGGTTCTGTATATATAGGTGGTCATTATGGAAGAAGAATTCATCGATTTAATGCTTCTACAGGAGACACTTTAAATACAAACTACATTAACTCTAGAATGCGTTACACAGCTCCTGCTTTTACTTCAAATGGAGATGTTATTACATTAGTTCGTAATAATGGTGATAAAGGTGTTCGTAATTTTTCTGTAGATTTAACTTTACAAAATTGGATTTTTGAAACAGGTACTGATTTTAATAGTGTACCTGCTATAGGATCTGATGGCACTATTTATGCAATATCTACAAATGGGAATATATATGCTATAAACGAAGATGGTTCACAAAAATGGGTTTCGCCTTATAGTGCAGGTGGTGGTTATGCGAGTTCAGCTATTGCACTTGCAACAGATGGTACAATTTATGCCTCGGCAAAACTTAATTCTGATGGGGATGGTGTTTTAAAAGCATACAACCCAGCAGATGGTACTGAAAAGTGGTCTGTAACTTTTACAGGAGAAAATACTGAAAAAGGAGGGCCTGCTGTAGCTGCAGACGGTACAGTTTATTTAGGTAATACTGGTGGAAAAATGCATGCATTTAATCCTTTAAACGGAGTAATATTGTGGACGTATAATACAACAGCAAATGCGGCAATTGAAGTTGTACCAGCTATAGATAATTTAGGAAGACTTTATTTTGGAGATACAAGTGGTCTATTTTATGTACTTAATTCTGATGGAACAGAAGCTTATAACCCTTTAAGTTTAGGTACTAAAATCACGTCTCCAGCTGCCATTCATTCAGATGGTACAATATACGTTGGCGTAGAAACTGCTTCTGCAGGTAAATTAAGTGCTTTAACTACTTCAGCTACAGGTTTGCAATCGGGAGGATGGCCAATGTATGGTAAAAATGCGAAACACACTTCAAATGTAAACGCCGTAGTGCTTTCAACAAATAATGAAAACTTTATAGAAGGTTTTAAAGTATATCCAAATCCTGCTAAAAATAGTTTTTCTATAGAAACTAGTTTTAATGGAGAAAAATCAGTTCAAATTTTTGATATTCTTGGGAAAAATGTTTTCTCAAAATTTGTTTCTGGAAACAAGAAAATTGAGCAATTAAATCTAAAATCAGGGATTTATCTTTTAAAAGTATCTGAAAACGGGAAATCAACTTCATCAAAATTAATTATTGAATAATGAGTTTTAAAAGAAATTATGTAATTCAATTTCTTATATGCTACACTAAAAAAACGGGTAGTAGTATTTTAATGCTATCCGTTATTTTCCTTTTTAGTTGTCAAAAAGTAAAACAAAAGGAATTCAATATGAATGTTGCTAAACCGACTTCTATTCAAGAAAAAATAGCAAATCTAAAAGACTCTAAAAACAATCAAGTTATTGTAGTTTCTCATAGAGGAGATTGGAGAAACGCACCTGAAAACTCATTACAAGCAATTAAAAACTGTATAAAAATGGGTGTTGATATGGTAGAAATAGATATTAGAGAAACCAAAGATGGTCATTTGGTTTTAATGCACGATAAAACTATAGATAGAACTACAAACGGAAAAGGCAAAGTTAAAGAATGGACTTTAGACTCTTTAAGAACTTTAAATTTAGTAGATGGATTAGGTGTTCTTACAAAACATAAAATACCAACACTTAAAGAAGCACTGCAGGCATCAAAAGATAAAATCTTGGTAAACCTAGATAAAAGTTATAAGATTTTTGATAAATGTTTTAAGATTATTCAAGAAACTGGGACACAAAATCAGGTAATAATAAAGGGGGGAAAAGAATTATCTCAGGTAAAAAACGAATTTGGCAAGTATTTAAACAAAGTACATTTTATGCCAATTTTAGGGTTACCTAATAGTGCGGCTAAAAACTTTGTAGATGAGTATATGAATTCTGAAAATACGCCTATTGCATTTGAATTTACAGTAAAATCAGACACTATAAAATTTCTGAATGAGTTCAAAAAAATAAGAAATAAGGGTGCTAGCATTTGGGTAAACTCTTTGTGGGGGCATCACAATGCAAATCACGATGATGAAAAAGCTGTAAATAATATTAAAATCTATGATTGGTATATTAATAATAGTATTGATATCATTCAAACAGATCGTCCTCAATTATTGCTTACCTATTTAAGAGAGAGGGGCTTACATAAATAAAATCTTAAACTATATAATTTGAATTAGTTAATTAAGGGGCATAGCATAATATGTTATGCCCTTTTTAAATTCTTATCAAAAAATGATAAAATACTTTAAAAAATCAGCTCCAGTTTCAATCACAAAATCAGAAGAAGATCAAAAATTATATTATAAGAAACTAAAATGGCAAGTATTTATATCGGCTACTTTAGGGTATGGTTTTTACTATGTATGTCGATTGAGTTTAAATGTCGTTAAAAAACCAATTGTAGATGCAGAAATCTTAACAGAGTCAGAATTAGGAATTATTGGTTCGACCTTATTCTTTGCCTATGCTATCGGTAAATTAACCAATGGTTTTTTAGCGGACCATAGCAATATTAAAAGGTTTATGGCAATTGGGCTTTTGGTTTCTGCCCTAGCAAATTTAATAATGGGCTTTACAAGTACTTTTTTGTTTTTTGCTGCTTGTTGGGGTGTAAATGGTTGGGTACAATCTATGGGGGCACCATCAAGTGTGGTATCCTTATCAAGATGGTACAAAGATTCAGAACGTGGTAGTTTTTATGGTTTTTGGAGTACAAGTCACAATATTGGTGAGGCACTTACGTATATTTTAACTGCAGTAGTTGTTTCTTATTTTGGTTGGCAATGGGGGTTTAGAGCAGCAGCAATAGTTGGTTTATTAGGTGCTTTAATGGTTGCTATTTTCTTTCACGACACTCCAGAAAGTAAAGGTTTACATCCTGTAAATAAAGATTTTACTAAAAAGAAAACTTCAACTTGGGAGGAACAAAGTGGTGTACTAAAAAATCCTTATGTATGGCTATTGGCTTTATCAAGTGCCTTTATGTATATTTCTAGGTATGCTGTAAACAGTTGGGGCCCTTATTACTTTGAAGCTGCAAAAGGGTACACTTTAACAGAGGCAAACAGTCTAGTAGCTATTAGTGCAGTATGTGGTATTTTAGGTACTGCTTCATCAGGTTTTGTTTCCGATAAATTTTTTAAAGGTAGAAGAAATGCACCAGCATTAATTTTCGGGTTAATGAATGTGTTTGCATTGTCGCTTTTTTTATTAGGTCCTAAAAATATGTGGTGGTTAGATGCTACAAGTATGGTGATTTTTGGGCTGGGCATTGGAGCCTTAATTTGTTATTTAGGCGGTTTAATGGCGGTTGATATTGTGTCCAAAAAAGCATCGGGTGCAGCATTAGGTATCGTAGGTATTATGAGTTACGCTGCCGCAGGCATTCAAGATATTGCCAGTGGGTATCTTATCGAAAACAATAAAACAATACTCAATGGAGAAACAATCTACAATTTTGATACAATTTCTATTTTTTGGATTGGAGCTGCAACTCTTTCAGTTTTATTGGCATTATTAGTTTGGAAAAAAACATAAATAAATTAAAATGAATAAAATAAAAAATATAGTATTTGACTTAGGTGGTGTCATAATGAATTTAGATGTGCCCAGAACAATAAAAGCTTTTAATCAAATAGGTATCAATAATATAGTGAATGATACAGGTCATCATTATCAACATTCTTTTTTCTATGATTTTGAAATAGATTTAATATCCGAAGACCAATTTTTAGAATCTTTGCAAAAACTATCAGATAAAACATTAGAGTTTTCGGTAATTAAAGAAGCTTGGAATGCAATGATATTAGATATTCCTGAAGACAGAATTGATTTCATAAAAAGTTTAAAAGAAAACTACAACTTATTCTTATTGAGTAATACCAACAGTATTCATCAATTAAAATATTTAAGTGATTTTGAACAGAAGTATAAATTTAATGACCTTTTTCAAACAGCTTATTACTCGCATGAAATTGGCATAAGAAAACCTGATCAAAAGGTGTTTCATTTTATTTTGGAAGATAGCAGATTGATTCCTGAAGAAACTCTTTTTGTAGATGATTCTTTAGAAAACATCAATTCTGCAGATAAATCTGATATAAATACATTTCATATTAAGAACTACAATATAAAAAGCATTTTGTAAGGATGGATTCTCTATTGGATAAAACGCACATTAGAATAAATATTTTAACAGGTGAAGAGGTATTAGTATCACCCCATAGAGCTAAAAGACCTTGGCAAGGTAAGTTAGAAGAAAATGAAGTTGTAAATAAAACTACTTATGATAGCAACTGTTATTTATGTCCAACAAATAAAAGAGCTGGAGGTCAACAAACGCCTGAATATAAAAATACATTTGTTTTTGAAAATGATTTTGCAGCAATACTACCAGAGTCAAAAACTCAAAAATTAAAAAATGGTTTATTAGAAGCACATTCAGAAAGAGGTGTCTGTAAAGTGATTTGTTTTTCTCCCAATCACTCTTTAACTTTAGCTAAAATGACAATTGATGAAATTATTCAAGTCATTAAAACTTGGCAAAAAGAATTCAAAGAATTATCAGAAAAAGAATTTATCAATTCAGTTCAAATATTTGAAAATAGAGGAGAAATAATGGGCTGTAGTAATCCTCATCCGCATGGTCAAATCTGGGCGCAACAAACAATTCCTGTTGAAATTAAAAAGAAAACAAAAAACTTTTTAAGTAATTATAAAAAAAACAAAACAACAATTTTAGAAGACTATAGTAAACTAGAGTTATCTGAAAATAAAAGAGTTGTTTATGAAAACCAAGATTTTATAGTAGTCGTTCCTTTTTGGGCTGTATGGCCATACGAAACAATGATCATCCCCAGAAAGAAGGCAAGGAATATCATACAAATGAATGAAAAGACTATTGTAAATTATGCAAAAGCAATACAAACAATTACTTCTATTTATGATAAAGTTTTTAATGTGTCTTTTCCATATTCAGCAGGGATCCATCAATCACCAACTGACAATAAAAACCATGAAAGTTGGCATTGGCATATGAGTTTTTATCCACCTCTATTGCGATCTGCATCCGTAAAAAAGTTTATGGTAGGTTATGAAATGTTTGCAATGCCTCAGAGAGATATTACACCAGAACAAGCAGCGAAACAGTTGAAGTTAATTGCAGAAAATACTTAATTTTTAGATTTAGACTGAGTGATTTAGCGTTAATGATACGTCAGATTAACGCTAAATTGATAAAAATCAATACCTTTTGTCGTAATCCAATGTATAAATATTTATAGACTCTAAAAAATCGTCACAACAAAGGTAGCTTACATTTTATTATCAATGATATTGTTTTCAATCCAACTTAAAAATAAAGTTTGTTCTTTTAATTGAGATTGTTCGTGCAACCTATGTCCTAAATGCCAATCGGCTGTGTGAAGAATTTTCATAAAGTTTTTGGGTTTTTAGCATTTTCGGAACGCATAAGATATTAGGTTTTATGGTTTTTAAGCCATCCCTCCCCAATATGTTTGAATTTAATCTTATTAAGATTTATAAATATTCTTATATTATTTAACTAAAGATTTATTGTCCCCAAAATGGTTTGCTTTTTATTATACAATTTCAATATCAAATAAATTATTCAATAATTCTTGTCTATCCACACTTAATGTTGGTACAGATATAAAAAGCTTATTTTTTGCTCTGCTAACAGCTACATAATTTATTCTTTGTTCCTCTTCATTTTCAAAATCAGGATTAATTAAAAAATCAATGTTGTTCTCTTCTTTCAATACTAACAATACATTATTGAATTCATTACCTTTAGATTTGTGAATCGTTTTATGCAGGCTTAAATCTTCCGGAATTGAAACGCATAGTAAAAGTTTATTAAAGGTATTATTCTCATAAAAAGTTTTAATTCGACCACCAGTTACTTTTGATATACTACTATCAAGATTGTCTTTTATAAAATTAGAAAAACCTAATAATGTTAAATCTTTATAATCGTCATATTTATCTAATAGAAGGGTTATATATTTTAATGCTTTGCGTTTTCCTTTTAATTTATCTGTATTATAATTAAATAACTTTTCTAATTCTTTGATAGCGTCTTTAAATTTATTTTCCTTTGCATAAGCAATTGATTTTATAGAGGAGTAAATTAACCTTTTCCTCTTTCCATTTGAATCACTAATAAGCAATTTCTCCAAGAGTTTACTATCAAGACCTACACCACTTATTTCTGCTTTCATAGCATTAGATGTAATGTTTTTCCTTGAAAGAGAATTAACTTCTTCTTGGCAAAGAGACTTAGATCTTCTTAATGCAAAAGTCATATCTCCAATTAAGATTTTTGGCTTTTCAATTGAAATATTTCTAAAGGGAACTTGGCTAATATCAGTTCTAATAGAATTAAGTACATCAATTATCTCGTTACTACTTCTCCTATTTTCATTTAAATTATATTCTTGAATATTAGGTAAATTAAAATCTCGAAACTGATTATAATCAGCACCTTGAAATTTATATATTGATTGGCAAGAATCACCAATTATACCAGTTATTACTCCTTCAATGCCTATAGTCTTAAATATCTCTATTTGAATAGGGTTGCAGTCTTGAAATTCATCTACTACGAGGTAGGGGAATTTAGCTAATAAAATTTTTGCAACAAAAGGTTGTTTTTTAAGAATTTGATAACTAAAAAAAAGAACATCATCGTGATGAATTAATCCTTCTTCCCAAGTCATTTTTTTATATTCTAAATACGAGTCATTTTTAATAGGATAACGACCAGCTATAAAAGGGTATGGTGTTCTTAGTACCAAATTTCCATTATCTATTTTCCACCTTAATTTTTTAAAAGCACTTACAACTACATTATCTTCTCTAATTCTTTGTTGACCAGTCCTTGCTTTCCAATCATTTAAAAATCCATAATTAGATAGAACAATATCATCATGACCATCAAGCTTACTTATATCTAAATTGTATTCATCAGAAATAAATGATGCATACGGTTTTACAATATGCTTATATAAAAAACTGTGAATTGTAGATACTTCGACTTGTGAAGATGAAGTGCCTAATCGTTTATAAATTGTTTCAACGGCTGTATTTGTATATGTAATACAGGCTACTTTTCTTGTTACAGATAGTTTATTTGAATTATGTAGAATATTTTTAATGTGGTTTACTAGCCAATAAGTTTTACCTGCACCAGGTCCAGCTGAAACTTTAAAATTATTATCAATATCAACTATTTTGTAATCCGAGTTTATTGTTATTATTGGCATAGTTCTTCTATTGCATTTTTAATATATTTTGGGACATTAAACTCTATAAAATCGTCTGTTCCTTTCTTTTCAAAGTTTTTAGATAGAATATAAGATAATTCTAGGGCATTTTCTCCTTTACCTACAGAGTTTAAGTACCTTGATGCAATTATGGCTTTCTTCTTTTCTTCATCACTTAAATCTGTATTTAGATTTATAGACTCTTTGATTCTAGTATTTTCATCGCTACCTCTTAAAATATTCAGTAAGTCCTCCACAGTTGAACCATCTTCTTCAAATTTTGTCATCAAGTTTTCTAATTCTTCTTTATTACTAATAGAATCTGTAAGTAGTAATTTTAAAGAAGGATTACTTATTAATAATTCATATTCTAAAGTTTTACCTTTATTTAATTCGGGGCTAAAAAAGGTAATATTTTGGTGAGTTCCTTTTACATATGTATCAGCACTTGGATTTGTTCGATAATCAAAAGTTAATAGGTTTTGATTATATTCAAAAGGATAACATTTTTTGAAACTACTTTTAGTTTTATTTTTTCTTTCTGGATCTCTATCTGTAATACAAACAATTTTTTTAGAAATTGTATTTTCTTTTGACCCATCAAATAAATGTAAAAAGTGCTCAAAATATCGACCACCAACATTTATTACAGCTACGTGATTATTTTCTAATGACTTATCAATATAAGCAGCAAAAATTGACATTAGAAGTTGTTCTGCAATACCTTCAACAAATAATATTTTCTGAGCAAAAAGCATATCAGATTTAGTAGCATCTAAAAAGCGTTGTACATATTTTTTATTTTTGTCTTCTGGAAAAACTTTTTTTGGATAGCCGATAGAAGTTTCTCCATCTTCGTTATGCAAACAAATAATTTCATCTAAAGAAACTGCCGAAGTAATATGTGTTGAATGAGTGGTTACAAATATTTGACGAACCTTCTTCTCCTTTTTGTTTTCATTCAAAAATTTCAGAAACTTATATTGCATTGCTGGATGAAGATGTGCTTCTGGTTCCTCTATAGCTAGGGTTGTAAATACTTTAGCATTGTTGTCTAAGTAATCGACATCTGCATTTACCTGCATCTTGGCAAGCAACAAAGACATAAATATTAAATTATTGTAACCTAAACCATTATGGGTTGCAGGAATTTTAATACCAGATTCATATTCTACAATGAGCTTAAGAACAGAATACATTTCATTTTCTGATATACTACCTTCAAAAGTAGGTTTAGCATTATTAAACGAAGCCCCAGTTTTTTCAGCATATGAAAGAATTTCTTGTTTTCCAGCTTCAATCCTATTACTTAATTCTTCGATTAGAACATCTGCTTTTTCTGAAAATAATGCTTTTTTAACTTTAATTTCAGAATGTTTAGTTTCAGCTGTTTTGTCATCATCAATTTTTATTTCATAATCCATAAAGAAATCGAATACTTCTCTTAAAAGTGTATTTCGACCTGTTAACATATCTCTCTCTACATCTCTAATGGCGTCTAGAAATTGAAAATCAAACTTCTGTAAAGACTCAGAGTCTGCTGCTGCTTGGTTTGTTATTTTTCCACCCAATATTTTATAAGTGTAATATCTTATAAAATCGTGGTGTAGTATTTTCCAAGCTTTTTCTATTGCATCTGGTGTTGCATCAGTAATTTCAGACAATGCTTTAATATATTCTTCAAGTTTTTTTTCTGGCAAGAAAAACTCATAAGTTAACAATGCCTCGTATGAACTATCGAGTTTTGTTAACCAATTAGATATAGTTACTAAATCATCGGAGGTTTCTTCTTCTTCTTTGTTTATCGTTATTGATATACTGACCTTGGGAGGTGAAGCTTTTAATTCCTCTAATGTTACATTTTTACTAAAATCATCAGCATTTAGTCGTTTCGAGCTTTCGGTATCAATAACAAGGGAGATAGCTTTAATTAAGTTTGTTTTTCCAGCGTTGTTATGTCCAATTATTACATTAACACCATCATTAAAAATAATTTCTTTGTTTTTAAAATTTCTGAAATTATTTATGTGAATTTTAGATATGTACATTTTTTAGTTTTTAATCTTTTTAATATTTTCTTGTTTATTTGTGCGAACTGATGAAGTTGAACTAAAAAAAATCTATGTTTTAAACATTTGTGTTTTCAACCTCCGATTTTATTAACTCTCTAGCAAAATCAATAAAAAATTTATAAACTTTTGTAAATGAATATTTGTCATCTGAATGCTTAATTGCTATATTTCTTTTTACCATTGTAGAGCCAACCAACCTTTTAATACTATCAGCATCATTTAATTGCTTATTTGATTTCACAATATCAGTCCAAGAACTGTTCTTTATGTAATCTATTATTTCGTCAATATGAAAGTCCGAAAATCCTAATTCATCCATAAAATTCTTTCCATCTTTATCTAGTTCATAACAGAAGATTGAGAAAAATATACTTATATCACGAGACGTATTTTCATTTGTTTCTTGTGAAATTAGATAATAAAATTCTTGTGTGTTCTTTAGTTCAAAACCAAAAGATTTATCAAAAAAATCAACATAGAAGTCTTGATTTTCCTTTATTATATCAAAGTAAGATTCATCAATAGTTATAAATCTTCCATCCATTAAAGAGGTTACTATCTGCTTATGTTTTTTTGGATACATTTTCTTTCTTTGTTATTTTTAGTTTTGGCATTATTAATTCTCCTTGTGCTGTTTTAAAAGAAATGTTTCGGTTCTCTTTATCTTGTTGAACTTCATAATCATCCTCAAAGATTAAACTCGTAACCATAAAATAGTTGTCAAAATCAAAATTCTTGTTTTCATTTTCTAATGATGTTTTACACCAACTGAAAAAGTCATCTACGGGAAGTTTTGAGTTTAACTGAGATTTGTACTCGCTTTTATTGAAAATCCATTGCTCTGCAATATCAGCTTCCTCTTCAATAAATACATCTTCTTCATTTTTAAATTGGTCAAAATACTCTTTTGTGTTTTCGTAAATAAACGGATTATAGAGATTATCTCTTTTTGTATTAAAAAGCTCTGGTGGTTTAATTTCTTTGTAGCAATTTCCGTTTGTTAAGTATAAGTGAAAACCTTGTAAATATTCACTTTCTGTTCTTATTCTATCAATAAGTGGTAAAAGTTCATTTGCTAATATATTAGATTGTTTAGAGATATCTTTCTCTATTTGCCTCAACAAATTATAAAGTTTTTCGAACTGTCTTCTTATGCTTTCGTCTGTGTGATCAAAACGTTTGTTATTTGAAAACTGAGAAATACTTAACAGTTCATTATATATTGATTGAGAATGGTTAACATCTAAAATATTATTTAATGGAATAATATAATTATCAATTAAATATCTCGCTTTTTGGACTTTCTCTTGATATTCTATTTTTCGAGTATTTGCTTTTAGTTCTCTACTTTCATTTAATAGGCTTATTGTATTATTTGTTACTGCATTTTTAAACTGATTTATTTCCTTGGAAAGGGCTTCTACTCTAGCCAAAAGAAGATTTTTATCGTTACTTTCTTTTTTGATTTCAAGAAATAATGTTCTTATAGATTGACCAAATTTTTCAATTTCTTCTGGAAGTAACGGTTTGAATTGTTGAAGTACAAATTCAAATAAAACGAAATATGGTTCGTTGATTACATAATCGTCATTTTGTTCAACAAGTAATTTATGCTCAAAAAGTTGGTTCTCAATGTCACTTCCAAATTCATTAAGTGCATCAGAAACTTGACTTTTTAAAATAATTTCATTCTTAACTTGTATATCGAAAAGTTGCCTTAGCAAGTCAAAATGAGTTGCCAAAAATTGTAATATGGTTTTTGGTTCTGACTTAAACATTGATTAAAATTTCTTGTTCTAAAAATCTATTTGTGCGAGCAACTTGTTCTCGAATTTGTATAACGATTGAATCTTTTGAGTTTTTTACTAGGCTGCTCATTTTAGCTTTATTTCCTTTTAACGATGCTGAATGTTTGTCGAATAGTTCTTTGTAATTGGATGGCAAATACAATTGAGCATTATTAAAAACTTCTTTTATTCGTAAATATTCGTCAAGACCATTAAAGTCAAAATCGACAAAAACTAAAACTTCCTTTGCACTAATTCTTGAAATAGATTCTTTTCCGATTCTACCATACTTATGTAGAAACAAATACTTTTTTCCTAAGAGTTTTTCTGCATTTAAGAAAGTTTCTAAATTTTCAACAAAGCAGATTTTATCAGCAATAATTGAATTTGGAATTACAGAAAATAAACCAAAATCAAGAGTCTGTTTTTTAATATCTACAAGTTGATTGTTTATTTGAACAGGATTAAAACCTCTTAACAAGAAAATTGGGTTATTGTCAATTTTTGTTGCCTTTGAGTTTCTGTATTTTTTAATATTCCCTGATTTGCTTTTGCTAACGTTTTGCTCTGGAAAGGATGTTATAAAAAACTTTTCAAATTCTTTTTCTTTAGAAACTATAATTTTAAAACCTCTACCAAGTTTTAATGATTCTAAAATTTCCGCACGAAGCAAGTTTTGGAAAACATCAGACTTTAAAACGCTTCTAGGAATTGACGATTTTGAAATCGATTTTGTTTCATATAACAGTTTATATGTTTTGAAGTCAACTTCTTTCATTATGCTTCAATTGGTTTTCTTAGTATAACATTTCCATTTTTCTCACTAACAACAATTTTACCTTTGTTCCTTCTAACTAGATAGTATTTATCAAAACCATCATAAGGATGAAGTGGTGCAGCTGAAATTGGTATAAAATTATGTTCTTGACAGAAGTTTAAAATTTCAATTCTATTTGCTTCATCAACAGTTCCAATCTCATCAACAAAAAGCACAATTTTGTTCTCATCATCTCTGATAACGATTTGATTAATAATAGACATAATAAGCACTAATCGAATCATTTTATCTGTTCCATCAGACTCAATTTGATTCTTTAGGTTAACTACCTTGTGTCGACCTTTTTTGTGAAGATGAAGTCTAATATCAAACAATTCATTAAATGAAATATTTTTTTGGTCATCTAAGTATTTATTCAATATTCTAAGATTCTCGTTTTGGTCATCAAACTCCAATTCTGAGGGTGCAATATCTCTGATTTGCATTATTATTTTTAAATCCTTTATAAGTTTCTCATTCTCTATAATTTCAATTTTTAAGGTATCAATATCAGAAATTTTTATTTTCTTAATTTTAGAGTTGAATTGATTTGTAATGAATGAGTTAAATTCTTCAAATCTCGAATAAATTGTTCGACAAGGATTTGCAAATTGAGTTGATATATTTTTAAGTAAACCATCAATTGCCTTTTGCTTATCTTCTAATGTAACAAGTTCAGATTCAATATATTTTATAAATTCTTTTTCATCAGCCTCAAGCCTTTCAGTTCTGTTTTTTAATTTTTCGAAAAGTCTATTCTTATCGTTCTTAATTTGTTCACGTTCTTGTTGATTCCTTTTAATATTTGAGTAAATATTATCTAAAGAATCGCTAGAGTGGTATTCTATTGGTTTAATACCAAATAGTTCAAGTTCTAATTTCCATTTTTGTATGTTTTCAATCCTGTTTTCCTTTATTAGAATATCTTTTGTTAGTTGATTTATAGCTTCTATAGTCTTCCCGATTTCTTCTTCAATTAATTTGATGTCTTTTGTAGTCTGTTCTTTTTGCTCCAATAAAGTTTTAAAATCATTCTTTAAAACTTCAAGTTGTTTTTCAAGATTTGGAAGCTGTTTTAGTTTATCAATTTTAGCTGTTACACTTTTGATTTCAGTATTTATATCAATTAAGTCTTTTCGATGTTTTTCTAAATCTTTGGCTATTGGCAAAAGTTTTTCATTTATTTCCTTTTCTTTCTCTATTTGCTTGATTTGATTTTTTAATTCGTCAATGGATTCTATTGGTTTTCCTTTCAAGTTATTTGGCAATTCAATTACGCCATCAAATAAATTCATTAAGTTTTCAGTTTTATTGATTTTTTCTGAAATATTAATATAAGGTAAACTTGTTATCTCTTTTGAGAGAATTCTATTTAGTAGTTCTTTGTTTATTTGATTGTCAGATATTTGATGAATTAATTGGTTTGAATAGTCGTCAACTTGTTTGGTGATTCTTAAAATTTCAGATTCAGCTTTTTGAATATTGTTTCCAATCTCTTTGCTACTCAGGTTTTGGTTTTCAATTAGAGTAATTTGACTTTCAATGTTTTTTCTATTTTTATCCAAATTTAGAATAGATTGCTCTAGAAATGGTAAACCTTCAAAAGTCTTAATTTCAGTTATTAATATTTCTTTTGTATTAATCTCATTTTGCTTTTGCGAAATTTCACTTTTTAATTCTCCAACTCTTAGGATATTTGATTTTAATTTAGGGTTTAATTCTTCATTTAAAATGTTTGTTTTTTCTGCTTTTTGAGTTTTCATTTTTGAAACAGAAGTTCCTAGCTCAGAATATAGAGATGAATATTGTTGGTCAAATGCAAAAATTAATTCTGATAGAATTGCGCTCTTTCCTGCGTATTGATTTACCAATTCTTTGAAATCTGAAAAGCTACGCTGAATACTTTTAATAACTTTAATATCTCTATTGTGTCTTAATAAAGTTTGAATGTCTTTTTGATTTTTCTTTGAAAAAGAAACACTTTCATTTTCTTTGTTATCAGCAATAATTAAAGATTCTTTTAATGAGTCGTTAGTGATTAGTTTTGAGTTAATAAGGTATTTGTAGATTTTTGAAAAATTATTGCTTATTCCACGGCCATCTTGACTAACGTTTTGATTTAACCAAACAACACCATCGTTTCTTTTTCCTTTTTGGTAAACAAAATTAAATACTTCTCTACGATTGGAGAATTTTTTGTGCTCTATACCACTAGTAGCTAATTCTGACAGCACTGAGTCAAATTTTCTTATTTTTTGGCCATTAGCAGTTTTAGAAAAATAAAGTTCTTCTTTGTATTCGCTGTCTATTTTATAATATTCTAAAGAGCCTTCAGGATTCTTTTTGACTAGAATAGAGTAATACCTATGTTTAAATATTTCAAATATGATGTAACTTGAATTTATAGAAGGGAAATAATGATTAATAGTAGTTTTATCTCCAACTCTATTTCCGCTAAAAGTCATTTGGTTTCCATCTATTATGTATAAAAAATTTAAAGCATAAATTAGCGTGCTTTTTCCTATATTATTAGGACCTACTATCTGAAGTGAATTACAGCCATCTAGTTCTATATCCGCTTTTGAATATATATCAGAGTTAAATATCAATAGTCTTTTTAGCATTTTTTTCTTTTGATGTTTGTTTCAGATTTGTTTAAATCTGTCTGTTTAAAAAATATCTTCTTCCTTTTCTCTTTTTGTCAATGTCTGAGTTTTAGTTTCATCTTTCTTTAAATCTTCTTTATCTGTATCAGAACTTGCTGGTCTAGCTCTTGTTGATGCCCAATCTCTTAATCCGTCAATTTTATTCTTCATTGTAATAGCAAGAGGAACAATTGCTTTTGCAGATTCAATAAGGTGTGATAATTTTATTGCAGGTTCTTCATTGTTTTCAATATATGCTTTAAACATTGCTTCTTTAACAGTTTCTTCAATTTCCGCACCATTGAAATATTTAGATTCATCAATTATTGGATTGAAGTCAGTTATATTTAATTGATTATTTTTCTTAAGATGAATTTCAAATATATTTTTCCTTTCTTTTTTGGTTGGTAAGTCTATAAAAAATATTTCATCAAAACGTCCTTTTCTTAAAAGTTCAGGTGGAAGATTGCTAATGTTGTTGGCAGTTGCAACTACAAAAACTGGTTTAGTTTTTTCTTGCATCCAAGTTAGAATGGTTGAAAATACTCTTGAATTTGTGCCTCCATCTTTTTCGCCACCACCAGTACTTAAACCTTTTTCAATTTCATCTATCCACAAAACACAAGGTGCGATTGCTTCTGCTGTCATTATTGCATTTCTTATATTGTTTTCACTACTACCAACCTCTGATTGAAATACTTTACCTATGTCTAATTTTAATAATGGTTGATTCCATTCTGTAGCAATTGCCTTTGCTGTTAAACTTTTACCAGTTCCAGGAACACCTAAAAGCAACATTCCTTTTGGTTCTTTTAAACCAAACGCTTTCGCTTTTCTTTCAAATGCTTTGCTTCTTTGTTTCAACCAAACTTTTAAACTGTCTAAACCGCCAACGCTTGAATCTAAATTTTCTGTTGTATGATAGTAATCTAGAATACCGCTTTTCTTGATTATTTGTTCTTTTTCGCTTGCTATAATTTTAATTGCATCTTTACTATTTAACCCAACTTTTTCTTTTGCTAAACGAAAAGCCAAATCAGCTTCAACATCTGTTAATCCAGCACCTGCATCAAGAATTAAGTTTTTTAAATCTTCATTTATAACTTCATCCTTTGTTATTACTTTCAGTCTTTTTTCTAAATCGTTTTTATCTGGTAAAGGCATATTTAAAACTGTAACATACTTTTCTAATTCAATAGGTAATTTAAAAAATGGCGATAATAACAATAAGTGTTTGTTTAATACTTTGAAATATTGTGTAAGTTTTCTTAATTGAACCACAAATTTTTCATCTCGAAACTGTTTATGTGCATCTTCAATAATGAAAATCTCTTTTGACTCTTGATTCTCATTATTACCTTTTAATAAAAATTCAAGAAAAGAATCAGGATTCTTAGTTTCGCCATTATTTGGATGTTTCTCAACTTTATCTAATTTATTTGAGTTTTCATCTTTATTATGAATTTGTAATCCATCAACAATATCCCAAGTGCTAAATGCATATCCTTTTCTAAATGCTGTGCTCCTAACTTTTTGAATTATGCGACCATATTCTGGTGATGCAAGGTAAATTAGCGGATAATTTGCATCAAGCATATATTTTAAATCTTCAAATGATTTTTCCATTGTTTTAATTTTTTGCTATGATTTTATTTGAAGCACTACAGTAAGACTTGTTTTTATATCTTATAGGTATTTCTTTTCTTTTTATTTCTATTCCTTCTCTTCTAGTATTTCCGAATGACCTTTCTATTCCTTCCATTGCTTTATCAGCTAATTCGTGAACATCATATGGAATGTAGTTTGAATCAGAAGTAATAGTTCCATCTTTTAGAATTGAAAATTCTATTTCAGTACGTTTTTCATCCTCATTTTCTAATTTAGAATAACCAACCATAAAAAACTTCTCTTTCACTTCTTCATTTGGTTCAAAGTCATAATCTTTTTTTAAAGTAAACCCAACACTTTCAAATTCAGTCAGGATTGTTTTTTTTGCGTATTCAACATTCAACGTAAAAAATTCACTTTGTAATTCTTTAACTAATTCTTTTCCATTTTTCAGGTAATAACTGTTATAGGTTACTGTTCCATTTTTAATTTTTATTGCATATTCTCCGTGAAGTTTTGTATTTGGTATTTTAGTTACAATAACTTCATTATCACTTTTAATTTCATATTCCCAGTTAAATTTCTCAACTGCTTCAATAAAAACCTCTGTTTTAAATACTTGAGGATTTTTTAGGAAAGTGGATGTTTCAAAACAAGACATATTATCGTTTTTTTCTATTGTTGGTTCTATTTCTTTTGCTAAGAGAAAGTAAAGATGTTAATTCAGTAATTGTTTTAGCTGGAATCTCAAGCATTTCAGCTTTAATCTGCAAACCTTTATCATTAGTTAAAAGAATAGGGTTTCTTTTTTGGTATTGCAATGCAACAGATAAAATCATATTATCAGGTGATTTTTTATTTAAATCATTAGGTAAGTTATCAACTTTACTTGTATTGAAGCTTATATTTCTATTTTTTTGATGTTTGCGGATTTCTCTAATTGCTTCTTGTGCCTTTTCCTTAGTTTCACTTCTATTTTTTAAACCATCTAGTTCATCAATGACTTTAGCAGAAAAAATAATATTTTGAAGCGAACCAATTATATCAATTATTTTAGGTTCTTCTATTAGAATATTTGTGTCAATAATTATTGATTTCCTCTTTTTTATTAGTTCAAACTCTTTCTCTTTAAGTAAAAACTTCTTTTCCAATTCTAAAAATAAAACAGATTCTATCTCTCCAAAATTTTCTTTTTCTTTATTTATTTTTGATTGTAAAGTTTTGAATTTACTTTCATCAGATAACTCTAAACTTTTGAGTTCTTCTAACATTGACGCAATGATGGATTCTATTTTCTTATTTCTTGCATTTTTGACAGCATTTAGTAATGCTGTCTTATTCTCTTTTATTTCACTTAAAATTAAATCGTGTTCAATTACGTTATAAAAAGGTCTTATTTTAAAATCAATATCCTCAATTTCTTTAATGCTATAATTTGATAAGTCGTCACTATTAATTTTTTCAGCAATTAGAGCGTCTATTTCATTACTAATGTTTTCAGCATAATCATCAGCAAAATCTCGTCTAAAATCGTCAATATGTTCTTTAATATCTACATTTACATATTTTTTAATGAATTGATATTTGATTGATTTTTTATTTATTTCTAAAGGAAAACCTTCTTTTTTATATATAGATGTTTTGTTTGAGTTTTTAGTTATTACGTTAAATTCATCTATGTTGCCAATTATTAAAAATGAATTTAAAGTTTCTGAAACTTTACTTTTAAAATCTTCTAATTCAGTTTCTAAATCAACACTAACAGGAAGATAAATGAAAAGATATTTATCTTTTATGTCGTTAATAATTTTAGTTAATTTTTCAATTAGCAAACCTGAAACCTTATTAAACATCAACCAAACTTCATTTTCTGAATTTTTGATAATTGTATCTAATTTATCAATAAACATAAAAGGTTCGACAAATTTTAGTTGATTGATGTCTTTTGCGATTTTTTCAGAAATATTTTTATTCTCAGCTATTATCCTTTCAATTTCTTTTTGAGACTTAATTAGTTCTTCACGATATGAATAATCATCAGAAGTTGGGTTTTGATAAAAGCTATATTTTTGTAGAATTTGAAAAAATAAATTGTCTGCATTTATTCTATTTTCATTTAAATATGAAGAAAAATAATCATTAATTGATTTTGAATATTCTTCATAAACAAGAGTTCTATATTTTCCAGAAATTGTATCAACCAAAAAGACTGCATATAAAGTAGCAGATTTATGTTCTTTTTCGATTAGAACAGAATCCTTAAAAGAATTCATTTTTTCAACATTATAAATTTCAGGGATTTGATTTTCTGAAAATGATTTTAATAGTTGTTCATCTTCAAAATTAATCCTAGAATTAATTGAATTCTCTTCAGTAATAACACTTTTCAAAAACTCAAAATTATCTTTTGCTTTTGAATGGTCATTATTTGTGTTATCAAAAAATAATTCAAACCTCTTATTTGTATGTACTTTAAATTTTTTACCTTTTTGAAAGTATTCTTTTCCTATATCTGTCAATTGACAGTAAGAAAAAGAATTATCTCCAGTAGTTATCATTTCAAATTCTTCTAAACTTTGTAAAGCATCTTTCAGGATTTCATATTCAGCAAAATCTTTATATTTTTTTTGAGATGGATTGTCTGTTACATTAAATCCTAAAATTTCTCCTATTTCTTCAAAACTTAATGAGCTTTCAATATTTAGTAAGCCACAAATAGTCTTGTCAAACAATGTGAATTCAACTGCTTCTGTACAAGTTGCAGTATACTTTGCTTTTGTAAAAAACCAGTCAAAAGGTTTATAACCAAGGTATATTTCTGTTAGTTTTTTATCTTGTTCTATTGCTTTAAATATGTTGTAGTCTAAGTCATTAGTCATCTCCAAATTCTTTTTTTAAGTCGCTAAAATCAACAACAATCCCTTCGTTTTTAATTGTGTCAATTACATTTTTGTAAATTTGAATTCCAGTATTATCTTTAAAATTATAGAACATATTTTTATTGCCTACAACAATCAATAATCGTTTTGCTCTTGATAGAGCAACATTTAATCGTTTTGGTGATTTAGCAAAGCCAATATCTTTATTCATTTTTGTTATTCCGTTTTCAATCTTTTTATCGCTCCTTACTGTTGAAACAATTATGATGTTTCTTTCCATACCTTGAAATTTATCCACAGTATTTAATCGAACTGGAATATCATATTTGTTTCTCGCTTTTAAGGCAACTTCTTTCAGTTTTGATACTTGATGTCCGTAAAAACTAATTAAACCAATTTCTTGTTCTTCTTGAACTTTATTTTGGTCGTTATTGTTTTGCCAATGTTTCATATACTCTTCAAATCCATTTGATTTTTTTAGTAGTTTTATGACGAGCTCAACAGCTTCAATTTCATAATTATTTATTCTTGATGTTCCGCTTAATTCTTCTGGTTCATCCACATTAACCCAAATAGTATGGATGTCTGGATTTATAAACTTATTAAGTAAAAATCCGTGATGTCTAGAAAATGGATTATTTAGATTGGTGTCATTTGCATTTTCCTTTATCGGTTTTCCAGGTTCTAAACCACCTTCATCTAAGTAGAATTGTTTAATTACATTGTTTATTTTTGGATGCATTCTATATTGTTCATTAAATGTAGATTTAATGGTTGATGAAACTTTAGGATGCATTATTAGCCTTTCAAATTGAGAAGTTTCTACAAAGTCCTTATTAATTTCAGATGCTAATTCTTTTGCTTCTGTTGTTTCAAGTGATTCTAATGTTTCTTTGAAAGTCTTATCGTGAAGCATTGGTGGTAATTGTCTATGGTCGCCAATTATAATGTTTTTACGTCCAAAACACATTGGTAGTAATAATTCTGGTGGTGTTGCTTTACTTGCTTCATCCGTTATTACAGTATCAAATTCAATAGGTTTAATTATCTCAAATAAATTTGTTCCTTTATACCAACCGTTAAAACCTATATGTTTTTTACTTAGATTTTTAGCTCGTTTATACAATTGTCCAATTTCTAAATCGCCTTCATAATCGTTGAAAATTCGTTGAAAATCTGCTCCAAAATTTGGACTTCCGGCTGAACTACTTGTGCTACCAACAACATTCGCATATTTAAAGTATTTATCTTTAAATAAGGTTTTCATTTCTTGGTCAGGTTGAGCCATTTCAAAAGCCCAATCTTTCATAATTTCACTATATCTTGGATTAGATTGTTGAGAATTGTTCGCAATTCTTCGCATCCATAATTGGACTGAATTATTGTAAAAATCTTCTTCAATTATTTCAACATCTTCTTCCTCTAAAACTTCATTTTCGTAATTATCATCAGATTCAAATTTTTCATCGACCCATTTCATTATGCGTTCAAACGCATACTTTTTCCCTTCTTCCTCAAATTTACTAGCTCTTCCAAAACGTATTGGTTTCACTAGTGTATGGTTTTTATTTAGTAATTTTTCTAATGCGTTATCTACAGCAAGATTTGTTTCAGAAGTTAAAAGAATTTTTTGTTCTTGGTTAACTCTTATCATTTGCCAAATCATTTCGGCAATTACTGTTGTTTTACCAGTTCCTGGTGGACCTTGAAGTAGTGCTAAATCTGTACAGTTTAATGCAGATAGAACAGCTTTTCTTTGAGAATCGTTTAAGGTTAGTAATTCGTGTCTTTTTAATTCATTCCATTCTTCCTCATCTTTAGAGAGGTTTTTATATATTTCTTCCGCTTTTGAACTATCAAAAATGAAATCCTTGATTTTTTCGTTTACAGGTTTTAAGTCTAATCCTTCTTTTGGATTAGTAATTTTATTCATTGCTTCATTTAACCAAGATATTTTAGCTTGGTCTCCTCTTAAATTTGGTGTTACAAATTTTATTTTAGGTTCTTCTTCAATAAACTTGAAAAACTTATCAGTTTGACGTTTATCATCAGACCATTTATATGGTAAATTAAAAACATAATAATTGAAGTCAGAATTTCGTCCATTTAAATTACCTATTGCAACTTGTCTTTTATTGTATTCAAAATTTTCTCCTTTATCAATATAAAACTCAGAACCAGCCAGATGTTTAGTTTTATCTAAGAATTCTTCCTTTTTAGATTTTTTAGCTATTATTTCAATTTTTACTTTAAATTTAAAATCGTCATTTAATGGCGACAGCATAATGTTAAATCTATTTAAAGATTTTATTTTCTCGTACTTAAATTTTAAATCTGAATAATCGATAAATTCAAAAGCAACAGTTTGTTGTGATTCACTAACATTTGTGTCAAAATCGAATGAATAAAATTCTCGTTTTATTTCATTCCAAAAAGTGCTTTTAAATGTTGAGTTTTCAAACGTTACTTGTTCGTTAACTCTAGATTGGTCGAATTGTAAATATACCTTTGACTTAACTTTTTCTTTTCCGAAAATTGTGATTAATTCTTGGTGCATTTTTTTAAGACTATCAATTTCATTATGCTTTCGTGAAAAAACATTGTGTCTTAATCGTTTGAGTAAATTGTCGCTAATACTTAAGTCTTTATCTAATTTTATATTGCAATGCCAATCAACTTCAAATTCTGCTCCATAACTTTTAAAGTAAAATTGCTCTAAAAACATTTTATCTATAACCTCTCTTTTTTGAGAGAAATTATTTATGTAAACACTAATTGTATCGCTATTATTTGAAACTATGAAACGATTGTTAAATGTTTGGCTAATTTTATTTGATATAGAAAAAGGTGTGATTTTAAGAACACAAGCAATTTGATTATTCCTTTCGAGTATGGTTGTAAAATCTTTTTGGATAACTCTATCTAGTACATCACTAATATCTTTTAATCTCAAAAACAGACTTCCATCTGGATTTATTCTTTCGTTTAAATTGAAAGGTTCTTCTGAAATAGTCTTTTCAATATTCTTAAATTCTGGATTTTCTTCTTGTTTTAACTTAACTCGAAATTGATAGAGTGATTCGTGAATATTTATAGGTTGGTCGTATCTGACTATTTCTAATGGTTGAGAATTTTTATTAAGAATGAGTTGTTGAGCTTCAATCCATTTATCCCAAATTTCTTGCTGATTTTCAATTTCTGATTTTGGCGAAATTTCAAGATTGCATATTTTGCTATATAAATCTTCTAATTCTCTTTGTGAGCGATAGGGCTTTTTGAAGTCAATCAATTTTACTGAACAATTTTCAGTAACAGTATATTCATCTGAATTGAGTTGTTGGATTTCAGATATTACATTTTTCGATTTTCGATTTATTATTGTTTTATAGTCGAAAGTTTGCTCTTGCCATTTTAAAACAAATTCTATTTGCTTATTTTCAACTTGAAAAACTACTTTATGTTCATCCTCGTTTTTTTTTTGAAAGAAGCACTTTATTGTTTTATTTTCAATCCATCTTTTTAATTCCTCAAAGCTTCCTTTATTCTGTTTATCAAGAGTATTTACTGATTTATTTTCGAATCTTATTATCAGTTCTATAGGTTCATCATCAAAAATATCTTCATTATTATGGTATGCCATTGATTCTCTTTTTATTATATTATTGTAAGTTTTATAAAAAAGACTAAAACTTTTTTGTTGGTTTTAACTTTGACATTTTTATGACCGATTTTATATAACTGTTAAATGTCATATTCTTTTAAAATGTTAGGTTTCAATAATTTTAGCAATTTTTAATTGAAGACGTCTATCAATTTCAAATATAATGAAATAAAGGATGTACTTATATGATAAATATCATCATAGATGTTTTTTGTCTTTTGGCTATTTTATATAATATAAATTAAAAAAAGTTCGATATCTTTGAATAGAAAATTAATAAAAATCAGAGTACACACTTTCGTACACAATTTAATCAAAATATAGCTAAAA
>TARA_R110002126_G_scaffold291189_1_pt1 | contig 23445 bp, 16 predicted proteins | sample TARA_R110002126 | Tara Oceans TARA_R110002126 (sample SAMEA4397536) | marine metagenome | biome: Polar Biome; feature: [DCM] deep chlorophyll maximum layer (ENVO:01000326); material: water (ENVO:00002006), including particulate matter (ENVO:01000060) such as... | depth 30 m | reverse complement strand
AGGAATTGGCCCAACTTATATGGACAAAACTGGTAGAAACGGAATGCGAGTTGGTGATTTAGAATTAGAAAACTGGAAAGAAAAATACGATGCTTTAACAGAAAAGCATTTAAGAATGTTAGAATTCTTTGATGTTCAAATTGAATACGATTTAAAAGAATTAGAAGCAGAATTTAGAAAAGGTATAGATAAATTAAAAACCTTAGAATTTATCGATAGCGAAGAGTTTTTAAACCAAGCTATAAAAGATAAAAAAACAATCTTAGCAGAAGGTGCTCAAGGATCTTTATTAGATATCGATTTTGGTACCTATCCTTTTGTTACATCATCTAACACAACAGCTGCCGGCGCTTGTACTGGTTTAGGAGTTGCACCAAACAGAATTGGCGATGTTTTTGGAATCTTTAAAGCATACACCACACGTGTAGGTTCTGGCCCTTTTCCAACTGAATTATTTGATGAAGATGGAGCAACAATGGCTAGCGTTGGACACGAATTTGGAGCTACAACTGGTAGACCACGAAGATGTGGTTGGTTAGATTTAGTAGCACTAAAATATGCTGTTGATGTAAATGGAGTTACCCAATTAATGATGATGAAAGGTGATGTACTTTCTGGTTTTAAAACCTTAAAAGTATGTACTTCATATATATACAAAGGCAAAGAAATTACACATTTACCATATAATATTGAGCCAGAAAATGTTTCTGTAAATTATACAGAATTTAAAGGCTGGGAAGATGATTTAACGAAAATGACAGCTGCAGATCAATTGCCTAAAAACTTGTTAGATTATGTCGCTTTTATAGAAAAAGAAACAGGAGTGCCTGTTAAAATAGTTTCTGTTGGCCCAGATAGAAAGCAAACCATCAATAGATAAAATTTTTATACCATAAAATAGCAAAAGCATCCAATTTAAAATTTGGATGCTTTTTTTATGAATGATAAAAATCATATTATAAACTAGTTTTTATTGCAAACTTCGCAGTAAAATTTAGAACTTATGATACATTTAGAAAATAAAACCGTCGGAAACATAGTTACTGAAAATGTAAACACTGCAAAAGTTTTTCAAAAATATCATATTGATTTTGGTTTTAATGGAGATATCGTTCTAAAAAAAGTCTGCAAAAAGAAAAAATTAGATATTGCTGAAGTTATTTTAGAATTAAATGGAGTGAATAAAAACCATTTTTATCTAAAAGACTACAATAACTGGCATTTAAATTTATTAATCACTTTTTTAACAGATGTGCATCATCTTCACAAACAAGACGATTTGATGTTATTAAAAAAATTAGCAAATCAAGTCAAGATTAAATATGGAGATACCTATCACTTTATAAATACAGTGGTAAATAGTGTAATTTCTATTGCTGATGATTTATTAATGAAAATGAATTACGAAGAAACCGTAATTTATCCACATATAAAAAAATTAGTGGCTATCCGCTCAAAACCTAAAGGTACTTTTCCACTACATGCTGTTTTAAGTGAAAATGCTACTATTATTGAAAAACAACGACTTATTATTTCAGAAAAATTTAAAGTAATTACCAAATTTACAGATAATTATCATTTACCTAAAGACGCATGTAAAACCTATACATTGTTTTATTATAAACTAAAAAAATTTCAATTTTACTTGCAAGAACACAATCATATAGAAAGAAATATATTACTCCCAAAAGCATTAGAATTAGAGAAATCTTTAATATATAGCGCATAAAAGTAAAAAATAGTATCTTTTCTTTTCATAACGAATACTTTCATTTTCAATATTATTGTTGCAAAATAAACCTTTTAAAAACACTAGATTTAGTTCTTTTTCTCATTTTTGCTAGTTCTTTTTAGTAAAAAAATTGGTAAAAAGAACTAAAAAATTAAATTAACAGAACATTCTATAAAAAATATGCATATTAAAAAAGCATCCTTAAATTGTTCAAAAGATGCTTTTTTAATATGTTAAAATTTATTTTAACTCCTCAATTTTTGTCCCAATTAAAGTTAATTTATTTTGTTCTTTGCGTAAAGCATTAAATAATACTTCTTTTTGATTTTTAAACGATTCTTTCCGCTCTAAAAGAATTTCGTTGTAATACTGAATACCTTTATCTAAATTATTTTTAAACTTTAATAAATTCCTCAGTTGTTTTTTATCAATTGTAGATTTTATTTCATTCAGTTTTTCTTCTAAATGAGCGATATAGAGGGATAATTCTTTGATAAATAGATTAGGTCTATCTTGTCTTGTAACTAAATTTTTTCTGCCATAAATATGGTCTGTAATTCCGCCCAAACTCATAACTTTATTAAAATAAGCCATATTTGGTCCAGGACAAATAGAAACCCCATCTCCTATTTTTTTTGTATCTAAATTGTTTAAAATAAGTGTAGACGTGCTTAAACCAACACAAATACAAGATTTCTCTACAATTTTGTTAAATTGTTTCTTTTTTTCTTTTGTATTTAGACCCAAAGTATCTAGTTCTTTTAATTTTAAATGTTGATACTCTCTTGAAGCAACACACAAACCAGAGTCTTTAAATTCTTTATTTAATTGAATAAATTTATTGGGACAAGAAGTACCAGGTCTGTTTTTATCAATAAACTCCTGTTTTTGTTGATCTTTAGTGTTTCCTTTAAGCGTATTAAATGGCACTCCTAAAGGAGAAGTATTACTTAAAAACAAATCTTTTTCTTTGGCGTTAACTAATTTTTTCATTGTATTTTCATCTACACTTGTAGCTTCTGGCACTAATAAAAACGGACTTCCCCATCCTATAGAATCTAATTCATATTCTTTTAATAAAAAAGAATGTTCTTCTTCATTACCTACACCTCCTTGTGCTGTAATTTTTAATTCTAAATCGTTTGTTGGTATAATTTTGTTTGCTTCTTTGAGCGCATCTAACAATAAAATTTTAGTTTGTTTTGTTAAAGTTTCTTTATTTTCTTTAAACTCTTTTAAAACAGGACCAATTAAAAAACCATCTGTAGCAAAAGCATGACCACCACAATTTAAGCCAGATTCAATTCTATATTCTGACACCCATAAACCTTTTTTTGCTAAAAATTTACCCTGAATAAATGCAGATCTATAATCGCTAACTTTAACAATAATTTTCTTTTTTATGTAGCCATTTTTATCAGGAAAAAAATCATTAAACTTATTTATATAAGCATACAACCTAGGATTCATACCTGCAGAAAGTACTAATGAAGAAGCCAGTTTACTTTTAGCAAAACCTCTTAAAGCAGCATGCGCATCATTATATTCTATAGGTAACATTTCATTATTGAAATAGTTTTCTTTATCAACTTTTGTCATGATATTTACATCAATACTACCCTTTTTTAAATTTTTATTTGCCCATTCTTTTAATTTGGTAAAATCTACACCTTCTTCAATCAGTTTAAAAAAATCTTTTTTAACCGCAGAATAATCTGGTAACATATAAATATATGCTTTAAAGGCCGAACTTTTTTCTGAGGTAATATTTTTAAGCTGATTAAACGTATGCTCTGTTTGCTCGTGCAATAAATTTAAATAAGAGGTAATTCTTTTTGCCCTAAAATCATCAACTTTATCGGATATTTCTTGATAAGGAATTTGAAACTTTTCGCTATAAAGTTTACGCATTTTTTCTACTAAAACATCATCAACCAAAGAAATTACAGAGTCGATACCATATTGCGCTACTTTAAGGGGTGAATCTATTGTAAAACCTATTCCCATAAGAGGTATATGAAATGAATGAAAATTTTTCATCTTTTAATTTAATTGTTTAATTAATTTTAAATAAGTGCGAATATATTTCTATTAAACACGCTAAAAAATGACGATTATCATAAGAAATTGAAAAATAAGGTTCCGATAAATGGAGAGCCTATTTAACTTTTACTTTTCTTTAGTATTCAACAATATTCTTTTCGTTATTTTTGTGGCAAAACAAATCTCTTGAAAAAAATATTTTTTTTATATTTTATTTTATCATCTCTTAGCGCTTTCTCACAAGAAAAAACAGATCAAAAAAGTGAACAAAAGAAAAAAATTGTTTACGATTCTGAAATTCAATATGCAGATGAAGAAAAATATCCTGGAGCAACAGTTCTAGTTGGTTTGGTGAAAATGAAACAGGATGGTATCAATCTTACTTGTCAACAAGCATTTTATTACAGAAAACAAAACTTTTTTAAAGCCATTGGCAACGTGGTTATTAAACAAGGTGATACCATAACACAAACCAGTGATTATGCAGATTATGATGCCAATGCTAAACAAGCACTTTCTTGGGGAAATGTAGTATTAACAGACCCCACAATGACGCTAACTACTGATACTTTACAGTTCGATCGATTAAATCAAAAACTGTATTACCAAAGCTATGCAACCATAAAAGATGAAACCAATACCCTAAAAAGTAAATACGGAAATTATTATTTAGAAACTAAAAAGTTTACAGCCACCACAAGAGTAACTGTTGTAAACCCTGAGCATCATTTAGCATCAAACCATTTAGACTATTATACAAATTCTGGTTTAACCTATTTATATGGGCCATCAACCATAACAAATACCGAAAATGAGAATAAATTATACTCAGAAAAAGGGTTTTACAACACCAAAACCGATATTTCTCATTTTACTAAAAACGCAAAATTATATCTAAAAGAACGAACTATTGAAGGTGATAGTTTATACTATGATAAAAAAAGAGGTTTTGCCTCAGCAACCAACAACATTCAAGTAATTGACACTGTACAAAACTTTGTGACTAGAGGAAATTATGCTGAATTATTTGAGGAAAAAGATTCCTTATACATCATAAAACGAGCGGTTGCGATTTCTATCATCGACAAAGACTCTATGTTTGTGCATGGAGATACTTTATTGGTAACAGGTAAGCCCGAAAAACGAATTGTAAGAACATATCATAATGTAAAAATCTTTAAATCTGATTTACAAGGAAAATGCGATTCTATTCATACTAATCAAACTACCGGTTATACAAAAATGTATAGAAACCCCGTAATTTGGTCTGATAAAAACCAAATTACCGGAGATAGTATTTACTTACAATCTAACGTAGAAACCGAAAAATTAGACTCTCTAAAAGTATTTAATAATGCCTTTATTGTTTCAAAAGATTCTTTATCAGAAAACGATTTCAACCAAATTAAAGGAAGAAATATGTATGGTAAATTTTATGACAATAAATTAAAAACTCTTTTGGTAAAAGGAAATGCAGAATCTTTATACTACAATAGAAATGAAGAAACACAAGTTGTAGAAACCATTACCAAAGAAGTTTCTAGCAATATTGAATTTACCTTAGAAAATGGAGAAATTCAGTCGATAAAATACCTGAAAAAATCTGAAGGTAAAACCTATCCGCCATCACAATTACTTGCTGAAGTGCGCATACTAAAAGGTTTTATTTGGCGAGAAAATGAACAACCTAAAAGCAAAGAAGATATTTTCATCAAAAATAAGGATGAAAAAAAAGCTCCGATAAAAAAGAAAGATTTACAAAAGCCCGTTACTCTATTAACCGAAAAAAAGAAATCTCAAACCCTTAGTAAAAACAAATAGTGTGAAAGCAGATTTTTTTAAATACCAAGCACAAACCTCACCTCACCCATTTACTTTAGAAATTTCTCACGCCAAAGGTTCTTATATTTACGATACTTCTGGAAAAAAATATTTAGATTTCGTAGCCGGAGTTTCTGCAAATAGTTTAGGGCATAATCACCCAAAAGTTTCTGAAGCCATAAAAAATCAATTAGATGCTTATGCGCACGTTATGGTTTATGGTGAATTTGTACAAAAACCTCAAGTAGATTTATGTAAATTATTGGCATCTACTTTACCCAAAGAACTACAATCGGTCTACATTACAAATTCTGGAACAGAAGCTACAGAAGGTGCTTTAAAATTAGCAAAAAGAGTTACCCAGAGATCAGAAATTATTGCGGCTAAAAACTCGTATCATGGCAATACGCAAGGTGCTATGAGTGTATCTGGAGTAGAAAAACAAAACGCAGCTTTTAGACCTTTAATTCCGGGTATAACATTTATTACGTTTAATTGTGAATTTTGTTTGCAACAAATCACCACAAAAACAGCTGCTGTAATTTTAGAAACCATACAAGGTGGTGCTGGCTTTATAGAACCTTTTGATAATTATTTATCAAAAGTAAAAAAACGTTGCCAAGAAGTTGGTGCACTCTTAATTTTAGATGAAATACAAACCGGAATTGGAAGAACTGGTAAATTCTGGGGCTTTGAAAATTATAATGTAGTTCCTGATATAATTGTTACTGGTAAAGGGTTAGGTGGTGGTATGCCAATTGGTGCCTTTATTGCTTCTTTTGATAACATGAGTTTATTAAAAGACAACCCTAAATTAGGACATATTTCTACTTTTGCTGGGCATCCTGTAATTGCAGCTGCAGGATATGCAACAGCAAGAGAGATTTTAACACAAAATTTACTTGCCGAAAGTCTACGTAAAGAACAACTCATAAAAAAACACTTACATCACAAAGCAATTCTCGAAATTAGAGGAATTGGATTAATGTTGGCTGTTATTGTTGAAACTCCAGAGCTAGCCGCAAAAATTATCTTTAAATGTTTAGATAAAGGATTAATTTTATTTTTCCTCTTATTTGAAGGTCGCGCCATTAGAATTACACCTCCTCTAACAATTTCTGATGATCAACTCCTAGCAGGTTGTAAACTACTTTTAGAAGCCATTGATGAAGTTATTTAAATAGCATTTTTTACTTTTTATTTTCATATAAACTACTATTTTTGTTGTTTATGGAGCAGATACAACAAACCACAAAAAAATTGCAAAAAGCAGTCGCAAAAGCCATTCAGCAATTTACAATGATTGCAGAGGGCGATAAAATTATGGTCTGTTTATCTGGTGGAAAAGATAGTTACACATTGTTAGATATGCTTTTGCACTTTCAAAAAGTCGCTCCTATTTCTTTTGACTTAATTGCGGTAAATCTAGATCAAAAGCAACCTGGTTTTCCTGAAGAAGTGTTGCCTAATTACTTAACAAATTTAGCTGTAAACTACAAAATTATAGAAAAAAACACCTACAAAATTGTAATGGATAAAACTCCAGAAGGCAAAACAACTTGTAGTTTGTGTTCTCGTTTACGAAGAGGCACTTTATATGAAGCAGCTAAAGATTTAGGCTGTAATAAATTGGCTCTGGGACATCACTTAAATGATATTTTAGAAACATTTTTCTTAAACTTTTTCTTTGCTGGAAAACTAGAAACAATGCCTCCTAAATTTAAAAATGATGCTGGAGATGTAATCGTTTTAAGACCTTTGGCTTTCTGTAAAGAAACTGATATTGAGCAATTTTCGGACTTTAAAAAGTATCCTATAATTCCTTGCAATTTGTGCGGTTCACAAGAAAACTTACAGCGTAAAAAAGTAAAAGAAATGATTGCTAATTGGGAAACAGATTTCCCAAATAGAAATGCTGTTATGATGAACGCTTTACAGAATGTATATCCTTCACATTTATTAGATAAAAATCTTTTTGATTTTGATAGTTTGGAAAGTAAGATTTCTCAATCTTCTTTATTTGAATAAAAAAGCGGATTTGTTTTAAATACAAACCCGCTCTTCCTAATTAACAAAAGTCCCCACTTTTATTTCTTAATAAGTTTTATTGTTTTAGTTCCTGTGCTAGATTCTAATCTAGCAAAATACAATCCTGCATTTAAGCTTGATGCATCAATTACAGCCTCTTTAGAATTTGGTTTTAAAGAAATAACTTCTTTTCCAGAAAGATCATATACTTTAACAAAATCTAAGTTTTGATCACTAGATGTTATGTTCCACACATTTTTTGTAGGATTAGGATAGGCTTTAAAAGTAGAAAGCTCAATATTTTCAGTGGAAAGTACTGGTGCATTTCCAGTTATAAGAGCAGACCAAGAAATATTATCAATATAAGTTACGTTATCATTTGCTCTAGGTTTTTTAATATCTGTATGAATAACAATTGTATCTACATTATCATTATTTTCTCCATGAGAAGCCAAACCACTAATATCATAAGTTAGTGTTTCCCATTCATCAGTTTTAGTGTTTGGTTGTGCAACAGCATAAATAGTTCCATTAGTTGAATTCACTATTTTAACCATAACATCACTAATCACAGGTTTATAAACATCAATTGTTAATGTAGTAGAGGACGCATCCATCTTCCATTTCCAAATTGAACCATGTTGTGTTGCACAACCAGCCCATTCAGATTCTCCTGCTAATGAGGTAAATTTACCAACACTAGCTGAAGTATTAATACCAGATGTATTAGGATTTGCTACAACTTCAAATGGTGGTGGATTGTCGCCATTTTCAAAAACATCCCATCTTGTTTGTTCGCTACCAGGAGTTCCAGATTCAAAAGTCATATCAAATGTATAACTCATTGGAGTAATTTGTACAGAAAAATAAATAGTGTACGTATTAGTAGTAGTTCCATCTTGTGCAGTTACTAAAACTGTAGTGGTTCCTGGAAGCGCTGCAGCATCAGTAATTACAGCAGAAGCAGGGGCTGCCTGAGATGCTGTTGCTACAACAGTAGGAACTGCTGAACTACCTTGTGGCAATACTACATTGTAATTTAGGGTGTTTTTAGAGAAATCAGTTACTGGTGTACCATTATAGGTTAAATTGCTTAATGTAGCATCTGTTGATGGTTCTGCTGCCTCATATATCTCAAATTCATATAAACTATAGCCATACGCGTTCAAAAATCTATGTTTTCCATTCATTCTAACATATCTTCCTGTTCCAGTCACATTAATTTCGTCTATTCCACCATCTCCAGTTGTTGTAGAATATATAACAGTAGCTGTTGTAAAAGTAGCATCGTCAGAAATTAATATTTCATAATCATCTGCAAAAGCTCCCTCCCAGTTTAATAGGATTTGACCAATATTATAACTTGATCCTAAATCAATAGTAATATCTGCTACATCACCATGTACAGATTCCCATCGAGTTCCAGTATTACCATCTATTGCATTACTTGCAGGGTTTAACTCAGAAGAAGCACTTGCTGTTCCACTAAGTGCTAAATTTTGTGATTGCATTAGTCCAAAAACCATCAATGCAAATAATAAAGTAATTTTTTTCATATAAAATATTTAAATTATTCATTAAAGTTATAACTATAAATTATAATATTATTAGAAATATCAATAAAAAAATACATTAATCACAAAATAAAACACTACAAAATCAAATCAAAAAAATAATTAAAATACTGGTTTTTAGTTATTTAAAATTTAAAACAAACCTACAAAAGTATATAAACATCCTAATTGATAAAAAACTTATAACTTAGCTATATTATCGTATTTAATATAGATTATTTATTATTCTCAAACCTAACGAAAAACAATCAACATTTTTTTTAATGAATTTTTCAAAAAATTTTATAATTACATTTCTACTGCTAATTACGATTACAATAACTAGATCGCAAAAAAGTGTAATTGGTGTTCCTGGCATTAAAAATTATACTAAAAGTGAATATAGAAGTGCTACACAAAACTGGGACATAGATCAAGATAACAATGGAAATATCTATTTTGCAAATGAAAATGGACTTTTACAATTTGATGGTTTATCTTGGCGACTTTATAAAGTTGCTAATTGTTTAAAAGTACGATCTGTTAAATATGACAAAAATACGAGCAGAATTTATGTTGGTGGTTATAGTGAATTTGGATATTTTGAAAGCGATAATACAGGAAATTTAGTATATACTTCATTATCTGATTTAGTGACAGATTCAAATTTTGTAGTTTCAGATTTTATATGGAAAATTCATATTTATAAAAGTGATATTATCTTTCAATCATTTTCTGGAGCTTATATTTTTAAAAACGATAAAATTAGTGCGTTAAAAGCACCAAATCGTTTTCAATTTTCTTTTAAAACAAATCAAAAATTATTTTTTCAAGACATAAAAGATGGGATTTTAGAATACAAAAATAATTCTCTAGTTCCTTTAAAAGGCACAAAGGTTTTAAACGATTCTGAAATTTGGGGTATGTTCTCTATACCTAACAATCAATACCTTATTGCCACCCTAGAAAAAGGTCTTTTTATTTACAAGGATGAGAAAATTACATCTTGGAATTCTGAAGCAAATACTTTTATTAAAAAAAATGGTTCATTAGGAGGTGTGTCATTTAACAACAACACGTATATCTTAAATTCTGTATTAAATGGCACGATAACTTGTGATACAAATGGTAAAGTGATCCAACATCTTAATATTAAAAAAGGTCTACAAAATAACACAGTTCTTAAATCATTTATAGATAATAAAAATGATTTATGGTTGGGTTTAGACAATGGTATTTCTTTTGTAAATAAAAATTCTCCATTTACTTTTTTTGACTCTAGTTACAACTTAAGTACTGTTTATGCTTCAACTATTTTTGAGGACGTATTATATGCTGCCACAAATCAAGGTGTTTTTTATCATGAATTAAATAGTTCGTTTTCTGACCAAGATTTTATTTTATTAAAGGGAATCAAAGCACAATCTTGGAATTTACAAGTTATTAATAATGAATTAATTTGCTCTAACAATAATGGTGCTTATATTATAAAAGATAAAAAAGTTCTAAGAAAAATTGATGAAAAAGGATATTATGGATTTAAAAGAATTCCTAATAATCAAAATTATATAATTGGCGCAAATTATGGTGGCTTTAGTTTGTTTGAAATTACAGAAAGTGGAATAGAACTAAGAAATACGATTGAAGGCTTTAATAATTCAACCATTTTTTTTGAATTAGATAACACTTTTTTATGGATGATGAGAGACAAAGATCTTTATAAAATGAAACTTGATAAAAATTATAGGAAATTTGTAGCTGTAGAAAAAATCTCAAAGTTAAATGCCTCTAAAAACAGTATAAATAGTTTACAAAAAATAAACGGAAAAGTCACTTTTGAAACTAACAATCAATTTTATACGTTTAATAAAGAAAAAAATAAGTTTAACGAAGAACTTTATTTAAGTAATTTATTTAAAAATTGCTTACCAATAGATTATGTTAAAGAAGATATTCTTGGAAACTTATGGTACGCTTTTGATGAATCTCTAGGGGTTCATCTAAAAGATAGTTTTGGAAGTTTTAAAAGTTCGCAAACCCTTATCTCAAATTTAACAGGTAATCTCGTAAATGAATACCTATCTATAAATACTTATAATGCTGAAAATATTTTTATAGGTACAACAAATGGTTTAGCAATTTACAATTCAAAATTTAAAATAGATATTAAAACTAAACCAAAAGCATATATTAGGAGTTTTACTTATGCTGAAAACACAATTATTTTAGGTAATCCAAATGAAAAAAAGAACGATTATACAATGCCTTATGCTCAAAATAATGTGAAATTTAGTTTTTCATCACCTGAATATGATAACGCTAAGAACCTAGAATTTTCTTTTCAATTAGAACCTTTTAATAGTAAATGGAGTAATTGGTCTATCAATACTATTAAAGAATATACCAATCTAAGAGAAGGTGCATATCTAATGAAAGTTAAAACTAGAAATAGTTATGGTAACCAATCTCATGTAAAAACTCTAGAATTTATTGTAAAACCTCCTTGGTACCGGCATTACATAGCGTATATCTCCTATAGTTTACTTTTAACATTAATGGTTTATTATACCTCTATATTTATAAAAATGCGATATAGAAAAAGAGAGTATTACAAAACTATTGAGCATCGAAAAATTTATTTAGAAAAGGAATCTAAAATACGAAAAGAGCAATATCATTTAGAAAATCAGATACAAAAATTAAAAAGAGAAAAACTACAAACAAGACTTCGTGCGCAAAATAAAGAGCTTGTAAATAACTCGCTTCAAGTGGTTAAGAAAAATAAAATACTGAATAAAATTATTAAAAACCTTACAGATATGGAGGTAGATTCATTTAATGAAAAAAATAAAGTTTTATTCAACTCTTTAAAGAAAAGTATTGTTAAGGAAATTAATTCAGATAATAGCTGGAAGGATTTAGAAAAACATATTAAAAATGTTCATTTTGAGTTTTTAAAAAGATTAAAAGAAAAATGCCCTACAATATCTCCTAGAGAACTTGATTTATCTACCTATTTATTAATGAATATGACAACAAAAGAAATATCTGAAGTGATGAATATTTCTATTAAAAGTGCAAGCGTTTCTCGATATCGATTAAGAAAAAAACTGGGTCTAGAAAGAGAGCAAAACTTAACAGGATACTTATTAAGTATTTAAGCCTTCATTTTATTTTTTTAAGATATTATAACCTTAGGTTTTACTTTAAATTATCTGAACTTCCAACACAAAAAGAATGTTAAAGTACTAAACAGCTTATTAAATGAGTTGTGACTTAATGTATAAAAAAACAATGTTTTTTAACTTGATCGTTTCATTAAAATTCCTAAAATTTATTTATAACACTTTATAAATCCAGGTAACTACCTTATAATTAAAAAAGTAGCATAAAAAAAACTCAAAAAAATAAATTCTTGAGTTTTTCGTTGGTAAATTTTCCTATCTTAAATCAACAGGGAAATGATTTTAATTATTATGCTTTAAAATTAATTTTACGCATACGTAAACTTTCTGGAGTTACCTCTAAATACTCATCACCTTTAATGTATTCCATATTTTCTTCTAAAGAAAAGTCTACTTTTGGTGCAATTTTCATAGCATCATCTGTACCAGATTTACGCATATTTGTTAATTGCTTTCCTTTTATTAGGTTTACAGCTAAATCATCAGACTTAGAGTTTTCTCCTATTACTTGACCAATATATATTTCCTGATTGATATCAATAAAGAAGCGGCCTCTATCTTGTAAACGATTTAAAGCATAAGCTGTTGCTTTACCTGCTGCAGATGAAACGATTGCACCTTTTACTTCTTCTGTAAAATCTCCTTTATAAGGTCCATATTCAGAAAAACGGTGGTTAATAATTGCTGTACCAGCTGTAGCAGTTAAGATTCTGTTTCTTAAACCAATTAATCCTCTAGAAGGGATTGAAAATTCTAAGTGTTGTAAATCTCCTTTTGGCTCCATAATTAATAAATCTCCTTTTCTAAGAGATACTAAATTAATTGCCTTAGAAGCTGCATCTTCAGGAACATCAATAGACAATGTTTCCATTGGCTCGTGTTTCTTGCCATCAATTTCTTTAATAATTACTTGTGGTCTTCCCACTTGTAATTCATATCCTTCTCTACGCATTGTTTCAATCAAAACAGATAAGTGTAAAACTCCACGTCCGAAAACGTTAAATTTATCTTCGCTATCTGTAGTTTCTACTTTTAACGCTAAGTTTTTTTCTAACTCTTTAAATAAACGATCTCTTAAATGACGAGATGTTACAAATTTACCTTCTTTACCAAAGAAAGGAGAATTGTTAATAGTAAACAACATACTCATTGTAGGCTGATCAATTTCTGTTCTTGGTAATGCTTCTGGGTTTTCTAAATCAGCTATAGTATCGCCAATTTCAAAACCTTCAATACCAGTAATTGCACAGATATCTCCACAAGGTACAGTATCTACTTTTACTTTACCCATTCCTTCAAAAACGTGTAATTCTTTAATTCTTACTTTTTTAGTAGAACCATCTGCTTTACAAAGCATGTAATCTTTACCTGCTACTAAATCTCCTCTAAAAATACGTCCGATAGCAATTCTTCCTGTAAAAGATGAAAAGTCTAAAGAAGTAATTTGCATTTGCGGAGTGCCTTCATTGTATTTTGTTGCAGGAATAGATTCTAAAACTGCGTCTAATAAAGGAATAATATTATCTGTTTCGTTTTGCCAATCCGTACTCATCCAATTGTTTTTTGCAGAACCATAAATAGTAGCAAAATCTAATTGTTCTTCAGTAGCTTCTAATGCAAACATTAAATCGAAAACTTTTTCATGTACTAAATCTGGTGTACAGTTTTCTTTATCTACTTTGTTTACAACTACAATTGGCGTTAAACCTAACTCTAAAGCCTTACCTAAAACAAAACGAGTTTGCGGCATTGGGCCTTCGAAAGCATCAACTAATAATAAAACACCATCAGCCATTTTTAAAACACGCTCTACTTCTCCACCAAAATCGGCGTGACCAGGAGTATCAATTACGTTAATTTTTGTATTCTTATACATTACAGAAACGTTTTTAGAAAGAATAGTAATTCCTCTTTCACGCTCTAAATCATTATTATCTAACAATAAATCTGTACGTTCTTTACGATCGTCTAAAACTTTTGCTTGATCTATAATTTTATCTACTAAAGTTGTTTTTCCGTGGTCAACGTGCGCAATAATTGCGATGTTTCTTATTGATTGCATTTGTACTTTCTTAAATTTCGTGCAAAAGTAGTTGTTTATATGCGATTTACACCAATTATAGCTAATTATTTTTAGGTTGATAAAATCTTGAAGTTGTAATGCAAAGTTTATAGTAAACTAGGCATAAAGCTTGCTACTTTTAATGATGTTAACAAGTAATTGCGTTAATGGCTATAGTGGCATCCTCTTTATGATTCTTTAAAAAAACGTCTCACCATTGAGGAACAAATGAAGTAATCTTTTCTTAATTATAAGCTTACACCACTGCGATTGCAATTAAATTGAAATAAGTTAAAAAAGATATAATTGAAAGTTTGTCTTTTAGTAAAGCACAAAAAATTACTTTTCTGTTGGGTCTTCTCTAAACGCAGAGGGTAAAATATCTGGAATTAATTTGATTAAAAGTGGTAATAATAATGCGCCTCCTGGCAATAAAAAAACCGCTAATGCTGGTATAGATTTGCAAATATCTAACAACTGAACTTTAATTTTTTCTTTTTCTTCTGCAGATAATTTTGAGTGTGTAGATTTACGAATAAGATGCATCGCTTCTTTACTTTGAGATAATTCTTGATATAATCTCTTTTTGTTTCTTTGCAATAAATCTTTTATTTCATCAACCGTTTTCATTATAATTTTCTGCGTTTTCGCTCTATTTTTAACAGATTTAATTCTCTACTGGTTTGACCAGCTACAGAGGTGTTTTCTTCTGCTCTTCGAATTAAATACGGCATAACATCTCTAACAGGACCAAAAGGCAAATATTTTGCCACATTATAACCTTTGTTTGCTAAATTATAACTGATATGATCGCTCATCCCAAATAATTGCCCAAACCAGAGACGATTGTCATTTTCTTTAACACCTCGTTTTTTTGCCAATTCCATAGCTAAAAAAGAACTTTCTTCATTATGCGTACCTACAAATAATGCCATATTTGGGTGTTCCATCATATAAGAAATGGCTGCATCATAGTTTTTATCTGTAGCTTTTTTATCTTTACAAATGGGTGATGGATATTCTTTTTCTTCTGCTCTTTCTCGCTCTTTCTCCATATAGGCGCCTCGAACAACTTTCATACCAATATGGAACCCTTTTTCTTTGGCTCTTTGATGCAAACCTTTTAAATACTCCATTCTATCGTGTCTGTACATTTGTAATGTATTAAAAACGATAGCTTTGTCTTTATTATAAGTTTCCATCAACTCTTCAATTAAATCATCAGCAGCTGTTTGCATCCAACTTTCTTCGCCATCAATTAATAAAGGAACATCTTTTTGATGTGCCACTTTGCAAACTTTCTGAAAACGAGCTACTACTCTACCCCATTCTTCTTGCTCTTTATCAGTTAATTTTTTACCTTCTGATATTTTTTGATATAAAGCAAAACGTCCAAAACCTGTAGGTTTAAAAACTGCATACGGAATAGCTTGTTTTTCTTCGCAAAAATCTAAAATTCGTACTATTTTTTCTAAAGCACCATCAAAACTTCCTTCCTCTTCTTTTCCTTCTACAGAGTAATCTAATACACTGTGGACGTTTCCATTATTATACATATTGTCAATAATAGGCATACAATCGTCTTCTGTTACGCCTCCACAAAAATGATCAAAAACTGTGGAACGAATTAAACCTTCTATTGGTAAATGTGCTTTTAAAGCAAAATTGGTTACTGCACTACCAATTCTTACCATAGGTTGATTTTGTATCATTCTAAACAAAAAATAAGCTCTTTCTAATTGAGAATCTGACTTTAATGCAAAAGCAACTTCTGTATTATCAAAAAGTTTCATACGAGATCGATTTAGTAATAACAAATATACTATATGAATAGTAATAATTGAAGATTTTATTTTTAATTTGCACTCTCAATTACGATACAAATGAAAACCATTCAAGCCGCTTCTTATCCTGTTCATTTTCAAAAAGAAAGCTATACAAAACTTTCAAATTTAATAGCAACTAAAAATTACTCAACGATTTTTATTTTGGTTGATGAAAATAGTTTTGAGCATTGTTATCTTAAATTTATTCCGAATTTAGATACAGATAAACGCATAGAACTTATTGAAATTGAATCTGGAGAAATAAACAAAAACCTAGAAACTTGTATTGGAGTTTGGAACGCAATTACAGAATTGGGTGGCGATCGTAAAAGTGTACTCATTACTTTGGGTGGTGGTGTAATTACAGATTTGGGAGGTTTTGTAGCTTCTTGTTTTAAACGAGGTATTGATTTTGTAAACATACCTACTACCCTTTTATCTATGGTTGATGCTTCTGTGGGTGGTAAAACAGGCGTAGATTTAGGCGTTTTAAAAAACCAAATTGGTTTGTTTGCCAATCCAGAAATGGTAATTGTTGATGACACTTATTTAACCACGCTTGAAGAACGCGAAATTAAATCTGGCACTGCAGAAATTATAAAATATGGTGTAACGTATGACATTAATCTTTTTAATGAAATAAAAAACAATGCCGACTTAAAAATCAGTGATTTAATATTTAGATCTGTTGCCATTAAAAACGAAGTCGTTTTACAAGATCCTAAAGAAAAAAACTTGCGTAAAATCTTAAATTACGGACATACTTTAGGCCATGCAATTGAATCTTTCTATTTAGAATCTGAGGATAAAGAGAATTTAACACATGGAGAAGCTATAGCTATTGGTATGGTTTGCGAAAGTTATATGTCTTTTAAATTACTCGGTTTCTCGATCAAAAAAGTTAATGAAATAAAGCAAGTTGTTTTATCGATATATAACAAAACAAATTTATTGAAAAATGACTTTTCTGCAATTTTAGAGTTACTAAAACACGATAAAAAAAATGTAAACGGACAGGTAAACTTTGTACTTTTAAATGATTACGAAGATTTTAAAATTGATTGTAAAGTTCCTTTAGAATTAGCTATAGAGAGTATGGAGTTTTACAATTTATAAATAATAACAGTAAAAAACCTATTACTCTAAAGTAATAGGTTTTTATTTTTTTATAAAAATTTAAATTTTAAATCTTTTTTACTTTAACCGCATTCATTCCTCGCATTCCTCTTTCTAACTCAAAAGAAACCTTATCATTTTCTGCAATTTCATCTATTAAACCACTAACGTGCGTAAAATATTTTTCACTATTTTCTGAATCAATAATAAATCCAAATCCTTTAGACGAATCAAAAAAGTTTACTTTACCTTTTCTCACAGGATCTTCTTCTGGTAAATCTTCTTTTTTAGTTACAGATATTTGAATATCCTCTAACTCATATTCTACTTTTAATTCTGGATCTGGTGGAGTATCTGTTAAATTTCCATTATGATCTACATAAGCAAACTGAATTCCAGAAGTTCCATTTTCTTCTTTATCAGCTTTTCGAGCATCCATTTTTTTCTGCTTGTCCAAACGTTTTTTTAAACGCTTTTTTTCTTTTTCACTTTTACTAAAGGTTTGTTGCGATTTTGCCATTAACTAAATAAATATTTTAATATGTTTTTTATCTTTTTATTGAAGAAATCTTAATTACACTAAAGATTTTTAGCTTTCGATTTTTTTATCTAATCTCCTTTTAGACCAAATATCGATATGAGTGATTTAAAACTTCTCAGGGCTACAAAGATATCATAAAAAAAAAGGTTTTCAAAATTCATTTAACCATTAAAGTAATTTTTGTAATAATTTAACGTATGTTAAAAAAATATTAAATAAATAAGTTAAATCCATTTATTTAATAGTATTACTATTATATTTGCATTTAAATATTTTAAAATGAAAGATTTATTATCGGCTTTAAAAATATCTGTACCCAATAAGATATACATTAAAGACCCAGAAACTTCTGAATTAGGTAAGAGAATTGTAGAAAACTCAATTGTTGTTATTACTGAAATAGGATTCGAGAGCTTTACTTTTAAAAAATTAGGAAATAAAATTGGTTCTAATGAAAGTTCTATTTACAGATATTTTGAAAGTAAGCATAAATTGTTGCTTTATTTATCTTCTTGGTATTGGGCTTGGTTAGAATATCAGTTGGTTATAGAAACTTTTAGTATTTCTAATAAAACAGAAAAATTAATAACCGCAATTGATGTGGTTACTAGAACTGTAGAAGAGGATAGTAATTTTTCGCACATTAATGAAACTTTATTGTACAGAATAATTGTAAACGAAAGCTCTAAATCTTTCTTAACCAAACAAGTAGACCTAGACAATAGAGAAGGATATTTCGAAATATACAAAAGACTAATTTCTAGATTAGAAACTATGATTGCTGATGTAAAACCCGACTATAATTTTGCTTTAAGTTTAGCTAGTACAATTGTAGAGGGTGGTTTACATCAACACTTTTTAAATGAACATCTTCCGTCAATTACAAATTGTAAGAACGGAAAAACACCTACAGATTTTTATCAACACTTAGTTCATAAAACACTCAACTAATTTATGGAAAATAAGCAATTAACGCCTTGGAAAAGATTTATTAATCTCTTAAGATTAGAGAAAAAAGATATCTTTCAAATATTTTATTATGCAGTTTTTGGTGGATTTGTAGCACTAACACTACCCTTAGGTATACAAGCAATTATTAACTTAATTCAAGGGGCACAAGTCTCTACATCTTGGGTTGTTTTAGTTGTTGTTGTTACTTTAGGAGTCGCGTTTTCTGGAGCATTACAATTAATGCAATTAAGAATCATAGAAACCATACAACAAAGAATTTTTATGCGATCTTCTTTTGAGTTGAGTTATCGTTTTCCCAAAATAAAAATGACGGAATTACGCAATTTTTATCCGCCAGAACTGGCGAACCGTTTTTTTGATACATTGACCATACAAAAAGGATTATCAAAAATTTTAATTGATGTACCAACCGCATTATTACAAATTATTTTTGCGTTGATATTACTCTCATTTTACCATCCTTTCTTCATCATTTTTGGTATTCTTTTATTGTTATTAATTTATGTAGTTTTCAAATTTACAGCTCAAAAAGGATTGCAAACCAGTTTAATGGAATCTAAAATGAAGTATAAAGTTGCCCATTGGATACAAGAAGTTGCAAGAACTGTAGTTAGTTTTAAACTTTCTGGAAACACCAATTTGGCAATGAATAAAAATGATTATTTGGTAAGTAAGTATTTAAAAGCAAGAGAAAGCCACTTTAAAATACTAATACTTCAATTCACTCAAATGATTGGTTTTAAAGTAATTGTAACTGCTAGTTTATTGTTAATTGGTGGAGGATTAGTACTAAGTCAAGAAATGAATATTGGGCAATTTGTTGCAGCAGAAATTATTATTCTTTTGGTAATTGCCTCTGTAGAAAAATTAATTGTAGGTTTAGAATCTTTTTATGACGTACTAACGTCTATTGAAAAAATTGGCCAAGTTGTCGATAAAGAATTAGAATCGCAATCAGGCGAACAACCGATGTTTAAAGACAGTTTTTCGATAGAATTAGATGATGTTTTTTATAACGTTGAAGACAGAAATAGACCAATTTTAAAAAATATTTCACTAAAATTAAATCCTTCTAGTAGGTTATTAATATTGGGAGAAAGTGGTGCAGGAAAATCGAGTTTACTGCGCTTAATTTCTGGAGTTATTCAACCAACTACAGGAAATATTTACATTAATAATCTTTCTTTAAATAGTTTAAATTTAAATCATTATCGTTCGCAATTAGGCTTATCACTTTCCGAAGAAACACCTTTTGAAGGCACGTTAAGAGAAAATCTAATTTTTGGAGGAGATAAACTTAAAGATCAACTTATTTTCGAAATCCTTGAAATTGTTGGTTTAAATCAATTTTTAAAAGAACAACCTGATGGTTTAGATACTGTTATTTATCCTGAGGGTAAGCAAATGTCTTACACGGTTGCAAAAAAACTAATCTTGGCAAGAGCAATAATTAAGCAACCTAAAATTATGATTTTAGAAGATCCTTTAGACCAATTTAACCTAGAGGAAACTAAAAAAATAATAAACTATTTAACTGCACCTGAACGATCGTGGTCTTTAATAGTGGTGAGTAGCAAAAAAAGCTGGCGTACAAAATGCACGCAAACAGTTACTTTAGAAAAAGGTGAAATTATATCTATAAATTAAGACGCAATGTTAAATATTTCTAATACAGAATTACAAAAACCCGTAGATTTAAAGAGCTTTAAATCTGGTAAAGATATTTTTAACAAACAATACTATAAAGCGTTAAATCGGTTTTTAGTCGGTTTTGGTATTATATGTCTTATTATTTTGTTTTTACCTTGGACACAGAACATTACAGGCCAAGGTTTAATTACAACATTAACACCAGATCAAAGACCACAAACCTTACAATCTCAAATTCCTGGAAGAATTGAACAATGGTATGTTAGAGAAGGAGATTATGTAGAAAAAGGAGATACCATTTTAAGAATATCTGAAGTTAAAAGCGAATATTTTGATGATCGATTAATAGAAAGAACTAACGATCAAATTAGTGCAAAAGCATCTTCTGTAGATGCGTATCAATTTAAAGTTGAGGCATTAGATAGACAAATTGCGGCATTAAAACGAGAAAGAGGTTTAAAGCTAGAGCAAGCTGAAAATAAATTACTTCAATCTATATTAAAAGTGCAAAGTGATAGTATTCGTTTTGAAGCCGCAAAAACCAACATTAGAATTGCAAAAACACAATTTACTCGAGATGAAACCCTACAAAAAGAAGGTTTAAAGGCTGTAAAAGATGTAGAACAAAAAAGGTTAAAACTCCAAGAAACTGAGGCAAAATTAATAGAGCAAGAAAATAAATTGTTGGCTGCAAAAAATGAAGTTTTAAATGCTAAAGTAGAAATCTCAAGAGTTAAAGCGAGCTATACAGATAAAATATCGAAAGCACAAAGTGATCAATTTACTGCACAATCTAGTGGTTTTGATGCTAAAGTACAGGTTTCTAAATTAGAAAACAGTAACAGCAATTATAAAGTAAGAAATGGTTTATTATTTATCACTGCACCTCAAAACGGTTTTATTAACAAAGCTATTAAAGGCGGTATAGGAGAAACTTTTAAAGAAGGTGAAGAATTGGTAGGTATAATGCCTGCTCAAGTAGATTTAGCCGTAGAAACTTTTGTAAGACCTATAGATTTGCCGTTAATTCATATTGGTGAAAAAGTAAGAGTTCAATTTGATGGTTGGCCAGCAATCGTTTTTAGTGGTTGGCCTAATGTTTCTTACGGTACTTATGGCGCAAAAGTTGTCGCTCAAGATCGTTTTATAAGCGAAAACGGAAAATATAGAATTTTACTTGCTCCTGATGAAACCGACCACGAATGGCCAGATGAACTTAGAGCCGGTTCTGGCGCCAAAACTATTGCACTTCTAGAAGATGTACCAATTTGGTTCGAACTTTGGAGACAGCTAAACAGCTTCCCTCCTAACTATTATCAGCCAGAAGGAAGTGCAAAAGGAAAGTCTGATGCAAAAAAGAAAAAATAAATACCAGTTAATATCTTAGATTTTTAAATCGATGAAAAAATACATTTTACTATTGTTTTTACTGGTATTTACTCAATTTTCTGCACAAGAAAAGGTAAGTTCTGTAATGACCTTATCCGAATATTTAGGCTATGTAAAAACGTATCATCCTATTGTAAAACAGGCAAAATTAGTTATCAATAATAGCGAGGCAAAATTGTTAAAAGCAAGAGGTGCTTTTGATCCTAAAATTGAAATTGATTTCGATAAAAAGCAATTCAAAGAAAAAGAATATTACAATAAATTAAATGGGGCTTTTAAAATACCTACCTACTATGGTTTAGAATTTAAAGCGAATTTCGAAAATAACGATGGTGAGTTTTTAAATCCAGAGGCCACTGTACCTACCGATGGTTTATATGCAGCAGGAGTTTCGGCTTCTTTGTTAAAAGGGTTATTGATTAATAAAAGAATGGCGGCTTTAAAACAAGCTAAGTTTTTTATCGACCAAGCAAGACAAGATCAGCAAATATTGGTAAATGAGATTTTATACAATGCATCTCTTTCTTATTTCAATTGGTTAAAAAGTTATAATGATAAATTAGTCTATGACGATTTTTTAGAGAATGCTGTAATCCGTTTTAGCAATACTAAAAGAGCTTTCGAAGAAGGTGATAAACCTGCCATAGATACACTCGAAGCTGGAATTACTTTAAATAGTCGAAAACTAAATTTAGAAAAAGCGCGCATTAAATTGGTAAAAGCGTCTTTAGAACTGTCTAACTTTTTATGGTTAAATGACAATACACCTGTAGAATTACAAGACAACATTATTCCTGATACAACTACCTTAAATAATGTTGATACCACTTTTAATATCGCACTTTTTAACGATGCCGATTTCGATATTAATAATCACCCTAAAATTAGGTCTTTAGAATATAAAATACAGAGTTTAAATATTGATAAAAAATTAAAAATGAACAACCTATTACCGAGGTTAGATGTTCAATATAATTTTTTGACACAATCACCAAGGCAAGCAAACTCTCTAAATGTTGATAATTACAAAGCAGGAATTAATTTTAAAGTGCCGATATTTTTAAGAAAAGAACGTGGAGATTTAAAACTGGCAAAAATTAAACTGCAAGATGCCGAACTAGAAAATGAAGCCACAAAAGTAACTATTAAAAACAAGGTAAATGCAGTACAACAAGAGTTAGAATCTTTTGTGATTCAAAGTGATTATATTACAAATATTGTAAAAGATTATGGCACTTTATTAAAAGCAGAAGAACGCAAGTTTTTCTTAGGAGAAAGTTCTTTATTCTTGGTAAATTATCGTGAATCTAAGTTGATAGAAACCAAGCTAAAAGCCATCGATTTAGAAAATAAGTTCTTTAAATCTAAAGCCAATTTGTTTAAAGTTGCCGTGATTTCTATTGCTGAATAGATTTAAAATTACTTTTAATACAGGTTAACATTTATGAATTTATAGCAAACTTTAATTTTTAAGAACTTTATAAAAAAGGTAATGGTGCCAAAAATAGTTGGTAATTTTGATTAAAA
>TARA_R110002126_G_scaffold151827_4_pt1 | contig 23465 bp, 38 predicted proteins | sample TARA_R110002126 | Tara Oceans TARA_R110002126 (sample SAMEA4397536) | marine metagenome | biome: Polar Biome; feature: [DCM] deep chlorophyll maximum layer (ENVO:01000326); material: water (ENVO:00002006), including particulate matter (ENVO:01000060) such as... | depth 30 m | reverse complement strand
TGTATTTCTTCACCCAAGGCGCTATCGCCAGCGGTGAGCAAATGGCGATGCAGACTGAAACCGATCGTGACATCCTCGCCAAGAGCGATGCCATGTCGATTGACCTGCACTACGTCTACCACCCGGTTGGCGCTAAGTGGGGCGTTGGCACTACCAACCCAACACAAGCTCAGCTTGCCACTATTGGCAACTGGACGAAGGTGTACGAAACCAAGAACCTTGGTATCGTGCGCGCCACCGTTACTTCCAACTTCTGAGGTAACTAATCATGGCTTCTATCTTTGAACTGGAACAGCCAGGATTTGGCCGCCATTCCACTGGCAAACTGTTGGTCGCTGCAACTGATGCAGCTACCACACTGACTGCCGCGCAGTCTGTAGGAAGCATTGTAACGATGACTCCTACGGCAGCGCGTACGGTGACGACCCCCGTGGCCGCTGACATCATTGCCGAATTGGGCTCCCAAGCTCAAATCGGGCAAACCTTTGAAGTCAGCGTAATCAACCTGGCTGGCGCAACTCACGCAATTACCTTCACCGCTGGCGCTACTGGCGTCACCATTGTTGGTAATGCTGTTGTTGCTGCTACTGGTGGTGGTACGTTTACTGGCCGTATTGCTTCTGCCACTACGGTTGTGTATTACCGCGCCTGATGGGCCTGTTCGCTTTCCGGCGACTGCGTGAACAAGAGGCTGCTTCTACGGAAGTGGCCTCTCTTTCTATTGCGGAGCCTACACTGATACCAGAGGGACCGATCAATGGCGATCACAATAGTGGCGACACCAAACGCCGCCAACGCAAACTCTTACCTGACGCTAGCTGACGCGCAGGCCATCATTGATGGCTTTGTGCAAGATGCTGATGTAACGGCATGGGCATCAGCTACCACCGACCAAAAGAACCGTGCATTATTTACGGCAACGCAACGGCTTGATCGTGAGCGGTTTCTAGGTGCTCGCGCTACTGATACGCAGGCATTACAGTGGCCTCGTACTGGTGTGCGTAAGCCTGATACCTACATCAATACATATGCGGTTGGTTTTCCATTTCGCATCAGCACTGATTACTTTGATGACGATGAGATCCCAGTGCAGGTGCAATATGCGCAGGTGGTGCTTGCAACCTACCTAAACAACAACCCTGATGGCATTGGCCTTAGCGGGCTTGAGGATTACAAAAACGTCAAGATCGGCAGCCTCGACGTAACACCTAACCTTGGCTACGGCGCTGTTGGTGCTGATAAGGTGCCGCCATTGATGGAGCGTTACCTAACAGGGCTTAGAATAAGTGGACCAGGTAATTTCTCCATCAGGCGGTCATGAGTGTCTTTCTTGGCGGTGGTGATGCAGTAGCTCGTGAGGGGCTTGAGATTCCAACGCATGACTATATTGCAAATACCTATACCGGCAGCAACTTAACGCAGACCGTATTTAGGCGTGGCGGTGCAAGCGGCAAGATCGTAGCTACGTTGACGCTTACATATGACGGCAGCAATAACCTTCTTACCGTCACTCGGAGCTGACCATGCCATACGCTTATAATCCACTGCTAAAAGTAGGCCTTGACCAAACCGGCGCAGGTGGTGGCGGCGGCACCCCCGGCGGATCTAACACTCAAATCCAGTTCAACGACAGCAGTGCATTCGGCGGCGACGCTGATCTCACCTGGAACAAAACCACCAACGTCCTCGGCATCACAGGTGACGTCAACCTTTCGGACGGTGGCACCTATACGACAACACTACAGACCATAACGCCAACGGCTGCGCGGACCATCTCGTTCCCTGATGCCACAGGCACCGTTGCGTTGGTTGCTGGATCCAGCGGCCAGGTGGTCTACAACAACGCCGGAGTACAGGCTGGCGGCAACCTTGGCTACAACGCAACCACTGGGGTGTTTGGCTACGTCAGTGGCACTGGCACGATCACCCAGGCCACCAACAAAGCTACAGGCGTAACGCTTAACAGCCCAACAGGACAGATCACGCTGAACGGTGCTGCCCTCGCTGCTGACACTACCGTCAGCTTCACGTTGACTAATAGTTCAATTACAGCAAATGATGTCCTGATCTTGAACCACAGCAGCGCTGGCACTGCTGGTTCTTATTTACTGAACGCTCAAGCTGCTGCTGGTTCAGCCAGCATCAATGTCCGCAACATCACAGCGGGCTCCCTTAGCGAAGCCATTGTTATTTGCTTTGCTGTCATCAAAACCCCCTAACTGACATGGCTCAATTTACTATCGAGATTCCTGATCAACTGCTGCCTGCTTTGGTGGTTGAGTTTGGCTTGGTTCAAGGCAGCACGACTGCCACCACTCCAGAAGAGTATTTCGAGGCCAGTATCGTTGAGACGGTGCGTCAACGCGCCGAGGCTTACAAGGTAGGCCCGTATTACACCGGCCCCACACCGCCACAGTTCAACCAAGACGGCACCCCCTACGTCGCCCCGCCTGCCGAGGAAGAGGTGGCCGAGTGACCGCACGGAAGTTGAAGACACTAATCACCACATCGGAGGGGGTGGTATGAGCCTTTTGATTTCGGGGGATCTGAGGCTGCGCAGGACGTGGCAGCCAATGGACCCTGACGCTGCGGCCTACATCGCTGCTGTGGAAGCGGCAGACACCCAAGCGCTGGAGCAAGGCACCAAGATTGCTATTGATAACTTTGTGCTGGGCTGCAAAGAGGACGGCATCTGGACGGCGATCAAGGCGAGCTGTATCCTGGCTGGGGCACGGACACTTAGCGGTGCGCTGGTTCCGCTGGCCGGTACGGCCCCCACCAATTTTAACTTCGTCTCTGGTGACTACAATCGGAAGACGGGGCTAGCAGGAGACGGGAGTACGAAGTATCTAAATAGTAACCGTCCAAATGCCGCGGACCCTCAAAGCAGTAGGCATCAAGCTATTTTTGTGACTATCGGAGAAAGTACAGCTTTAACCGCTGTTTACATCGGGGGAGGAGGTAATGGGTTTACTGCTATAGCCAAGTCAAGCACTAATGTACTTACTGCTTTTAGTAGCAGCACTGCTACTTCCGTTGACATTGCAGACCAAGGAAATACAACAGGCTTTAAGGGCACAAATAGAAGTGTTAGCAATCAAGCGTCGCTGCGGTCAGGCGGCAGCACTGCTACCGGCAGCACTACGTCAAACGCCGAAAATACTACGCGCACTATTGCTGTATTTGCGCAAAACTTTACCACTGTTTCGTTTTACAATAACGCCCGCCTAGCCTTCTACTCCATAGGCGAATCCCTAAACCTAGCCCTGCTAGACGCCCGCGTCACCGACCTCATCAACGCCTTCGCGGCGGCCATCCCATGACCCACCTCGTATTTACTGGCACTAATCACCACAAGGAGGTGGCGTCATGAGTTGGTTGATTACTGGGTCACAACCGGTGCCCGTGGATCCGATTTTCAATAACGTGTCCCTGTTGCTTCATGGCAATGGGACCAATGGTTCCACCACAATCACGGATAGCAGCCCCAGCCCGAAGACGGTGACGGCTGTTGGCAACGCGCAGATCAGCACGGCAATTGCTGACCCGTTTGGCAACAGCACTGGAGTGATTGCTTTTGATGGGGCAGGGACTCCACTTGATAGACTATCTATCCCGGCAGGCACTACTGCTTTGCAGTTTGGCGCTCAAGATTTTACCATTGAATGTTGGGTTTATAGGCTTAACACCAATACAGCGGCCATAGCAGTCGGCCAATCAGACTTATCTACCTTGGCCGGCAGCGCTTGGATATTGTATGTAAGCTCCAGCACTAATAGCAGTGTTTTTATTGGCTCTTCTAGCCTTAACGTTGCGTCTCCAAACCCGTCCATAAACACATGGGCTCACATAGCACTAACAAGGAGTGAAAGTACATTGCGCAGCTTCTTAAACGGCACCATAGTCAGCGCCAATGCAAATCTTGGGACAGGCGTGGTAAACAACGGGGCGTCAACCCATCCAAATACAATAGGGGGTCTTAATACTAACACTACCGGCTTAAACGGCTACATCGACGACTTTCGCATCACCAAAGGCGTCGCCCGCTACACGGCTGCGTTCACCCCGCCCACCGCACCGTTCCCGGACATCTAACCCCAGACCCATTAGTCACGGTCACTAGACTGCCAGCATGAGCGTACAACCCGGCCAGCACAATATTTCCCTGCAGCGGCGGGCTGATTATGACCTGCAACTGCAGTTCAAAGACCCCACTGGAGCTGCCATCAACCTTACCGGCTGGACTGCCTACGCCCAAGTGTGGGATGCAGGCCGCACTGTTAAGTATGCTGACTTCGCCATCGCATACACCAACCGCTCTACAGGCACCATTAGCATTGCGCTAACGGATACGCAAACCGCTGCGTTTCCAGATGAAGCATATTATGACGTGCTACTGGAAGATTCAAGCGGATTGCGCAATTATTATCTAGAAGGCATCATGTACGTCTCTGAGGGATACACCGCACCATGACAACTGTAACCGTTAACGAAACAACCAACAGAGTCGTTGTAACCACACCAGGCCCGGCTGGCCCATCTGGTGCGGCTGCTGCGATGGTGCGCGGGCAAGTCAGCAAAATGGATGCAGGCACCATCGACATAGTTACGCAGAGCGTCTACGTCAGCACTGGCCTGACCGGCACCTTTGACAGCACCACCGCCAACGGCATGACGCTTGGCACCACCAACGCGTTTGCGGTGAAAAACACCAGCGGCAGCACCAAGCTGATGCAGATCTACGGCAGCATCGACGCCAAGACCGCCAGCGGTAACAACAAAGTGCTGGGTATCAAACTGGCCAAGAACGGCACGGCTATTGATCAAACCGAATGCCGCGCATTTACTGGTTCCGGCTCAGAGGAAGCCAAGCTGGTAACCAACTGGATTATCAGCATGGCAGCCAACGACGAGGTGGCGCTATTTATTGCCAACCACAGCAGCAATGTGGACATTACTTTTGCTCGCGGTAGGCTAGTGGCCAGCGAGGTATTTGCATGACACTAGCCAGCCCGCTACGGAAGGTTGCATCCAAGTTGATGGCTAAGTTTGGCGGTGTTGCCACCATCCGCCGTGTTACGCCAGGCATTTACAACCCAACTACCGGCACTGCATCTGAGGTCACAGCAGATACCGCAGTGCGTGGTGTGCTGGAAGATGTCAATGTGCGTGAGGTAAATGACCTGATCCAGTCAGGTGATAAGCGGCTTACCATTGCAGCAGCAGATGTAACCACTGCGCCCGTAACTGCTGATCGCGTATTGATCGGTGGTATCACGCATCAAATCATCCGCGTTACCACTATCGAGCAGGACAATGAGCCGATTACTCATGAGTTAATCTTGAGGGTCTAATGGCGCGCACCATTCGCGTTGGTGACATCGGCGATTATGCCAACAACCAGATGGAAAAGTTGCTGCGTGCTGCGGTGCTAGAGACTGACAGCTTGCTAAAGCAAGCTAGCCCAGTTGACACCGGCAGATTTCGCGCTAGCTGGCAGGTAGGTGAGAACTCAGCCCCCGGGGGTATTGTTCCGCCAGGCAACTATGGAACTGCTCCACCGCTGACACGGATTGGCTACAGACAAGAAACAATCGGCAACGTCTACAGCGTCCACAACAACCTGCCATATGCGGAGCGGTTAGCAGCAGTGCCACCGCACAGCAAACAGACAGCACCAGGATGGGTGCAAGGCATCGCTAAAGACGTGCAAAGTAGAGTGCGCACAGCCGCCGCCAAGATCGGCAGGGAGTCATGACCAGCACCTACAACGACATCCGCGCTGCCATTGAGGGGCGCATCGCTACACAGATGGCGATTGCTCCGGTGTATCCGGTCAGCTATCAGAACATCCCATTCACCCCACCTAATAACAACCCATGGTTGCAGGTGTTCTTGCGGCTGGGTGATAACACCTATGCCACGTTGAATAGCTTCAACCGGCAGAATGGCACCTTAGTGGTGAATGTATTTACTCCCATCGGCGTTGGTGTTGCGGCTAATTTCACCATTGCAGAACGCATTAAAGACCTATTTGATCGCGCTAAGTTTTCTAGCATTATCTTTGATGCTGCATCTGGCCCATCACAGGTGACACCAGCAGCGCCAGAGCCGTATTATCAGACGCAATTAACAATCACGTTTGAAGCGTATGTAGACTAGCGACAGCCAACTACCGTTCACAAAATGGCCGTCACTGTCCTGTCCGGTACGTCCGGCGCTCTCTATTACAAACCTGCTGGCACCGATGGCACCTTCCCGGAGTCCGGCGTAAATTTCAGCACTGATGTTATTACCGTCGAGCAATATCTGAATTTCAAGCCTGGCGATCCGGTTAAGTTCCGCGTGGTAAACAGCCAAACCGGCGGCACCGGAACCGGCACGCTGCCTGCTCCCATCTCAGCGGCTACTACCTATTACGTCTTGACCTACACCGCCGCTACTGGCGCGCTGACGGTTTCGGCTACTGCTGGCGGTACTATCCTTGCTATCACTGATGACGGCACCGCCGTAACGCCTAACGAGTTCGAGGTGTACTACGCCGACTACGCAGCCGTTGGGCAGGTGCAAAGCTGGAGCTTTGAGGTAAGTCGAGCTGAGATCGACGTAACCACCATCGGCCAAGATGCTGGTCAGTATGCGCCCTTCCGCGCTTACATCCCTGGCTTTGCTGATGGCACCGGCACCGCTACCGTTTACGTCACCAACGAAGACGCAGCACTGTCCAACCGCATGGTTGAGGACGTGCTCCAGCGCCAGCAGGTAGGTTGCGGCTTCAAGCTGTACACCGACAAAGGCACCACTGAGGCCCTTAGCCGTAGCATTGCTATGGATGCTGTATTGCTAAGCGCCAGCTTGAACATCAACCCCGATGACGCGCAGCAAGTTGAGATCAGCTTCCGCCCAAGCGGTGCTCCGACGTTTGATTTCAGCACCACTGCCTGATCGGTTATCACATAGACCCCCGGCTTGCGCTGGGGGCTTTTTTATGCTTAAAGTGATAGCGAATCACCCATATTTATGGCAACCACGTCTGCGCTGTCACGCCTCAAGAAAGCTGCTAACCTGACGCCCGTCAAGCGTACCGTTAAGTTAAACGATGGCAGCGAATTTGAGTTTTACTCAGCGCCGCTTACGATGTCCGAACGTGAGCGGGCGCAAAAGATGCCCGGCGGCGATGACCCCAATGGCTTTGCGCTAAATCTGCTGGTTACCAAAGCATTTGATGATGCCGGACAGCGGTTGTTTGCTGCTGGCGAGATTGCTGAGCTGAAAAACGAGGTAATGGATGCTGACCTGCAACAACTGATGCTGGCGATTATTACCAACCCTGAAGAGGTAGAGGTAGACATGAAAAGCATTAAAAGCTGAGTTAAAGAAAGACAACTTGCTATTGCTGCAACTTGGTATTGCTAAAGAGTTGGGCTACTCACTAGCCCGGCTCAACCAAGAAGTAACAATGGAAGAGCTGCTTATATGGAGCTGTTACTTTGACCTGCAAAACGAAGAGCAGGAGCGTAGAATGAAACGAAGACGGTAGGTCGGCTGTGTCGGTTGTCGCTAATGTCGCCATTAATGTTGACAGCAGCAATGCTGTCAGCAAACTGCGGCAGGTGCAAGGCCAAGCGCAGCAAACTGAGCGCGCATTTGGCGGTATAGCAGCAGCGGCGACTAAGTTGGCTACGGCATTTAGCGCTATCCAAGCAGCACGATTTGTATTTGCCAAAACTGCTGAACTAGAAAGCCAAACCCGCAGCCTGCAGGTACTAACAGGCAGCGCCGAAAAAGCTGGGCAGATCATTAAAGAGCTGCAGCAGCTTGGCGCGGTAACGCCGTTCACCAGCACTGAGCTGATTGATTCAGCCAAGCGTCTGCAAGCATTTGGCGTTGAAGCTGACAAGGTAGTTGAAACTACGCGGCGCCTAGCTGATGCCTCAGGCGCCACTGGTGCTGAGCTGAGCGGCCTAGTTACGGCTTACGGGCAAGTCCAAGCCAAGGGCAGATTGCAAGGCGAAGAGCTACTGCAATTCCAAGAGCGCGGCGTTGCGCTGCAGCAAGAGCTGCGCAAAATGTATGGGATGACCGGCGAAGAGTTTCAAAAAGCTCTTGAGAAAGGTCAAATTAGCGCCAAAGCAGTCGAAGTTGCGTTAGTAAATCTCACTAGCGTTGGCGGCAAATATGCCAATGGAGCTATTGCTCAAAGCGATACGTTGCAAGGTCGCCTTAGCACACTGCAAGATGGCATTGATGGTTTGGCGCGTGGCATTGGCACGGCGCTGTCGCCAGCCATCAAGGCGGTGCTTAACGAGGCAATTTTTGCAATTAACCTGATCAACCAGTTAATTGCAACTGGCGCCAGGGCAAAGAGCTTTGGTCTAGGTGATAGCCAGCGCAAACAGATCTTAAATCAAGCCCAAACAGAAGCGCAGCAAATTGTACAAGGTCGGCGGATTAAAGATCCATTTGAACGCAACCGTCAGTTTCAAGAATTGGCGGGACAGCGAGAACGTGATCTAATTGAATCTTATGGCTACAGCACTGGGCAGGTAAAACCAACGGCAACAGCACCGCAAATGACGGCGCAAACACCTGCGCTGCTTGACGGCGGTGGCGGTGGCGGCCGCAAAAGAGGGAAAACCGATGCGGAGCGGGCAGCGGAAAAGGCAGCACGGGAAGCCGAACGCGAAGCACAGCGTGTTGCTGATGTAGTAAGGGATCAGCAGTTTATTACAAAGCAGAAAGGCATACAAACTAAATTTGCACAGTTGATATTTGAAGCAGAGCAATCTAGTGATCCAATACGGGTACGTCAATTACAAACCGTAGAAGCATTAGTGCTGGCTGGTAATGAAACAGCGCGGTTACTGGAAGAAGAAGAAAACGGCGTGGCTAGGCTTGCCATTGCTCGTACAAGGCAAGGCGAAGCAGAAGCAATTAGGCAGCAGGGGCTTCAAGATGTACTCAAGCTGCAGATAGAGCAGCAGAAGAACTTTGATGAAATCATCGCTGGCCTTGACCTAGAGCTAGCACTTAAAACCGCTACCACCGAGCAAGAGCGTGAGCAGCTAAGGCTGGCTTATGAGCTAGCTAAGTTGCAAGGCCAAGGATTTACGCCTGAGCAGATTGGCGCCATTACTGCCAAGAAGACTGAGCTAGCTAGACCTAAAACTGATCGGGAACGTCTACAAGGTGCAGCCGCTGGTGTCAAGGCAGAACTTGACGCATTAACCGATCCAATCAACATGATTACCAAAGCCGCAGAAGGCATCGGCGACGCATTTAGTACATCTTTCAAAGGTATCATCAGCGGCAGCATGACCGCTAAGGAAGCATTGGGTAGCTTCTTTAAGTCAGTCGCGGATATGTTCCTTGATATGGCCGCGCAAATCATCGCCAAGATGATCCAGATGGCAATTCTGAACGCCATCGTGAGTCTGCTGCCAGGCGGTAGCAGCGGCGGCGGACTTGGCTCTAGCCAGTTCAAGCCTGGCGGTAGCGCACAGATGGTGCCATCACTGCCTAACATCAAAAACTACTCCGGCGCATTTAAGGCCCGCGCCAAAGGCGGCCCCGTATCCAGCGGCCAGACCTACATGGTGGGCGAGCGTGGCCCGGAGCTGTTTGTACCAGGCCGTAGTGGCACCATCGTCGCTAACGATAAGATGGGTGGTGGCAGCACTAACGTGATCGTTAACGTAGACGCCAAAGGCAGCAGCGTAGAAGGTGACGAGCAAGGCGCTAATCAGCTTGGCCGTGTCATCAGTACTGCAGTACAGTCAGAGTTAATCAAACAACAACGCCCTGGCGGCATCCTGGCGCGCTAATGGCTACCTTCCCTAGTTACAGACCACGCATTGGTGCCAGTAAGAGCAGTGCTCCTACAGTGCGATCCGCCAAGTTTGGCGATGGTTATGAGCAGCGCGTACGGTTTGGACTCAATCAGGATGCCAAGGAGTGGGCACTGGAGTGGAATGTAACCGAGGAAGTGTCGGACGAAATTGAAACCTTCCTTGAAGCACGCGCTGGCGCTGAGTCATTTGACTGGACGCCACCTGACACCAGTACCAGCTACAAATGGATCTGTAGCGAGTGGCAAAAAACAATTGACGAGCCATTCCGCGCTGTCATTCGCGCCACGTTCAAACAAGTATTTGAACCATAATGGCTGTACCGTTTTCAGATCTACAGCAGATTGCACCTAGTGCTGTTATCGAGCTATTCCAGCTTGAGTTAAATACAGCGCAACATGGAGTCAGCGAAACCTACTACTTTCATGCTGGCACAAATACCGCCAACAACGGCAATGTTGTCTGGAATGGGCAGGCATATCTAGCATTTCCCATTGAAGCAACAGATTTCGAATACACCGGCACCGGCTCATTGCCGCGCCCCAAGTTGCGCATAAGCAATATCTTTGGCACTATTACAGGGTTAATACTAAGCCTACCTAATGGCATTGAAGGCGCAAAGGTAACACGCATTCGCACGCTAGCGCGCTACCTAGATGCTATTAACTTTCCCGGCGGCACCAATCCTACTGCCGACCCAACAGCAGAGTTTCCGCGTGAGATCTATTACATCGACCGCAAAGCTGGCGAGAATCGAGACGCCATTGAATTTGAATTAGCCGCTGCATTTGATCTGGTTGGTGTACGCGCACCTAAGCGGCAGTGCGTTAGCAATGTATGCCAGTGGATATACCGCGGCCCCGAATGCGGCTACGTCGGTAATGCCTACTTTAATTTCAATGATGCTGTTGTCGGGGCGCTCAGCCAAGATGTATGCGGCAAACGGCTGCGCAGTTGTGAGCTACGATTTTCACAGCAACGCTTTGGCGGCACTGTAACCACCGGCAGCAATATCATCACACTAGACCAAGCGGTATCACTTAGCGTTGGCGATCCCGTAACCGGATTTGGCATTCCTGCCAGCACAGCAGTGTCAAGCGTTAATAGCAATCTTGTAACAGTCAGTCAAAATGCTACGGCTAGTACTCTTGCAACTAGCGCTGGCACCATTTCAAACGATGGCACTCAGATTGCGCTGTCTAGCGCCGCCGGGATCATACCTGGAATGAGCGTGACCGGCTCGTACCTGCCCGCCAATTCGCAGGTAACAGCAGTCTCGGGCAATACAGTAACGCTAAGCTCACCGGTACCGCTTGAGCAGTTCTTTACTGCTATTGCGAGCACATCTGCATCTGCATCGGGCGACCGCTTATCCGTGCTGTTCCCCGCAGGATCTAGCGCTGCAATCGGCCAGTTTATTGCTAGCTCAACACTGCCATTGGCAAGGCGTGCGCTTATTACAAATACACGATTGATCCGACTTGTAGTCGGCAAAAACCTTATTCAATACAAGGCGCTAGACATTACGCAAGCTGCTGCATCATCGGATTTTGTTTTGTGGACTACCTATACAGGCGGCACAATCCCATCCGCTACCTATACCTTCACCGCTACTAACCGCGCATATACATTTCGCGTTAACTCAAATTTGCCATATGGCAGCTTCCCTGGCGTCGGAACGTATTTCACATGACCTGGCGCGCTGATGCTTTAACCCATGCGCAAGCTGAAGACCCCCGCGAGGCGTGCGGCCTGGTCATTGTCCGCAAGGGTCGACACAGGTATTGGCCATGCCAAAACCTTGCCACTAGCCCAGATCAGTTCTTTGTGCTCAGCCCTGACGACTGGCAGGCAGCGGAGGACGCAGGCGAGATCATCGCTATTGTCCACAGCCACCCTATAACGCCACCGGCCCCATCACCTGCAGATCGCACTGCCTGCGAAACCAGCGGACTGCCGTGGTATATCGTCAATCCTAAAACCGAGGCATGGGACGAATGCACACCATGCGGCTACAAGGCACCCCTGATCGGCCGCGAGTGGGTGTTTGGCGCCCATGACTGCTGGACGCTAGCCCGCGACTGGTACGCCGAGCAAGGCATCATGTTGCGCGATTGGGATCGATGCGCCAGCCCTGAGCAGTTCCAGGTTGAGCCGTACTTTGACCAGTGCTGGAAGGCCACCGGCTTCCGCGAGCTAGACGAAGAAGAACATCTGGCGATTGGTGACTTGTTGCTCATGAGCATCAACAGCACTGGGTTAAACCACTGCGGCGTGTATCTAGGCGACCAGATGATGCTTCATCATCTGCAAAGCCGGCTAAGCAGCCGCGAATTATACAATAATTGGCTCTTAAAATGTACAGGTAGGAGGTTGCGTCATGCTGCGTAAGATCAAGCTGTATGGCAAGCTCGCCAAGTTTATCGGTCATCGCGTACTAGAGGCGGATGTAGCTTCTGCGGCTGAGGCCGTGCGTTTCCTGCTGGCCAACTGGCCCGAGCTAGAAGCGCACATGAACGATCAGCACTACCGCGTCAGCGTCGGCACCTACGACCTTGAGCTAGAAGAGCTGCATCATCCTGCTGGCGCTGCGCCAATCAGCTTTGTGCCTGTGGTAAGTGGGGCTGGGGCAACCGGTCGGATTATTTTGGGCGCATTGCTGATCGTAGGAGCGTTCTTTACAGGTGGCGCAACTATTGGACTGCTTGGCCTTGCCGCTCCAGTAGCACTTAGCAGCGTCCTTCTCTTTGCAGGTGCATCGCTTGTTCTTGGAGGCGTCGCCCAACTCTTGACACCTACACCAAAAGTAGCGCAAGGCGCCGACACCCAAGACGACCCACGCAAGTCATACAGCTTTAGCGGCATTCAAAATACGTCACGCCAAGGTGTGCCGGTGCCGATCGTTTACGGTGAAACCGTGGTAGGCAGCGTGGTCATCTCAGCCGGTATCGACACTGTGCAGGTAGCGGCATGAGCGATCTCGTTCGTGGTGGTGGTGGTGGTGGCAAAGGCGGCGGCGGCGGCGCTCGTACGCCCACAACAGCAAGCGACAACCTCGACTCCCGGCAATACGCTGAGTTGATTGACTTGATCAGCGAAGGGGAGATCCAAGGGTTGAAAGATGGCTTCAAAAGCATCTTCCTGGATAACACGCCACTACAAAATCCAGACGGTACCTTTAACTTTCAAAACGTCACGGTATACACCCGTACTGGCACCCAGAATCAAGACGCTATACCATTTGCCGGTGAAATTGAAGACGAGCGTTCTGTTGGCGTAACGGTCCGCAACGATGGCCCCGTAACACGCACTATCACCGACTCTCAAACCGATGCAGTGCGCATCACGATCAATGTCCCGCGGCTAGAAGAAATTACTAATACCGGTGACACCATTGGCCAGTCATTGCGGCTGCAAGTGCAGGTGCAATACAACGGCGGCGGCTTTAGCGTTGTCATTGATGACACCATTGCGGGACGCGCCGGCGACCCATATCAACGCGCTTACCTAGTCAACCTGAGCGGGACATTTCCAGCGGACATCCGACTGGTGCGCATCAATGCTGACAGCAATGATGTGCGGTTAGCCAATGCTTTTGAATGGCGTAGTTACACCGAGATTATCTACAGCCGACTGGCATACCCTAATAGCGCATTGGTTGGCATCCGCATTGATGCTGAGCAATTCAATAACATTCCGCAACGCAGCTATTTAATTCGCGGCATCAAGGTACGCATTCCAAATAATGCTACGGTAGATCAAATCACTGGGCGGCTTACTTACTCCGGCGTCTGGAATGGCACTTTCGGCGCAGCGCAATGGTGCAGCGACCCCGCTTGGATACTTTTCGACTTGCTTAGCTCCACTCGTTATGGACTAGGTGAACATTTGGATGTTACGCAACTAGATAAGTTTTCATTCTTTGCTGCCAGCCAATACTGCGGCGAGCTAGTCCCCAATGGCTTTGGTGGCTTCGAGCCGCGCTTTAGCTGCAATGTCAACATCCAAACCAGCGAAGAAGCGTACAAGTTAATTAATGACATGTGCTCGGTATTCCGCGCCATGCCGTACTGGAGCGTCGGTTCTTTGACCGTATCAGCGGATAAACCTGCTGATCCAGCATTTCTATTTACGCTGGCTAATGTATCTGAAGAAGGATTCAACTATAGCGGCAGCAGCCTTAAGACACGTCCTAATGTTGCGGTCGTCGGATATCTAGACCTAAACATCAGGGAGATAGCTTACGAAGTAGTGGAAGATGCTGAAGCCGTTGCTAAATATGGCGTAGTTAAAACAGAACTCAGTGCATTTGCTACTACTAGCCGCGGCCAAGCCCGACGCATTGGCGAGTGGTTGCTTTACACCGAGCGATACGAAGGTGAAACCGTTACGTTTAGCACCGGCATGGATGCTGGTGTCATTGTCCGCCCCGGTCAAATCATCAGCATTGCCGACCCAGTAAGGGCTGGCGCTAGGCGTGGCGGGCGCATTGCAAGCGCTACCACTACTGCCATCACCGTTGATGATGCCACGGGATTGGTGAGTGGTGGCACCCTTTCGGTGGTGTTGCCAGACGGCACCGTGCAACTGCGCGTTGCGCAATCTATTACCGGCAAGGTCATCGCAGTTACCGGTGCATTTACAACTGCGCCCAATGCAAATAGCGTATGGGTTTACGAAACCAGCAACATCCAAACATCTACTTGGCGGGTGCTAGGTATTACCGAGCAGGATGGATCCAAATATGCGATTACCGCGCTGTCCTACAGCGCAGGTAAGTACGCCTACATTGAACGCGATCAGCCACTGCAAGAGCGTGATATTACCGATCTCAACATTATCCCACCTGCACCGGATAATCTGACAGCCGCTGAGGTTCTTTACGACGCTGGCGGAATTGCCAAGTCAAAGCTAGTTGTTGATTGGGATACGGTGCCCGGCGTCCAGCAATACCGCATCCGCTGGCGACCATCAAACGGCAATTGGACAGATGAGCGCATCCAGCGAGTGGATTATGAAGTGTTGGATACCACCCTAGGCATGTATGAATTTGAGGTGTATTCGATTGGTGCAAACCTGCGCTCATCTGTACAGCCAGCACTGCTAAAGGTCCAAACATTTGGAAAGACTGCGCCGCCTAGTGACGTGCAAAATGTCAGCTTGATTCCTGGCGATCAATTAAGTGGTGTGTTGACCTGGGATCGGGCCATAGACCTAGACGTGTTGCTCAGCGGCAAGGTGTTAATTCGTCATAGCACAGCTACAGCCACAGCTACATGGGAGCAATCACAGGAGATCGTTGCAGCAGCAGCCGGCAGCCAAACCCAGAAGCAAGTGCCGATGCTGGAAGGCACCTACCTATTGAAGTTTGAAGATGACACGGGCAATCGCTCTGCCAATGCCGCAAGTATTTCTGCGACATTTCCAGCGCCGCAACCGCGTTCATTGTTTAAGCAATACGCCGAAGATCAAGAAGTGCCGCCGTTTAGCGGCAACACTCAAGGACTGGTGTATTCATTGGAATATGACGGCCTGATTATTGATTCTGGAGAACTTATTGATGACATGGCATCAGATGGCGACTGGGACGCACTGGCAACGATTGATGCAATTGGCGGGGTCAATCCAGTTGGTGAATACGAATTTGGTAGTAGCTGGGATATGGGCGGCGTTTACGACGTTAACTTGCGCCGTCGCTTTACTACTAGGCCACTGGTGCCGGCCGCGCTGTGGGATGACAAGATAGCATTGATTGACGAATGGATCGACATTGACGAAGACAACATCGACAAGGTAAATGCACAATTGTATGTGCGTGCTACCAATGATGACCCCGCCGGTACGCCTATATGGGGTGAGTGGAATGAGTTTGCAAATGTTATTGCACGCGGGCGTGGATTCCAGTTCAAGGTGCGGGCAATATCGGAAGATCCCGATCTCAATATCATCATTGATGAACTGGGCTGCTTGATGGAGCTGCAGCTACGGACTGAGCAGTCCGCTGTAATTGCCAGTGGTGCCGGATCCTACGCAGCTACTTTTGCTAATGCGTTTTATCAGGTGCCAAACGTTGGCATCACAGCGCAGAATATGGCTACCGGCGACTTCTTTGTGGTCACCGCAATGACACGAACAGGTTTTACTGTAGAATTTAAAGACAGTGCCGGCACAAGCGTGAATCGTAACTTCACCTACACTGCAGTTGGATATGGCCGCGAGGTTTAACGATGGCGCAACATGATTACGTTATTGCCAATCAGTCAGGCGCAGCCTTCCGCTCTGACTTAAACAATGGCCTTGCCGCCATTGTCAGCCAGAACAGCGGCGCAGCGCAACCCAGCACTACCTATGCCTACCAGTGGTGGGCAGATACCACTAGTGGACTGCTCAAGATCCGCAATGCCGCCAACAACGGCTGGATCACCGTTGGCACATTGGCCAGCGTCAACCTCGGACTGTTGAGCCAATCCGGCGGCACACTGACCGGCGCATTGCTGGCGGATGACGGCGGCACTGCTGCATTGCCCGCCATTGCGTTTGACGGCGACCCCAATACCGGCATCTTTCGCGCCGGTGCTGATCAATTTGGGATCGCTACCAACGGCGTGGAGCGCGTTGAGTTTGGCACCACAGAAGTGGTATTTAACGATGGCGGCGCTGACATTGACTTTCGCATTGAAGGTGACACCAATGCAAACCTATTTAGGATTGACGCTGGTCTTGATCAGGTGCAGGTTGCTAACCTAAACGGCGGGCAAATTGCCGGCGCTAGGAACCGCATTATCAACGGGTTGATGGCTGTAGATCAGCGCAACGCTGGCGCATCGCAAACATTCACCGCAGCGGCGGCTTTGGCATACAGCGTAGATCGCTGGTATGGCTATTGCACTGGCGCTAATGTCACTGGTCAGCGTGTGCAAGGCGCAACGGTCGGGCAATTTGACTATCGCTTTACAGGGGCGGCATCAGTAACGGCCATTGGATTTGGCCAGCGCATTGAGCAGCTCAACAGTGCTGATCTTTCCAGCACGACGGCAACATTAAGCGTTGACTTGGCTAATACGCTGCTGACCACCGTTACATGGACTGCTTTTTATGCCAACACTGCTGATACGTTTGGCACTATTGCTAGCCCAACTCGCACCCAGATTGCCACTGGCACATTCACTGTAAACAGCACCCTCACTCGCTACTCCACCAACATCAGCGTTCCTGCCGCTGCTACTACCGGCATTGAGATCCTATTTACGGTTGGCGCGCAAACTAGCGGCACCTGGACCATCGGTGATGTCCAACTAGAACCCGGCCCGGTTGCTACCCCCTTTGAACGGCGCCACATTGGGCAGGAGCTGGCGCTGTGTCAGAGGTACTACCTTTCCGCGACAACAAGCGCAACTCTTAACGTTTTAGGAACAACGGCAAACGTTTCTTATGTTGGCAACTTTCCTGTAACGATGAGAGCAAATCCAACGATTGCAGGACTTGCCGCATCATTTACTTCTGCTAATAATTTCACGACATTTGCTAATACTCTTGGTGCATCTTGGGCGGGTCCCGCCGCCTACACTGCCTCCATCGAGCTTTAATCTATGGCCTATCAACTTACTGCAAACGCAAACATCAAGCGTCTTTCGGATGATGCATTTATTCCCCCGGATCCTGCCAATAGCGATTACGCCGCTTATCTTTTATGGATCGACGAAGGCAACACGCCAGAACATGCTCCCGAGCCCGCGTCTTTGCCGGTGCTTACGGCGTCCGAGAAGCTCGCAGCCTCTGGCCTTACCGTGGCTGAACTCAAAACTCTCTTGGGCCTCGACTGATGACAGTACGCAGCAAAACTGGCACCGCTACATTGCAACACCAAGCGGGCAAACCTAAACTCACTCGCCAAGGCAATGGCGCCCGCAGCAAGCCCAGTCATGGGCGTAAACTTATGCGCGGCCAAGGCAAGTCATGATCGAGGTCATCGCAGCGGCAATGGGTGCGTCCATCAGCGTGGCTGCGATGGGCGCTATGGGATTTTCACGCCGCAACGACCAAGCGCGTGATGCTGTCATCCGCCTTACCTCCGCAGTAGAGCACATCGCTTTACAGCTAGAGGCAATGCATATTGACATCAAAGATGATCGCCGCGAAACCTACAATCGACTTAATGCAGTCGAGCAACGAGTAAGCAAGCTAGAAGGAAGATGAATGAGCGCAGTTACCTGCTCCGATGCCTAGTGGGACTGCTAGCAGTAGGCATCGTCATCGGCGGAATTGATCTTGCAGCGTGCCGCATCCGTACCCCATCTAGTTGTGATCCTCAGTCATCAGCCGTTTATGCTGCAGTAGGTACAGCCGCTGGCTGGATTGGCGGCATCCTTACTAAGTCACCGCAATGAAAAGCATTTTCCGTACCATTGCACTGGAGCTGGGACGTACATTGCTCAAGCTGGCCGTAAATCGCGCACTCCGTAAAGAGCTGCCAGCGATCTTTGCCCGCTTGGATATCGAATTGCCATTTATGCTCATCAACCACGCCAAGCCGCTTGAGGTTCAGGCTGTCGTCACTGACGTGATTGAGGAGAAGATTGGTGGTATTGCTACCGCAACGCAGGTCAGCGCTGTACTCGGCCTTTATGATCCAGTAAAAGCCGCCCTCCGCAACCTCAAGCGATGAGCAGCATTAAACCCAGCGACTTGTTCCGCTATTACAAAGCGCTGCCACATCAAATGGCGGCTATCGTTGAATTGGAAGAGGCACTATTAAAGCGAGTGCCTGATCTTTTTAATAGGGATCAAGAATGGTTCAAAACATGGAGTCAAGCTGGCAAGCAGCCAGATCCCACAGAACCGTTGGCACCACGGTTTACCCCATCGTCCTCGCTTGCTACGCTTATTACACCGCACATTACATACGGTGAAACATGCCTCAATGAAGAACGCAGGCGATTTATCAATCAATCGCAGTGTGACATCTGCACGGAACTGTGCATTTTTATAGAAAAGGCCCGCGCACAATTCGGTAACAAACCAGTCATCATTACAAGCGGTCATCGGCCAAGAAGCGTAAACAATGCTGTTGGTGGTTCCACAAACAGCGAGCATCTCTATAAGCCAGGTTGCGGCGCGATCGACTGGTACATCAGTGGCGTACCAGTAAAAGCCGTTCAGGATTGGTGTGATGCAAAATGGCCCTTTTCACTTGGATATGGAGCAGCCAAAGGGTTTATTCATCTTGGCATTCGCGCTGGTCGCCCTAGGGTGAGATGGGATTACTGAGCGTCAAATGCCCTTTGATCACCTGATCGATGAAACCAACCTTCAACCCAAACGCATCAGCAAGCATCGCTTCAGGTCTTGGATATTTGAGCAATGGAATCACGCTTGCGCTTATTGCACTAACCCAGCCGATACGCTTGATCATGTTGTGCCGCGGATTGCAGGTGGTATAACTGCAGCTGAAAATTTAGTGCCGGCATGTAGGCGATGCAATGGCGCTAAGTCTGGTTCTGAATGGCAAGAATGGTTTAAGGATCAACCATATTGGATGCTGGATCGCGAAGCTGCGGTGCATCGGTGGCTGTCATCTGGTGATAAAACACCTTAGCTTGCCATTCTTGCTGGTGCTCTTTACATATCCCATTAGCACATACGCGCCATATAACGCCGATGTGCTCAATTGTTGCAGTTGCCAAGTGGTGTGCCATTTAACTCTTTTCCCTTGTTAAGCATCATTCGTAATCTAAACATTGCCGAGCGTTCGATTTGCTGTACCCGTGATGGTGCAACACCAATCTTTGCAGCAATCTCAGCCCATGTCAAAGGCTGCTGTAGCCTGCGACTGCGGATAACAAACTTAGAGCGCTCATCCAAATATTTATCTATCAGTTCTAGCATCTCTTGCGCTTGATGGCTGATACTAAGCTCATCCATGTCAATCAATGATTTAGGATCGGCAATCATATCAATCAAAGATAGCGCTTCATTTGCGGCTGATATTGCATCCAGACTATGTACCGCATGACTGCGGCGCAATGCATCATGGATAACATTAACATCAATACCAATGTGCTCTGCTACTTCTGTTAACGTTGGCGTACGGCCAATGCGCTGCCCAAGGTCTGATGTAGTGCGAGCTATCTTTATTAGTAAATCATGTAGTCCAGTTGGCAATCTAATCATCGCGTCACTTTGCGACAGCGCTCGTTGTATCCCTTGCTTTATCCACCAATATGCATAAGTTGAAAACTTATAACCGCGTGATGAGTCAAATAATTCAACAGCCCTAGCAAGACCTATATTGCCTTCTTGGATGAGGTCCATTATCTCAAGCGACTTGCGCTTTCGGTTTTCATATTTCTTGGCTACATGCACCACTAATTGCAGGTTGCATTGTATAAAGCGTTCACGGGCGCGCTGGCCGCTACGCACTAGCCGCTGCTCTGCGTCTGTCAATGGTCGATCTAATTGCTGCAACTCACGCATTTTGGCGATGCGCCTACCATATTGAATCTCTTGGCCAACCGTAAGCAATGGATACCGTGCAATCTCGTTGAGGTAGCTTTTGAATGAGGACATGATAAATTCATTGGTTTATACAATAAAAGCACGGTTTTGATGCAAATTCACTGGTTAGCCCGCAAGGCTTGTAGTGGTATACGCTCCGCATGATGTAGCAAAAAAACCGCCGGCTTCAGGGATCTGCATGGTGCATGATCTGACATTGCACCAATGAACGCAAGTGCCGCAGTGCGAGCGGTGTGGCGCGCCAACGGCATCTATCCAGCTTGGCAGTGGTGTATTAGCAATTTCCTCTGCTGTTGGCGGCGGCAGCCATTTCCAGTTTTTATAAATTACTGCATTACGCAAAGTTTGCGTTGAAATACCCCATCGCCTAGCAAGTTGTGGCAATGTACCAACTGGGCCTTTCATTACAAGAATACGGGCTTGATGCACTTGCTCTGCAGTTAGTCGCACGTTGAAATGGTTTTCACCGCGATCTGTAGCGATTCTCATGAGTGATTCCAATGCCGGATTACACCGGCAACGATAAAGGTGTTTGTAGTTAAATAGCTGAGTAGAATGGTAAGGCGCACCAAGGCAACGCGATCAGCAACCCGTGGGTCTGAGTGCGCCTTCTCGCCTAGGGCAAGGGCTATGATGCGCCAGCGTGTCATTGGGCTTCTAGTTCATCGGCAATGGCGAGAACGTTTTGGCGGATGGCATCAGCGCCGGCAATGCGCACTGCCAAGGCCCGCAGGGCGGCGGCCATTGCATCAATGTTTGCGGCCTCGAAGTCGCCATAGGCGTCCAGCAATGCCTGAGCAGCAGGGCTAAGTGGTTTCATCCGAGGGATCCCATAACGGTGGAATGTGAATTGTATCTACCAGTGGTTGCATAGCTCCGTTCTGGCGTTGCCGACATCCGGTGAAAAATCATTTGACCGATCTTCATTCCTGGCCAGATTGCTACAGGATGCAGTTGCCGGCTGTTATGTAACTCCATTGTTAGCTTTGAACCATGCCAACCTGGATCGCAGTATCCCGCCATTAGATGCTCCAGTCCTTCACGGGCTCGACTGGATTTAAGCATGAACTGAGCTGCAATATAGTCCGGCAGGTTAAAGATCTCTACGGTCGAGCCCAAGACAAACTGGCCAGGCACAAGCATAAATGGATCAAGATTGCTATAGCGACAAATGCTGAATGGCACAAACTGACGAGATTCAGCAGATTCAATCAGCAAATCTGGCCCAAGTCGAACATCAAGGCTGGCAGGATTTATTAGCTCAGAATCAAACGGCGACACCATGCCTCCAATGCAGAGTTTGCGAATTTCGGCATCACAAAGAATTGTCATTGAGCCTCAGGGATGGGTAGGGCGTTGGCGGGGAGGCAATGGGACCAGATGCCAATGTCATCTATCCAATGCCATGGAATGCGACTCCAGTAGTCGCCGGTTTCGTCATTCTCGGGGTCGAATGGGTGCCACGCCCAGCACCGCCCCTGCTCATCACACCACCCCTCGCGTTCCCAGGGGCGTTCGCTCACCGCCACCGGCTGCGGGTGTTGGCGCTGCAGCAGCTCGACGGCGCGGGTGATGTCGTTGAGATGATCTCGCTGAGCGGTTGAACTGGAGGCCATCAAATCCCACCACATCTGACCCGACTGACTCGACATGGCCGAGCCATCCCCGTGCAGCCTGGCCACCAACTCCACCACCTCCCCGTCCGCTGGGGGCTGGGGTGTGGGGCGGCCCCAGCGGTCGAGGACGGCGCAGGCAAACTCGCCAGCGTTGTGCAAACCAAGCAAGCCATTGTCCTCGATAAAGAACTCAGCCATATCCATCAACTCATCAGCACTCGGCCCCTCCGGCTCGGGCCGGGCCAGCAGGGCGCGGGCGCGGTTGATCCGCTCAAAACTGGCAGAGGTGTGCTCGTCGGCAGGGTCGTTGATCAGATAACCATCGACCCATTCCTCTAGGTCGTCAACCAACTCAGCGCACATGGCGCGGAATGTGTCAGACATTGGATTCAATCTTAATGCGAAGTTTTTTTAACATGTATACTGGGGCAATGCAGAACAGCAGCCGGATTAAAAAGGAAACAGTCATGCCTTCAATAAGTGAATCAATAACGGCTAAAGATCCATCTTTGCAACACTCATGGCAGTACTGGGCTAGCTCGTCTGCAAGTGCTCTGGCTTCGTCGATGTTCGTGACGGTTGGGTCAGTCATTGGGAAGGGCCTCCAGTGCGCGGCGCAAAAGATCAAGATCTTCCACATTCATGATGAACTTGCGACGCTCCAGTGCCTCAAGCGCCTGCTCCTTCAAGCTCGGCGGCTTGGGGCGGCGGTCGGTGCGGAGTTCACGAATCTCGTCTCGCCCAAACAAGCGGCGATCTAACCACTCACAGCACGCCTCCATCTCCTGGTCAGCACCCCAGCGGGCGGCCTGGGTGGCGATGTGGCGCTCATATGCGTTGTTCACAGCAGCGTCTGCGGGGCCACTCTTCCGCCACTGCACCACCAGCTCAGGCGGTGGGGAGGGGATTGGGTGTTGTTGTGACATGAAATTAGTGGCTGATGTTTACGGTGGCGATGCCGTCGAGCGGTACGCCTAGGCGGTAAGCGGCTCCGGCGCTTAGGTCAATGCTGTTGCAGTCGCACCGATCAGTAATGCGCACCGTGAGGGTGCGTCCCTTGTGGCTAACACTTACTGGCGTGCCGCATGGCAGCCAGGGGTGAGCGGCGCTGATGCCCCAGTGCTGGTAGGTCTGACCGCAATAGGTGGTGCGGCCGCTGTACCAAGGGTCGTAGACGGTGGCGGTGACTGGCCTAGCGGATGCTGGCATCGGCAGCAGTATCAACAGGCTGCCGAGCAGTGCGGGCTTAATCATCAATCACCTCAAGCAGCTCGGCTAGCGCAAGTATGTGTTCCGCAAAAGCAACATGAGTCATTACCGCTTGGGGATTAGGTGGGCGGTTGTAGGAGTCAAACCACCAGTCGCGGAATGCAGTTTCAATTTCAGTGGCATCCATCAGAAGGCCACCTCATCGCTAGCGTTGCTGGTGCGTGGCAGAAATTCAAACCGGCTGACGCTAAGTACATGCTTACTGCGCTTATCGCCT
>TARA_R110002126_G_scaffold1639_5_pt1 | contig 23550 bp, 22 predicted proteins | sample TARA_R110002126 | Tara Oceans TARA_R110002126 (sample SAMEA4397536) | marine metagenome | biome: Polar Biome; feature: [DCM] deep chlorophyll maximum layer (ENVO:01000326); material: water (ENVO:00002006), including particulate matter (ENVO:01000060) such as... | depth 30 m | reverse complement strand
CCTTTACTTGAAGAAGTTACATCTAAATCAATACCAATGTCATTATGTGCGGCTGTTCCAGTTGATTGTGCCAATCTATCAAAATCAACATGTAATGCTTTAGAGGTTTCAGCCCCCACACTACCCGCCCTATCTTTATCAATTACAAGAGAACCTCCGAATGATTGGTCGCCTGTCCTTATTGCTTTTGAATCTAATTGAGTTTGAATACTAGATGTTGCATCAACTCTATTTAACTGAGCAGTTGTTATAGTAGCACCATCAATAATTTCTAATTCTGCTTCAGTAATTGCAGCACTACCAATAGTAAAACCAGTAGCCGTAACTGTTCCTGCTGATACAATAGCCCCACTAAATGTGGCTTTACCTACTAAGGCCATATCTAATTGTAGAGCAGTAATATCACTACTTCCATCAGTTCCTTTGAAGTTAATGTCCTTATCTGCAACCGAAGCAATAATATTAGTGTCGCCACTATTAGATTCAATGGCTAAAGTTTCAGTATATCCAGATGAATTATACCCAACACTTAAACTACTTTCTACTTTACCTGTTGTAAGGTATTGAACCATTCTATCAGCCTGTTCAGCAGAACCATTTGCGCTTCCTGCTGTAATTTTAATTATAGCAATAGGAACATCTCCTTCTACTAAAGCAGGAACAACACTGTGAGTTCCATTACTTCCTCTTAATACCATAGTATCATTACTGCTGCCACCATCTTTAGAGACTAGCATTAAATATACATCTCCTGCGGATATTGGAATAAGACTAACTGCACCAGTTCCCGGATTATAAGAAGTATTTAGGGGTAATGCGGATAAAGCACTAACAGTGTGTAACTTACCATCTCTATACACTTTACCAGCAGTAACAGCAATTGTTGAATGAGTAGCCGCAGCAAAAGTAATATCAAAATCATTAGCCGTCTTAACTGCGTAATTACCTCTAACACCTTGACTAAGTGCTCTAATTAAACCTGAGTGTGGAAAATCCACAGCATCAGTAATTTGAGTAGTTGGCGTTCCCGATAGGGTGCTATAAAAATAAGGGTTGTCTGCATCAGTTACGGCCATACTATTCTACCTCCAAGAAGAAAAAAAACTCAAGAGTTTCATTAGAGGCGACTGGGCCGACTCCATCAAAGTTATGTCTAAACAATAAATTACCGCTAGAATCAAAAACACCCGCTTCTCGGATAACTGAACTAGTCATACCAGTTGCATTACCTGAAATTACAAGGTGAACTTCAATTACATTTACATCTGATTTTGTAGCCACTAAAGTAACACTTGTTCCTAAATCAACATCTAATCCTGTTTGGGTAGAATAAGTAGAGTTTCCCCCTAACCCTATTTTACCATTATTGATTAAAGTTCCTTGAATATAAGTGGCGACTAAAGATTTCATTGTATCAGTTATCAAAATTCTTCCTCCAATAAAACGGTGCTTACTGTGCCAGCACCAACATGACCTAGTGTATAGGTTCCTGTATTTAAAGCCCCCGTGAACCCAAGAGGAATGCCAGCAACAGCCGACCTTTTTTGAGCAATAAATTTAATTAATTTAAGTTTAGTTTCTTCTATAAAATCAAATTCAATGTTAGTTCCATCAAATTTATTATCCCTAATTGCAGAAATAGTTCTGCTTTGGTTCATAGCAATCTCAGCAAATCTATCTTCTAATTGTTTGCTATATTTACCTAACTCTAATATTAACATACCTTGCATAGTATGAGTAATCTGTAAAACTAAATACTCAGCAAATTCTACATTTTCTTGGGGTAATTCCAAAGAAACTATATCTCCGGCTTTTAATTGCCCTACTCCTTTATGACCCACTTCAATTGTAATTTTAAAGTTAAAATCACTGTGTAGTCTTAGTAATTCTATTGCTCTTTTATTAACATCTTCTTGTGTAACTAATTGGGAATCGTATTCTTGTAATGATTTAATACCGTGTTTATTTATGCTTCTCAAATTCTTTTTTACAGATTTATGGGCTTGGCCTAATACAATTATGTGATTAAAGTAATCAAACATGGTTTTTACTTTTTCATAAGAGAATATATCTACGGCTGAATTTTCTGGACTCAAATTAACATGAGAAAAATTAGAAGAATCAATTCTATCTAGTATGGTTAATTTACCATTTACTTCAGTTAAGGACTTATTTTTTTTACTCATCAAAAAGTTAATTGCACTAAACAGATTCACTCCTTGAAAATTAGGGGCTATGAAGAAAGGATAAGAGTCATTCCTACTTAATGAAAAATCTATGTTATTATCTAATAGAGTTTCTTCAATTAAATCTTCAGTCTCTCTACAAATAGATGCAACTGAACCAATAAGTGCTCTTTTAGCATTAAAAGAAACTTTACCATCTACTGTTAATTCAATAGGTTCAGATACAGAAGGTATTCCTATCATTTTTTTCATCTTAGTAATGTTCATATAATAACCAATACTTGTAGTATCTTTAGTAAATCTTACATCTGTAAGATTAACATTCTCTCCATCAGCGATGACTAGTCTAGTATTTCTTATACCCTCGGCATCAAGATTCCAAATATTTGCTAATTTATCCGGTGTTCTAATAACTACATGGTCGGAAGTAGAAACATCATTAGGGTCAGCAATAACATACATAGATAATACTGCTTCCGCTTCTCCTTCAAAAGTTCTTGGCCCTGTTCCACCACTAACAAAAAAACTATTTGGGTTACTATACATTTCTGTTGAATCTGGTTTTTGTGTATATTTTGAAGAGAGTTCATTTAATTTAATGGTATTAGGACTCGCATCATGAAAACATGTATGATTGGGTTGAAGTATTCTGTATACAGTAGCACTTGAACTTTGTAAGGGAGAATCAACTGTAAGTATATGGGATTTTGTCGCATTAGTTGTATCTAATTCATGTGATAAAATATAAATTAAACTATTAGGAGTTACTTCATTTAAACTTTCTCTATCGGCTTGTGTTCCTAGTGAAATAACATCACCATCATTTTGAAGATATTTTCCGTTTTCTGGGGCTAAATAACATCCAGTTAAATCAACAAAACTTAAAAACTGTGCTTGGGTATCAGGTATTCCAAATCTATGAAGAGTTGTATTATTAGGCCCAACATCATTAGCCATAGCATTGTTAGAATCTAATACTAATATAGGCTTTAAACCCATCAATATACCATCAGCGTCAGTATCAGAAGTTACTCTAAGTATAGGGTTTCCAGCAGCATCGTCAGAACTGGTTTCAAGCGAAGCATAATTGTTTGGGTAAACTGATATTCCTATTAGATTAAAGGAGTCTTCAATATGTCTTCTACTAAGACCTGCAATTCTAGGCGCACACATACCTATACTGGCATTAGCAGTTCCCGATTCTTCAATTGTGAATCTATTTAAAATAATAGGCATAAAGTGTTCATATATTACTTCTTCATAATGCTGGTTACTAGCATTAAAACCAGAAGCAGAATGCATTACTGATATTCCACCAGTGCTAGTATAAAGTTTATCTGCTAACTTCCAAGGATTTCTTCCCACACTTGTTTTTGCGAAAACAGAATCAGAATCTACATCAATAGGAAGCCAAAGAGAAGAACGACGAACATTGGTTTGTGGTGCGTCGCTTTGGGCTGAATTACCATGTAATGTATTATCATTATAAACCTCATAAAACGCACTATCAATCTCTGAGTAACTATTACTATATGGCACCATTATGGCCGTTTTAAGTAGGTTAATGTCTTCACCGAATTTAATAAAAGTATCTTCTGCACCATGCCCCGAAACTAGCCCCCAGCCACCATCAGCATTACTTGTTTGTTCTGCAAACAGTTTCCTTAAATGTAAATTAGCCGTTCCTGATGCCGCAGCATAATACGCAGCAGTTCCAGTAGTATTTACGGTCTTATATACATTATCATCGCAAGTAACATCATTACCTGATACGCTTGCCACAATTCCCATAAAATGACCGACATCATCACAAATAACATCATTAGCGGCAACAACAGGTGCGCCACTAAAAGTAATAACCTTTCCAGAAATCGACCTAGAATAAACTGGGTTTGAAGAAGAATTAGTAATTCTATCAATCTTGTGAGATTTTAAGTTAAAAGAAGGAACTACTCTATCAGTAGTAGGGGGATTTTCGGGGTCAAATTGATTAAAGGCAAAATCTAAAACCATTTCAGTAAGGCGCATCACTGAAAAATTAGTAAATTTAGGATTATCACTACCAACAGATTTAGAAGCAGATTTAATAGAACCTACTGTATAAGCAGCATCTCTTGAGGTTAATCTTTTTGTTTCACCAATAACATTTGTTTTAAGGTCGGATGAATCGGTATCAGTAGGTTCATTAATAAGCATGATATTATACTTAGTTAAATCCCTAGTTTGATTGGTATTAAACAAACTATCAATACGGCTTCCTGAATAGGGTAAAAGGTCGCAATTACTAAACAAAAACATTCTAGATATTTTAGGGTCAAGGTTATCTAATACATCTTCAGCAATATAAAAACTATGGTGCTTGGCATTATCTGAGTATCTATTGGGTAATGGCGGTATGTATAAAGAGTCTATAATTTGACTATCATTCAAACTAAATTTATCTTCATTACCATATCTTGAACCTGTCGAAGCCTTATGTCCTCTTGATTCTACTAAATCATGCCCAACTGACCCGCTATAAAATACATTAGTCTTTCCAGTTCCTGTAATATTATTATTTAAAACCCCATCAATGTAAAAACCGGGATTAAACCGATAACCAGATGAGTAATAATTAACATTACTTAGCGTCTGTCCATAAAAATTATGTTCTTCCGAGGAAGTGTAGCCAGTTATACTAGAGTTAATTAAATTAAAATTACCCTTTTCAATATTCATTAACCTATAATAAGCACTACCAAACTTTTGTGAATAACTAGTAACTCCTAAATTAGTCGCTGAATAGGCCAAAGGCATATCAAAAACACTTAAGGTATTATCTGAAACGCTGGCTGAACCATTAGTATTAACTGCACCTATTTTTGGATAAAGTAAACTTATTATCTTACCAGTATGTAAATGTGCACCATTCAAAAAGTTTAATTCATGTGTTAATTTAGAACTCTCATTAGTAGTAGTATTATAATCTAAAAAAGATACCTCTGAATTAGTAGCAATATCAGTTATGTTTCTATCTAAGTAAATAGTAGTATCTGTTCCATTATTAACTGAACCAACAAACAACCCCACAAATACTCCTGCAACAAATACAGGTTTATTGTGATATTGTCTAGGGAGAGTTTGCCCACCTAACGGTAATCCTGAGTTATCAGTAATTTCTGTTAAATAGTTTTGAGCACTTGTAATAGCGTTGCATTTAAATAAAACTGTTTTAGAAATTAAAGTATCTTGTTGGTTAGCATAGTTAATATCTACTCTACCTAAAGTTAATGGAATATAAGGTGCTACTGTAATAACAGTTTCCGAATCTCCTTGTGATACTTTTATTACTGTAAAGTCCATTAAAGTGTTAATAGTATCAAAACTAGCAGTAGAAGTATGTGTTAAATTATCTAATTTTGCTTGGAACGGTAAATCGCTTTTTATTTTAGTTGCGCTGCTTAAGAAATAGCCTCTTGCTTCGGAATTATCTGAAATAGAACTTCCAGATAAAAGAGATTCTTCTTTTCCATCATTAGCACCTGTAATTCCAGCGTGTGTAATTTTAGTTCCGGATTCAAAATACAATCCTTTATTTGAAACCCCATCTAAACTAGAAGTGGAGGTTTCAAAAGGATTAGAAGCCAAAGCCTTATTAAAAATATAATGTTTATCTACACTTTTTAATAATTCTACGCTTCCTTCGGCTCTTGAATAGTCTTCAATTAATGCGGTAGCCGAATTAGTAACGCCTGTCTTAACTCTACCTACATAGGATATAGAGCCATTAGAATGTTTACCAAATAAAGTTGTTCCTAAAGGCACTGTGGCGGTTACTCCGACACCTGCCCAAGTAATTGTTTTAAGAGCAAAGGTAAGAACTGCTTCTACTTGGTTTCCTCCCGTGTCTAATAAAGGGGTTAATTTGTTATATGGGCTATCACTTGAATAAACAATATCTTGAGCGAATAATGTATTTTTATTAATAATAGGAGAAATTAATTTTCTCATTTGACTCGTCACTTGAAGAGTCATCATATTAGTTCTACTTTCACTAGCACTTTCTATTCTTTCTATTTCACCATTAAGTCTTTCAATTTCTATACTATAACTACCGTTAGCATAAGCAAGACTGTTTTCTAAAACATTAGAAGCATTAAAGAATTTTAGAGTAAGTAGTTTTTTATCTGCATCTGAACCGATAACTGTTGCTTCTAACGCCTCTAGTTTAGGATTACCTAATATAACATATAACACTGATTCACGCCCATCAAATATTGGATAGTCAGTTAAAAGAGTATTATCATTTTGATTATATGCTCTACGATATAACACATCATCTACTGCCAAAGAATAGGTAGTTGTAGTAAATACTGATTCTGTTTCTAATCTAGTAAAGTCTTCAAAAGTTATGTCTTGGGTGAATCCTGAAAAAGCATCTATTGTCTTAACAATAAGTATTCTTTTTCCAACTCTAACTTCATCACCAACACTTAAGAAACTACTAATATCAAAATTAGCAGAAGTGCTATATTCTGGATGGGAACTGACATTAGTAATAAAAATTGGTAGTGGCATCCAATCCATAAAAGAAGCCCTATGAACATGATGTCTTATTCGTATAGGTGAATATTCGGGTATTTTAGAAGTAAGCATTCTTGAAGAATCTACAACTTTAATTTCAGCATAGCCCCCCTTCATACCAACAGATTCATTGATAACACAATCCATAACATTTTCAGTGAAATTAGAAATGGTTGGAGAATAACCATACTGTAAATATCTATCCGGCCCTACATAATTTTGACTTACTGTATTATTAGTGAAAGTAGTATTACTATAATCAGGATAACCCTTTTTTAATGCCCCTTCTCCATCTCTTTTAGCATTAAGAAAACAAGAATCTCTATCAAATGGATTAAACGCACTTACTGTCACACTTTCATTACTAGTGTGAATTAATGGGTCATCTTGGTCTTTTAATCTGTCTACCAATTTAAGATTCATTGAGTATCTACTATAATCTACAATGCTAGTTCCATAGTCAGGCATAGTCATAAAATAACTATCAAACGAAATAACACTGGTTTCATACCCAGTATTGAATCTAATTGCATATTTTTCATTATGGTCTAATTCATTTTTCTTATCTAAATATTCATTAAAGAAATAAAACAATGGATGAGAACAAACTAATGAGTCGTTTAATGATGACAATACACCTGCTGAAATAGCAACAGGATGATTATAAGCAGGTATTGGAAAACTATAAAGTTTAAATTTAGTTCCTATTGGTAGTTCACTACCTAGTTTCGGTTCAAAATCAAAAGAATCCCCTTGTGAAGAAGTTATATCTTCACCTATATCATCATAGTTTATTTCAGTTATTCTAGCAAAGTGATGTTTTAAATAATTATCTGAGTGAATTAAAACAAAATAATAATTATCTGTTTCATTTTTAATTTGGGTGGCTTGTGCGCTAGTAAAAGCATAACCAGTTGAAGAACTTGAATCAAAACATTTTAATCTAAATCCACTAGTAGTTTCTAAATTAGATAACTGTAATCCTAGTTTTAATGCCCTAGAACTCACCGTAGCATTAGAGTCATTATTAGTATTAAATACAGTTGAAGAAACAATTTTTTCAATAACTGTATTAATCGGGAAATTATCACTTGTTGAAATTACGGATTGCCCAACATATAATCCATTTGTTGATGCAACCGTTACTGCATTACTGTTTTCAGTAATTGCCCCATTCATAGCCGTATTATTTAATGCTGTGAATGAGGGGTTGCTCTCATTAGTTATGGGAGAATTATTATAAATAGCAATAAAGTTATCTCTTAGTGTTGCTGCTTCAATTACTTTTAATTTTGGATTGGTCGGGCAATTATATGCCACTTTTTCAAAAGTTCTATTTGCTGTTGTTGAATCAGTTGCAGCAGAACTTAAAGTAACAGTAGTGGTGCTGGCTATTGCTGTAATTCTAGTCAAAGCAGGTATTCCATCACCTGTTACAATCATACCTACCCATAACTTATCTACATTAGAAGCAGTTAAAGTAAGTGTAGTATTACCACCAGTAATGCTAGAAAGAGATAAAGTAGGCGGCCCTCTAGAGATAGCAAGTATTTTTGTCATAGGTCTATCTCCTCAAATCTTAAGTAAAGCAAAGTATCGTCATAATTAGGTAATAAATTTCGTATATTGAATGTTTGTTTAATTGTTCTAATAATAGACAATTCATGTAGAATACCCATAAATTGATTATTAGTAGCAGCACTACCAGCACCAACCGCACTACCAGAAGAACCTATATAAATATCACCATTACCGAAATTAAAATCAGCAGTTCCACTATGAGAGTTATCTAATTCATTTGATTCATTATAAAGTTTAACTTCTTTACCATTTAAAAACATTTTGAACGCAGAAGTAGCGGCGTTAAAAGCACAAGCAATATGAAACTGTTGGTTTATGTAGGCTGCATTTCGCTCAAGAGGCAAATACAAGTCTGTGGTAGTGCTACTAATGGAAGCCGAAGATGCCGCCCCTGTGGTCGTTAAACCGTTAGCACCAGCAAGCCCCGTTACACGGCCAAGCGAGACAAAAGACGAGCCACTTTTGATATATACTTCTTCTCCTACTGAAATTGAATCAAGTGAATTAACCACACTAATAGAATTACTTCCGTTAAACCCTGTAAAGGTAGTTACTTTTTTATATTTCATAAGACCGTCTGCTTCAAATCCTAATTTATCATCAGTTCCTTTATAAAAGAATTGTTTACCTAAAGCCGGTTTAATTAACACATCTGAGTGAAAAGTGTTAATAGTTCCACCTAAATTAACAGCGCAATTTAATCTATATTCAGCAGGTTGATTTACATTAGTATTAGTAAAATTTTCTAATTTTAAACTTATACCAGTGCTAGCAAAAATTTGCATACCATGTGTAATTCTTGCGGCATTAGTTAAATATAACGAAGATTGATAATTGGTTTGAGTAATGGCCGCAGTTCCATTTGCTCTATTTACTGTTGGTGGAGAAGGCATTACTTTAATTGAGTCGGGTGTTCTAAAAGTAACTGTTACATTTGTTTGGTCTGCACCGCCAGTTGAACATACTCTTGATATTGTTATTCGAGTAGCACTATTAATAACAGTAATAAAAGTAAATGGGGAGAAATGGTCAGAAACTACAAGCATACCTACTTTCAAGTCAGCAGTTGAATCCATATCAATTATTGCTGTGCCATCATCATAGTCAGCAGTTTGAATTATTTTTTCACTATGTCTATCTTTACCGCCATAGTGTGCTGTTTTAGTTTTTTGCCCATCTCCGTTAATATCAAAAGGAGTAATTATCGCTTCAATAGTAAAAGAACCAACATGTGAAAAAACACCATAACCTAAATCATAAGTTGAGTCTGGAACATTTTCACTATAATCAATTTTAATATGGCCGTTGCACATTACAGGAAACACTAATCCCCTTTGCTTACCAGTTAAAATCTTATACATAGTATCACCTCAAGGGAAAGTTCTAGCAACTTCAAATTCTAAATTAAAAGTAATTTCAGTAGCCTCTGATTCTATGTTAAAACCAAAAGTTCGTATAAAACCGACTAATCCGGTATCTGTTGATAAATCAGGAAATTCATTTCTTACTATGCTAACTCCTTCATTTTCTTTTTTACCCGCTACACCTCTTGAATGAAAAGTCAAAGGAACAAGAGTCCCAGAACTTCTATCATCTGTATTTACTGAACTTCTTGTAGCATAATTACTATCAACAAAAGAAGGAATTAGTATAACTAATTCTGAAAAGGCTTGATTTTTAGCAATAGACATAGCATCTACACCCGAAGCAATTATTTGAGCAACTTCGTGAGCAGTAAAAGTTTTAGTGTTTGTTTCCCCATCTATTGTCCTAGATATTGAAGTATCTGTTATAATCCCTTGCAGGGCAATAGATTTATTAGTCATCCCTAAATCTAAAGCCAGTGTTTCGGATTCACCGGAAAATAAAGCAGATAAAGGTATTGGCATTGATGGTATGGTTTTAGTTACTGTTACTCCAACAGAAGTGCATTTTAAAGGTATAGTATTTAGGGTAGAATCAGTTCCGGAAAACTGTTGAGTTTTAAGATATACTTGACTTACCATTTAAATCACATCATTGTTGAAACTGTTCTATTCATTTTTAAACTTACCATCTTACTTATTTTTTCAGCCACTCTTCGTAGTTCAGCATCGGAGGTATCTTTAGCATTGATAGTTATATTAAAGTTTTGAACAGTATTACCCATCATTTTCTTAGATTCAGCATTAGAATGAACTCTTGAACCTTTAGACAAATTAACTAATTCTGGGCCTTGTTCTCCAACAAGAGTTATGCCTCCACCGGAAACACCACCACTAGCCATCTTTGGTATCTGGAAATCAATTTTTGACATTGAGTTTTTCAACGCACTAACAGGATTTAGTTTCTTCATAACCTCGGAAAAGTTATTAACCAGATAGTCACCTACTTTATAAAGAAGAATACCTAATCCTGCAATAATTAGAATAGGTGCGCCCATCCACCATGCTAACATCATTCCTGCTATGGCAAAAATTAAACCAACCCATTTACCTAATTTATTACCACTTGTAAATAGACTAAAAAACCAGTCTACTGCTTTACTTAATAGGTCTTTAGAAAACTCATATATAAAAATCCATGCAGTTCCGACTAATGCCATAAAGATTCCCCAAATAATCTGAAGTGGCCCCCAAATTAACAACCAAACTCCTTCTAATAAATCCGTCATACTACCGCCACCAAAAAGAGCACTCCAAATCAATTGCACACCAGCCCATGCATCCATCAAACCCTCTAAAATGACTCCACCATAATGTATTAAGTTCTCTTTCATAGGGCCAAAAGTTTTCTTAATTGAAGGCCAAAGCATTTTTAGTATTATTAGTAGTCCAATAAACGAAGCCATTCCTATTAACATAGCAATAAGTCCTGTTCTTAAGAACATACCCAGTTGCATAGTTTTACTCCCAAGCCATTTTGTTAATTTTCCAGCCCTTTTCATTAAAGGTCTGTTTTTAGCATAGTTTTTACTTGCTTTTTTTGCTTGTTTTTTTGCCAATTTGTAATTCTTTTCGGCAGTTTTCACATTTTTAGTTTTTAAACCTGCTTTCAAATGAGGGTTCTTTAAATCCCCAGTTTTAGATGCTTTCCGCTTATTAAATTCTTGGTCGTAAGAACTCTGTTTATCCTTTTGTTCTTTTCTTACATGTTGAATTCCCGATGCGCCCATTGTTACTTTTGGTCTATCTCCCATTTCTTTACGAATTATTTCATTTATTTCATCTTCTGCTTTTTGCACCTTCAATCTTCTCATTTGAAATCGGCTTTCTGCCTCTTTAACTTTTTCATCAGCCTTATCCTTAAGTAATTTTGCCTCGTCAGCAGCAGACTTTAGTTCTAGCGCATATTTTTCCTTTGCTGCTTTTTTCCTTTGCTGCTTATCAATTTTGTAATACTTATGAGTTGATTTTATTTCTTTATCTCCATTTTTTACCTTCCATTTTGAGAATTTTTTCTCGAAATCTTGTTCTTTTTTTGCGGCGGCTTGTCTTTGTTTTTTAGTTCTAGTTAGTTTAGCAAGACCTGTTCCCATTAAAGTCAATAGATTATGGCTTTTTTCTTGGTCTTTACTAAACATTCTTACTGCACCGGCAGAAACTCTCAATACAGTAGATAATTTATTAAATAATCTAAACATTCCGGGCGGTAAAAACCCATACATAACTTTTCTAGCAACAGCCACTTCAAAGCCCATAAACTTTACTTGTTGGCTCATACCTGTTAATGCTAAATCTAAATACTCAAAGGTATTTCCACCCTCTTTTTTAAACTGACGAAGAGAAGTAAAACTTAATAACTCAAAGGTTTTACCCATTTTATTTAATTCTTTATTGGCTTTCGATAAAGCATTAGTTCTAGTTTCATATACATTCTTTAAGTCTTCTTCTGCTTTTTTTGCTTTTTTAGCAGTATTGGTAGCCTTTGTTTGTGTATCAAAATAGTCCTTAAGGGTTTTAGATAATTCTCCAACCGTTTCTCTTAATTTATTGGCTTCTCTTTCCTGAGTAGTTAATGCTCTTGTAAACCCTTCGGACATAACAGTAACATTTCCAGCCAAAAATAATCACCCCATTGTTTTTTGTGCTTTAGCCATTTCTTCCGCTTCTAATCTTTTTACTTCACCATGAATAGTAAGCATATCTATAACTAATTCTGCGGGCATTTTATACACTTCTAGTGGACTCATTGAAAATGCGGTGGCTAAAGTATAAACAATTATTTGCGAAGTTAGTCGAGGTGCGGCTTTACCGCCCAATAACGCTTTTCGCACTAATCGTTTTTTTCTTCATCCCCCGAAGCGGCCTCAAGAGGATTCGGTAGGATTTCTTTAAGTTGATTACCCACATAAGGGGTTAATCGGAGAATATCAATTGTTGTGAGATTAGGCTCAGTTTTTACGACAAAGTTTTCAACCATGTATCTAAACATAGCATTCAAATCAATATCCATTTCTTGTGTCTTAGCATTAATCTTCATAAGACTGTTCATGGCTTTATCTACTTCTAGCCATGTTGGGTCTTTAACGAATACTTTCAAGTATTCATCACTTTCGGGTGCTACCTTAACATAGTGTAGCGTTGGCTCGGTTAGTGCAAATAAGGCACTCTTATCACTTACGATTTTTTTATCATTTAACATATTATCCACCTTCAAAAACCAACAAACAAACAAACGGTGTTGGTGGAGTATGATTACTTTAATTTAGATTCTTTATTAGGGGTTTCTTTCTTAGGAGTTTCTTTCTTTTCTTCTTTAACCTTAGTTGTCTTCTTAAGTTTTTTACTTTTCTCAAGTTGAGTTAGCGCAATTACATCTTGTCTTGATACCATAAAATCACCCCTGTAAAACCCAATGAGTTTTAACTGTGCAAAGACTAAGGTTTCTAGGCATAACAGTTGCTGCAACTGCAATTGGCCCTTTATCATCACTCATAGGGAAATCATTTGCACTAATAAAGTAATCAGTAAAGTTTAGAATAATGTTTTCTCCATTAGATTTAGTAAAAGTCAATTCAATTGTTTGGCTTTGGTCTTCAGCCTCATTAAGAAGTGCTTTGTATAATTGGTTATCAGTTACATGTCCTGTAAATTGAAGTTCATAAGTTCTTTCAGCAGGAATGGCCTCTTGAACATCTTTAGCACCAACGCCGAAGAATCTTTTATCTTGAAGATTGTTATTCATAGTGAGAGTTAAAGTGTCAATTTTAAGGAAGTCAGTTCCTAAGACCTTGAATGTTCCATCGGAAAAGAAGAAAGGCTCTCTTTGCTCTCCTGTGTTTACAGCAGTTTCATAATTAATAAATGAAGTTTCGGCAGATATTCCCCGTCTTGCATCATATACTTCAGTAGGGGCTAAATTATGAACATTTCTTGTCATTAAATCCATAGTTATTTTAACTTCTTCATTTGCGTTGGCCGTCATAGTTAAAGTATTAACTCTATTACCTCTAGCAATTTTAACAAAGGCTGAACTTTCATCAGTTTCATTTGTATCAACATGAGTTCGGTATGGTGTTGTTGCAGATAATTTAGAGAAACTATTTTCTAAAGCAAAAGAAGGTAGTAAATCTCCATTCTGTTCTTCAAAAGTATAAGTAATTGGTTCTGTTAATGTTGTTGTTCCTGCGGGTCGGTCTAAAGCATGGTAAAAATCTAATTGTGCATCAGTAGCCTCAAATGGAGAAATAGGAGGACATAATTTATTGCCGACTGTTCTTCTAAAAATAGGCCCAGTTTCAATTGCCCCTAAAATAGTAGCATCATCACCAGCCGCTTCTTCCCCTGTCGTAGCATTCATAGAACGAATTAAAAACTTATCATTATCATCTGAAGCATGAGCCAAAGTTTGTCTATGCGTATCAGTAGATAAAGCAGTAGCCAAAGCATCTGTTGAGCAAATAACCTGAGTGCATTTCCCTAAGAAATAATACAACCATGCACCGTGATTAGCCACTAATCCTAAATTACCACCACTATAAGAAGTAATACCTCTATATGCAAATGTTTTATTTCTAGAACCACCAAGAGATAAATTAACTTGTTTTGTTTCTATTTCTGTTGTTGGGAAAGTAGCACTTTCAAGAATACCTAACCATTGGTCGGAGAGAAGTCTTTTAGCCGTATCAACGGGTGCTGGAACAGGTGCGCCATACGATTTAATAACAAAATAATCTGTGCTTGCAGGAGAAGGTGCAGGATTAAGAGTAAAAGTATTGGCCGTATTTGAAGTAATTCTATGCGTAGATGCTAAAGTATCATTAGTAAGGTATCTTTCCATAATGCAACCTTTATACAAATCTATAATAAATTCAAAATCAGTATCAATACTTGAACTGACTTGAATTACGCTTTGTTCGGAAGCATCTAAAGCACCGCCACCTGATTTTAAACCAATACCCACAAATATATCATTTTCTGGTATGAATGTTATACTTGCGCCGCTTCCTAAAAATATATCTGTGTTTGCCATGCTATCTCTCTCCTTTCCTTTACGAACTTACTAAGGGAGTGTTAATGCGAATCTTTTTGCTTCTAATGTAACTTTATATCCAAATAATCTCTTGGCTCGGTCATTACTTTCACTTCTAGCACCTACGAACAATTGGTTAAATTTAGAACCATCACTCGCAGTATAACCTCGCCTATTACTCTCAAGCACCCTACGCAGTATCAAGTATATAGCCCTTAGCCTGTCCTTGCCGTGTGTCGCATCTGCCCCACCTCTCTCATCATGGAGGACTCTAAGGTGAAGAGTAAAAGTGTATATTTCGTTTCTTACATCATAATGAATAGTTGGGTAGTCCATTGATTGAGAATCTTCAAATACTACAATAGTTGCAGGTGTTCTGCTCAAATCTACCCTTGTTCCTTTATTAGCAGTAACTGTTCTTATATCAATAATATCAGGAGTAATTGCATCTCCTGAAGCAATTGTTCCTGCCGACACTAAGGCTTGAGCCGCTTGACTCCATGTAGTGCCTAAAGAAGCATTAGTGTTAGTTAAAATATCTATGAGTAAAGAGACTTCATCCATTCTTCCACCTCCTTATTTATTTTACTTTCAATATGTTTTTGGTATGCTTCTTGGGCAAACTTTAACACTTCATCATCTGAAAAAGATATGTCTACTCCTAAACTCAAAGACAGTGCATCCATAGCCAACTTTCTTTCTTTTTGAATTGATACTAATTCATCCAGTAAACGAAAGTCAATCTTAATTGCCATATTTACACCTAATCTAAAAAGTATACTAAGTCGGCTTTACCTTTTAGTATCTCTAATCCTTCTTTACGAAGTATGTCATACTTTTCTTTAGTAGAAATATTAGCACCTGTTTCTGTAATAAGAACGCTTTGGTCGTCACTTCTTAGAATTTCAGCCGCTACTAATTTAGTTGTTGCTTCGTGAATTGAAGAAGGAACTCTACCATCACCGGCAATATAAGATACAATAACTGAATTGTTTGTATGGTAGGGATAGTTTCTCAAAAAGAATACTCTTCCTTCTTCTCCAATAGTCCAATAAGAACCTAGTCTTCTCATATCTTCTTTATCTGTAAAGTCAGTTAAATCACATACCGTAGGTATCAAACCACTAGTAGAAAAAGTTATATCGTTTGTTGCACCTGTTGTTCCAGCCGCACTCATAACAATACGAGTTGCGTCAGTAATAGAAATAATAGTTACACTACTTGCTATACCTGTTCCTGTAATATCCATACCTACGGCTAATTTACTTGAATCAGCGACAGTAAGAGTAGTATCTGCGTTTATTGTTGTGCATGACTGTTTTATTGTTGCTTTTAGCACACAATCTGCCCCGTCATCACCGGAAAGTAGGGATGAGAAGAGAACCTGCTTGCCATTATCCTTATCCTTAGCGGCATAGAAAAAGTCAGAAACAGATAAACTGGAACTAGTAAGGCTCTTTGGTGAAGTTGCGCCTGTAAATTGTGAAGTAGAAGAAGGCATCTGTTCATTCACTAATGAAACTATTTCAGAATTAGTTGTTTTAATACCAAAGGTATTACAAAACTCATTGGCAGTTAAACCACTAAGAGTGTTCTCGGATAACATTTCAAAGGAAACTCCACTGTTAGGTAATTGTAAAATGATTGAATTTAAATCTCTAAAGTTATCCAATAGTTGTATCTTGGCTTGAGCCGAAGCCAATTCAATATACTGGCTTCCTTGCCAAACCTGTAAAGAAACTAATTTACGAACTTTCATCTGGGCTAGTTGAACAAATCCAACATAGCCACCATAGTAAACTTGATGGGGCATTTTAGTGAATTCAAAATTATGGTATTCATCTTTAGTAATAATTGGTCTAAAAGACCTCTTTACTTTTTCATCAACGATGCCTTCTACTCTTTTAATAATTGCACCTACTTGTTTATTAGTAGGATAAGTAGAACCTGTGAAAGCCGGAACTTGTAATAAATCAGCAACTGCTATAAGGTCAGTATAAAAACCATATCCTGTTTTATAGTTTTGAGCAACTGCTGAATTAGAATGATATGAATTATCATAGTCACTTGGGGATGCTGTAATGCCCATTTAATTCACTCCGCTTTTATTTTAATTGCTTTAACAATAGCCCGAATAACTTTTTTACCTTTGTTAATATGAGCGTTCATTGGTCGGTTACTCCCGACCCTGTAAGGGTTCATGTTAAACTTGCCATGAAACTTAAATATAATATCAACATCTACTACTGCATCTTTAAACATTTTTTCTATGTTATCTGCACCTATTGACGAAACACTTAATACATCTTTTTGAAACTCCTCCATATCTTTATAACTAATTGTGCCTTCTGGTTTATCTGTTTCTTCATGTAGTTTAACAGGGTCAAACACTCTTAGGTCACTTACATAGTTATCTTTTTCTTCCTGTTTTAATTCTTTCCATGCTTTTTCAGAAATAGTTTCTCCAGTATTTTTGTTTTTAAATGCCTTACTGCTTAATTCTTCTATTTCTTGTTCAGTCAATAATTTATCAACTGGTTTATACTTGGCTTTTTCACTGGCATCTAGTCTATCATAATCCTCATCTGATAATATTGCCTTAGTTTCCTTATTTATATGTATTGTTTTTGAGAATCTTACATCACTTGTTTTCTTCTTGTTTGTAGCAGTAGCAACTTCACCAAAAGTAGGCCGTGTTGTTGATTTAAACTTTATATTGGCTTCTAATTTCATAGTAACGACAGTTAAAGGGTCATCTAATTTATCCTTTACTGCTCTTAAAAATACAAGTTTACTTCTACCGATAAATCCTGCGGGCGTTCCCTTGCCTTCTGCGGGCCATATAACATCAATATTATTTGCTTCTGCATTGGCTAACTCCATTGAAAAATATTTGCTTGTCTTACCTTCTTTTATCGCATAAACCTTTTTACTATTAGAAGCAGTTCCTATTGGTTTTTTACTTTCAAAAATACCCATAATAAAACCTCTAGGCCATGTAGCCGGATTTAACATTTCAAATTTACCACCCATAATTTTAGTGGTTTTACCTTCGGTAAACACTCTTTTATTTTCTTCTTTTGTTAAAGTGTATTCAGTAACAAAATCACCTGCGAATCCTTTCTCCATAGTTCGTATAACACTAGGAGGAACTGCAAAAGAATAGTTAATTGTCTGGATGTCTAATTTGGATTTACCACCTGATTTAACAAATTTAGGAGACTGTCCTGTTAGTTCTGTAATATGCTCTAATTTTGCATTTTGCATATCGCCATCATCATAATTCCAAATCTTACTTTCTATCATGGCATCCATAGCAGAAGTCTCTTTACTATGAGTTATATTATACATTCTTGAGGGTATTCCGTCTTCCATTTTTTCCCTTAAAATAACATCATATGCTACATCTGCATCACCTTTGAGTTCAAGAAACTCTTCAATATCAAATGCAGGTAATTCATCAAAATTTTTGCCAAACTCTTCAGTCGCACCACCCGCACCCAATAGGCGGTTTTTTACATCAGCATCGAGAAGGTCTTTCAAAGTTTTATCTTGTAAGAATTTAATATTAGATTCATTATCAACTGAACCAGCACCCTTTACTCTAACCTTAATAAACCTATTATAAGCCTCTGTGTCTTTTTTAAGAAATTTTTCCAAAGGAGTAGTTAATACAGTAGTTAATATTTTTTTAATTTCTATCCAAAATTCGTTCACTTTACCTTCTTCTACGGTTTGTGCTGTTTGTTTTAACAATGAAACAAAGGTTCTGTTGGAGTTATCATAAATGGCATCTTCCATTAAAGACTGAAAGAAAGTTGCAGACTCCGGCAAACTTTGAGGGCTATTTCCATAGGTAAACTTTACAGACATAAGTTTCACCTCACATTAACCATTTAGCCCAAGCCGCACCCTTTTGAATGGCTGAACCTAGATGTAAACCGCTTTGTGGAGGTTCATAACTCATTTGACCTTGAGCATCAATCCAGTAAGGTCGGCCATATCCGTCATTTCCACTTGGAGGAATAGGATAACCACTACCATTATTCAAAGCCTGTTGGCCCTGTTGGTATTGTTGTTGATTACCCATAACCCCTGCCATAGCCATACCTGCACTTGGGGCTACCGGATTCATACCTGCGCCCGAACCGCCACCAAAGCCTTGAGATTCAAGGTATTGTTGTTTCGCAAGTTTCCTTTGATTTACTACTTCTGTATTGATTGCTGATTGTAATACTTTTTGAATATCTAATTCAATGTTTTCTTGTGTAATTCTTTCATACTCACGCATAGCGTCAGGATTTACAGATATAATGTTTCCATTTTGACTGAATGCTAACTTAGCAAGCATTTGGCTTACTACTCTTTCAACTACATCTTCCATCATTTTCTCAAATGTAGTTAAGAATTGTTCACCATGATATTGAAAAAACTCTTCTACATGATTGTCCTGCAAAGAAAGTAAGTTATTTACATTCTTAAATTGCTGGTCGCTTTGTGCATTTACCGCACCCATTACTGTTCCGTTGCTTGTTCCAAATACTCCCATAATTATATCTCCTTTTCTGTTTCTTCTTTAGTTAGAGTTAAATCATTCGTTGCCTTAACTCCGCTTTTTAACATCAAGAGAGTGAGTCTTTCAGTCATTATATTGATTTCAGTTATCAATCGGATAACCTCTTCGGTGGCTGTCCTGTTATCTCCTAATGCGGGTGGCCTTATAAACCAACCTGCTTCCGTCAAGGCGACAACATCGTTCTTAGTTAAATTGTTAATTGGGCCACTTCTAAGCATTTTAGGCATTTTAGGAACAAAGGCTTTAAATTCTAATCCATGCTTGTCTGCGAGTATTTGTTGTTGAAGCATTTCTAATTGCATATAGAAAGCCGCATGTTTAGGACAATAAGTTCCCATTAAGGGTCTTCCTCTAGTAACATTATCTAAAGGAATTGGAGGTCTTAAATAGTCTCCTTGTTCCCAAAGATGATGGAATCCACAAACAACACATCTATCTTTCAAATTAAATTTCTTTCCGTATTTAATTCCTAGGAATTTTTTAGGTTCACTTCTCAATACTAAAGTTAATTCTTTTAGTTTTTTCTTAGGTTTAATTGTAATAAACTTATATTCAGTAACTGTTCCAGTAGCCCTTGCTTGCTTTAATGGAGATAAAGCAGGGTTAAAGTTCTGTCCAGTTGTTTGGCCTAGTAGTTGGTTATTATACATATTTCATTCCTCAGTAATCTTTTATCATTGTAGTAATTCCTTTATACACCATTTCGGGGTCGGATTTTGCAGAAACAATATATTTAAAACAAGGTATTCCTTTATCATTTAATTGTCTCATTCCGTATTTAAAGGGTTCATAAATTTCATGTTTATCTATTGTTTGTCCTTCTTCTAATGGGTATTTGTCTCCCCATATATCATATTTGTTAGCCCATATTCCTATTGCTATTGGAAAATCGGAATCTTTTTTCTTTTTACCTGTGGGCCACCTATCAGCAACTACTGAATCTACTAAAAATTTCCATGCTAATTGATGGTCTAAGTTACCTTTGCTTTCTAAATGTCTATGGTCTATCATAAAAATAATGTATTTAACTCTACGAGTTTGCATATCTTTAGCCCAGTCTTTCCAGTATATTGCTTCTCCACCAATATCTGCACTTTTAATAGTGTGAGAATCACCATCTATTTTAACATTTTTTCTAGAGGCTCGGTGCATCCCTACGGTTCTTTCATTAACTTGAGGAACTTCTCCTCTTGTTCTTAGTTGATGACTTAAAGTAGTTTTACCAACCATTGTTGCACCATACACTCCAAAGTTAATAGCGTGAAGTTTTTTATACATGCCAATTACTGCTTCTCCAACAAGAATAGCAAATCCAGTCATAATAGACATAATCAATGCCCCCAACTGTTCCAAAGTTTATCTACTACCCATCCCATAATGTTAATGTCAAAGACACCCATAATATTACCTATGAGAAAACCAGATAAACAGAAAAAAGAACCCCAAAACCACATTCTCATTTTAACAAAGAATACATCTGCGGAATGCGCTCTTGATTGATTATAAGCGTAATCCGAGTCAGAAAAACCCATTATGTCGCCAAGAACCACTTAACCACCTCATTGAAGGGCGGCTAGGAATTCGTTTCCAATAGAATTTTCTTCTTCTTGAATTGTTTGGTATTGGAAAGAAGAATATTGTTTAGCATTTTCTCTAAGTTTCTGCTTTTGTTGTTCATCTCTTCCCTTTCTTGCCCAAAACGCTTCAATTTTTCTATCGAGCAACCACATTTCAATTCTATCATTCAAGGCTAAGTCAAATAGGGCTTTCATAACCATAATTGAACCTATTGTTCCTAAGCCGAATAAAAAGGAATGTGCTAATGGCCCGTAAGGAAAGTTTGTTCCAAATGCGGAATAAGCCCAAACATTTGTTCCACTCATTACACCGACAAATAAAATTGTCATAACTAATCTAGTATCTTTACTTAATGCTGGCATATTAATCAACCTCAATTATATTCAACTGAAACAGCAGCACCAGTAGAACCACCGGATGTAATCTGTAAAAACAATCCATTAACAGCAAGAACACCATGCATGTCAAATTCCATACATGCTGTTCCAGTTTGTATAGAAGCATCTGCATTAGTTGGTGCTTGAAGAATCATTCTTGCTAATTCTTTTCCAGACGCTTCGGTAGCACTATCAAACACTTTAACAGTGGTTGCTGCTGTTCCCGTCAATTGAGAATGAATGCTAATTAATTTACATCTCTCGGCGGAAATAACCGCATCTGCTGTCAATACTCCGCTACTTCTGCAACTCGCCATCTTCATACTCTCCGTTCAATCATGCTACGAGGGTTCTCCCTCTTAACCCTATTGGCTGATTACTCAGACAATTCGGATTTTTTTGCTTTAGGTGCGGCTTTCTTTACCTTTGGTAAAATTGACTTCTTAGGTTCAACTTTAACAACAGGCTTAGGAAGCAATAAATCTAACAAGTCTTTATTAGATTTAACTGCCTTACCTAATTCAATAGAAAGTATTTCAAATTGTTTTTCTTCTACTGCTTCAAGTGCTTCTCTATCCGATTCATCAAAAGAAACCATTAAGTTAGTATCTCCTACTCTCGCAAGGGCTTGCATAACAGTTACATCAATAGAATTACTTCTACTAACTATCTCCCCAAAAAGAGGAACAGACCAAACCGTTGCCCAGTCATGGACTTTAATTGTTGCCAATTAAATCACCTTAAAGATTTCCGTAAACTTCTACGGTAATAAAACCTAAATCACTAGTAGCAGCATTAACTCCGGTAGAGCGAACAACTGCACTTAGTTCCAGTTCAGTAGTAGGACTAGCCATAGTATTAGTTCCAAGAACCCCCACAACAGGAGTAAATTGGTGAAGAAGTGATTCTTGACCAATAACATTCATAGAAACAATTGATTTTAAACCAAACTCAGCCGCAGTAAGTGGCTCATAAGCATGAGAAATCGCAACTTCATCACCTGATGCGTCATTTGAAATTCCACCGCCTTCTGTTGCATCTACTGTAAGAACAGTTGAAGTTACAGCAGTAACCAATTTAATGTTTGGGCCACCGTTTCCAGCGTTAGCAGGATTATCAATTTGAATGTGTCTTCCTACTGTTGGTTGAAAAAGTGTTCCACTCGCTCTAGTAAATGTATTTCCAGAAGCGGCAAATACACCAGTAGCGGTTGCTACTGCTTCTCGATAGGTAGTTATATTCACTCTAGCCCTAACTCGGTATTCGTCACCAACCACTTTAGGCTTAGTAAAACCCTTATGGTCGGCTATTAGTGTAACAGTGTGTGCCATTTAAAACACCTCATTGTCCAATAATCAATAGTGAGCCGGTTGCGTGAGTAGTAGTAACTGCAAGGGCAGTTGCAGGGAAAGCCACCGTAGTAACTAATCCACCTGTTGTTGCCGTATCTGTTAGCATTACTGCATCAATACTCGTAATTGAGCCAAAAGAACCAGCCGCTAAAGTATCAGCACCGGATGAACCGTTACCAAATACCAAAAAGACCATCTTTCTGTTTCCTTCTAATTTCATTTCTAGTTTCACACTTGTTGTTAATGTAGCCATATCTAATCATCTCCATATTTTTTTGTCTATATCCTCAAAGAAGGTTAGTAATTTTCCCCTGTCCTTTGAAGTAAGAACAACCGACTTCTCCGATTGTTCGATATAGAGCCTTATTACCGAGTGTTCCAACACCGAATGGGTTTCCATTTGAAATACCGTCTTCAAAGTATTGAGTCGGTTTCATAACAGACAACCAAAGGTGGTCTGTATCAAGGAAAAGCATATCAGCGATACAAGAAGAATTAACACCTGTTGATGGCATAGCCGCAACAGGAATCAAAGGAATGTCGTAATAGGTTGAAACTCTAAATCCGACTTCACTACCCTTAACACCACGAACACCGTTCACTGTTGGAACGATTTCTTTTCTATCCATAAAGCGTTCTTGGGCTTGTAGAAGGTCAGAAAGTGTTTGTAGAGTATCATATCCAGTTAGAATAACCTTTGGTGAACCGCCAGCAATTCGCAAGTCACGAATCATACTGTTAAGAACAGTAAGAGTCAATTGACGAGCAGCAGTAGAAGCATAAGTAGCACCAAAAGAAACAGCCGAATCAAGGAAAGACCCAGCATCACGGTCTGAACCGTAAATGTGGCTTAATGCTGTTCCGTCTGCATTATCAACAAGGGT
>TARA_R110002126_G_scaffold55819_3_pt1 | contig 23558 bp, 18 predicted proteins | sample TARA_R110002126 | Tara Oceans TARA_R110002126 (sample SAMEA4397536) | marine metagenome | biome: Polar Biome; feature: [DCM] deep chlorophyll maximum layer (ENVO:01000326); material: water (ENVO:00002006), including particulate matter (ENVO:01000060) such as... | depth 30 m | reverse complement strand
CACCTCCAAAAGTCATCCAAAAAGAAGTAGATGCACCTCCATCTATAATGCGTAATCGTACTTTTTCACCAGGCTTAAACTCTGGATACTCAATGCTTTCTTCACCATTAATTAAAAATGCTGGGTAATATAAATCTGCTATATCTGCTCCCTGCATACGTTGTCTCCAAAAATTAAGCTGTGCGCCGAATGCACCACGAGCAATTACTTTATTCAAGGGAGTAGATGTTCCTTTTTTAACACCATACCATTCGTTACCTCTCTTTAAATTTTTAAGAACACTCATTGGTTTTTCGTTTGTCCAATCAGATAGCATTAACACCAATTCCTTATCATATTCTAACACTTTTTCTTTAGGTTGAATAACTATGGAGCCATAAACACCACTTTGTTCTTGCAACATCGTGTGAGAATGATACCAATAAGTACCAGATTGTTTTATTGGAAATTCGTATTTCTGTGTATGTCCGGGTTCTATTGGAGGTGTATTTAAATAAGGAACACCATCATAAAAATTTGGCAATAAAAGCCCGTGCCAATGGACAGAGGTTTCTACACTCATTTCATTTTTAACATAAATAACAGCATATTCACCTTCTGTAAATTCTAAAGTTGGTCCAGGAATTGTGCCGTTAACAGTCATTCCCATAACGTCTTTACCTGCTTTATTTACAGTTGATTCACGTAAAGTTATGGTGTGTTCTCTTACTGGAAGGCTGTTTATATTTCCTTCTGTTACTTGTTTCTCTTGTGCAAAAACTATGGTAGTTAAAGCAATAAAAAATATCGAAATTATTTTAGTATTCATTTTATTATTGATTTTATAAGATTATGTAAATTTCTAATTCTTTATAATCTTTATTGTGCATAATTATGGCTAAATCGTATCTAATTTTCTACGAGTACCTATATTTTTAAATTGTGTAGGTGTTAGCCCTATAACCTGTTTAAATTGCCTTGATAAGTGCTGGGGACTACTATAGTTTAAATCATAAGATATTTGACTAATTGATAATTCGTTATAAATTAAAAGCTCTTTTACTTTTTCTATCTTTTGTTCAATTATAAACTGTTCTATAGTTTTAAATTCTATTTCAGAAAAAATTTTGCTTAATTGAGAATAGCCAATGTTTAAATTTTTAGAAAGAAAATCTGAAAAATTTTGATGTAATGGTTTGTTTTTTTTATGATGAATATCTTCAATTATTATTACTTTTATTTGGCTAACTATTGATTTCACATAATCTTCTACAAATTCAAAACCTTCTTTTTCAAGAACACTTTTAAGTAAATTAATATTCGAAAACTTTTCATTAAATTCTATAAAACCAAAACCTACTTGCTTAAAATCTATATTATTTCTAATTAGCCCTTCTTTTACCACCTTTATACAGCGATTACAAACCATATTTTTTATGTAAAGAATATTTTTCATAATTATTATTTATTAATGCCTAATAAGGAAGAAGTATTAACCAACCAAATTATATTTCCTTCCCATACTAGGGCTTATCTTAAACTATCATTTAACATATTCATATATTTATAAAGCACCATTTTTTCTTTTGAAGATAAAATTGCATTATTATGAATTAAGGTATAAGAAGTCAATGGCATTTGATCATCTTTTATTTGACTCATAATAGATTTCAATTTGCTTTTCTTTCTTCTATTCGAATACGTTGTCCAATCACTAAAATTTAATTCTTTTTTACCTTCTTTTATATGATTGTCTAAGAACCAAGCTGCAGGTTGAATTTTACTATACCAGGGATAAATGGTGTTGTTACTGTGGCAGTCATAGCAAGAGTTTTCTAATGCTTTACTAATGATTTTTGGGGCATTGTTTACTAACAAAAAATCAGATTTCAGTACATTTTTACTTTGATTAAGTGTTGTGGGAATAAATTGTATTCCCACTGAAGCAACCAAAAAAAGCAATGCTATGATTTTAACAGTTTTCATTTAATTTATTTGCTTTTTTACACTACCACATTTTAACATTCTTGCACCATAATATGGATTCTTGATAGCTTTTGTTTCACTTAACCAATGCCCCCCTTTATTGTTATTTGCCATAGGACAAAAGTCTTGATAAAGTGTTTTTTCTGTACCAAGTAAGGCTACTAAATCAATTATATCTGTACTCAAAGCAAGGAAATGTTCTCTCTGATGTTTTATGTCACTTTTTACAATATGCTCTGCGTGTTCTTTTGCACTTTCCATAATTTCCATATAACTTTTGTGTGCTTCACTAGATAATTTGGACATATCAAAATTTGAAAAAGCTTGCACTAATGAATTACCACCTTTTGCAGCATTTTTTTCATTATCTGTAGCTAAACCATTTTTTATTTCTAAATAAGCTTCAATAATATCTGTAGTTTTACTGCTTTTTTGATTATTTGCTTCAATTTCTTTTCCTACTTTTTTTGTAGATTCATTATGGTGCCCATCTTTATTATTATGTTGCATCATTGAATGAGCTTCACTATTGGTTTCTTTTTTACTTTGTTTGCAAGAAACTGAAAATGATAGAATTAATATTGCTGCTATAATTCCTGTATTTCGTTTTAAATTTTTCATTTTTACTGTTTTAAATAATTAATAATTGTTGATTGTATGTAATACCTTCTAATTGACTCTACTTGATTTAGTTGAAACTTTAACTGCAACTCTTGTATGTCTAAAACATCATTGAAGTTAATTGTACCAGTTTCGTAGCTCTTTGTTAAAATGTCTTGTGCATTTTTGGCTTGGATTAAATTTTTTGATTGAGTTTGATAACTTATTCGTGAAGAAACTCTATCATTAAAAGCCTTATCTAAACGTGTTGTTAATTTATTTAGACGTTCTTGTTTTTGAGCTGTAATTTCTTGTTGCTGTAGTCTGTTTTGTACCGTTTTTGATTTGTATTTATTATTGAAAATGGGAATTGATATTGAAACCATTGGCATTACGATATCTTTACCATTGTCGCTAAAATCTAAATTAGGACGCTTCTCTACGTTAATGTAATCTAATCCAAAACCAATCATAGGGCTGCTCTCTTTTTGGTTTAACAATTCAGATTGTTCAACTGAATAATACAACTTATCAAATTTTAGTAATTCAGGATGTAATTCTAAATTGCCAGTGTTATCTTCAAAAGATTTTAAAGGAATTCGTAATTCTTTAATCACATTAACTTTGATATCTCTTTCACGATTTAAAAGTTTATTAAAAGCGGTTTGTTCTGCAATAAATTGTTGCATTAAAACTTCTAATAATTGTTGCAGTTCATTTTGACGCATTTGTAATCTTAACACATCAACCACTGATGCTTTACCTACTTCAACAGATGTTAATGCCATTGTTTCGTAGGTTTTTAAGAGTTCAATATTGTCAATTAATACCTTTTGTTTTGCATTGTTCGCATACAGATTATAATACGATTGAGAAACAGCGGATATTAACTTACGTTTAGCAATTACAATGTCTTCATATTTTGCTTTTGCCAATGAATTTACATAGTGCTCACGAGCTGAAATGGTATTAAACCAAGGCATCATTTGTTTTGCAGATACTTTAAAACGCTGTGCTCCAGTTCTAGTTTCTGGTGTACTTATAAAATACCCTACGCCAAATTCAGTATTTGGAATTGTGTTGACTTCATTTATTTTCTCAGATGCAATGTTGTACCTTAATTCAAATTTTTGGATCTCTGGATTATTAGTCAATGCAACATTAATTAGACTTTCTAGGTCTTGTGCATTACCTTCTACAACAAAGAATAAGGAACAAAGAATACAAACTATTATTATGTGTGATTTTATCTGTTTCATTTTGTTGTTTTTTTAAGTTGAAATTCGGCTTTCCAGCTGTATAAAACAGGAACAACAAATAAGGTAATTAGAGCAATTAACATTCCGCCAAAACTAGGTATGGCCATAGGAATCATAATATCACTACCACGACCTGTTGAGGTTAAAACCGGTAATAATGCTAAAATTGTTGTTGCTGTAGTCATCAAACAAGGTCTAATTCTTTTTTCACCGGCTTCTACAATAGATGCTCTAATTTCTTTTTTGTTTTGTGGTGTATTTCTATCAAATATTTGTGTTAGATAGGTAGCCATAACCACACCATCATCAGTTGCAATACCAAATAATGCTATAAAACCAACCCAAACCGCAACACTTAAATTAATAGGATGCATCTGGAATAAATCTCTAAGGTTTTCTCCAAAGAAGTTAAAGTTTAAGAACCAATTTTGACCATAGAGCCAAATCATAATAAAACCACCAGCAAATGCAACAGCAATTCCTGTAAATACCATTAAGGATGTACCCACTGAGCGAAATTGGAAGTATAAAATTAAAAAGATAATTGCCAATGCTAAAGGCACTACTACAGACAAAGTTTTTTCCGCTCTTAACTGATTCTCATATGTTCCAGTAAATTTGTAGTTAATACCTTTTGGCACAATTAATTCTCCATTATCAATCTTTTCTTGAATAAGAGATTGTGCATTTTCAACCACGTTTACTTCAGCAAAGCCATCTAATTTATCAAATAATACATAGCCAACTAAAAACGTGTCTTCACTTTTAATTACTTGTGGCCCTTGTTCGTATCGTATACTTGCTAATTCACTTAATGGAACGGAACTTCCTTTAGCAACAGGTATATAAATCTGCTTTAAGTCGTTTGGATTATTACGTAGTTCTCTTGGATATCTAACACGGATGCCATAACGTTCTCTACCTTCAACGGTTTGCGTTAAGACCATACCACCAACAGCAACTTTTAAAACGTCTTGAACATCTTGAATTGAAATACCATACCTGGCAATTTTTTTTCTATCGATATCTATCAGTAAATAAGGTTTACCTACAATTCTATCTGCAAAGACAGCTTCTTGTTTCACACCTTCAGCTTGTTTTAAAATATCTTCCAATTGAATACCAAAAGCTTCAATTTGTTTTAAATCTTGTCCCTTTACTTTTATTCCCATTGGTGCACGCATACCTGTTTGTAACATTACCAAACGTGTTTCAATTGGTTGCAATTTTGGTGCTGAGGTAACACCAGGGAGTTTTGTTACTCTTACGATTTCTTTCCAAATATCGTCAGGTGTTTCAATTTCTGGACGCCAGTTTCTGTAAAATTCACCATCATCATCTTCAATCAGTTGCGTTTTTTTAATGTTACCGAAAATGGTATTCTCAGAATTGTTGGGATTTGCGATGAATTGACCATTTTTTAATGCGAATAAACCTTCATCATTAATTTTATAACGTTGACGAAGACCACTTTTATTCAGCATATATTCAGGTTTGTACTGAATGATATTTTCATACATTGATAAAGGAGCAGGGTCTAAAGCAGATTCAGTTCTCCCGGATTTTCCAACAACTGTTTTAATCTCTGGAATACTAGCAACTGCCATATCTAATTGTTGCAATACCCTTTTATTCTCTTCAACACCAGAATGAGGCATTGAAGTTGGCATTAGTAAAAATGACCCCTCATTTAAAGATGGCATAAATTCTTTACCCGTATTTTTCATAATGAAAACACCTGCAATTACTATAGCTGTAGGAATTGATAAGAAAAGTAATTTATGATCTAAACACCATTTTAAAATTCGTGTATAAAACTTTATGAATAATGAGAATACACCTAATAAACCAAAACAAATAATACTTACAAAAATCAGATTCCAAAAGATGCTTTTATCTACTCCTAATGGTCTCCAATATTCTGCTAACAGCATTACTATTGCTGAAACAGAAATAATAATATTTACAAGGTTTGCTTTCTTTTCATTTATTTTTTCTTGAAGTTTTAAGACTCCAGTAATTCCAAAACCTATTAAGATGATTCCTAGCCAATAACTGTAAATAACACCTATAATACCTGATAAAATTAAAACCGTATTAATAATATATCCGAAACTCTTTTTAACAGTTTTCTTTCTGAATAAAAACGCTGCAAAAGGTGGGATTAAAAATAAAGCAACAATTATAGAAGCTGTTAAAGCAAATGTTTTTGTAAATGCTAATGGTCGGAAAAGTTTTCCTTCTGCACCAATCATTGTAAATACAGGAATGAAACTGATAATCGTGGTCATAACTGCAGTAATAATTGCTCCAGAAACTTCTGCGGTTGCATTATAAACCACTGTGTTTATTGGTAGTTTTCCATCATCTTCATCTAGATGACGAATGATGTTCTCTGAAAGTATGACGCCAACATCAACCATTGTTCCAATGGCAATAGCAATACCAGAAAGTGCTACAATATTTGCATCAACATTGAAAATTTTCATTGCAATAAACACCAATAAAACAGCAACAGGAAGCAGACCTGATATTAAAATTGAAGCTCGTAGATTAAAAACCATAATCATAATAACTAAGATTGTTATTAAAATCTCTAATGTTAAAGCCTCATTTAATGTGCCTAAAGTTTCTTGAATTAATTCTGTTCTATCGTAAAAAGGAACAATTGTGACTTGTGAAGTTCTACCATCTGCTAAAACTTTTGTAGGTAACCCTGAACTTAACTCGCTAATTTTTTCTTTAACGTTATTAATAACTTCCATAGGATTTGCACCATATCTAGCAACTACTACTGCACCTACAACTTCAGCACCTTCTTTATCTAATAAACCTCTACGTGTAGCAGGCCCTAATGATACTTTACCAATGTCTTTAATTCTTATTGATGTATAGTTTTCGGAAGTTACAACAGCATCTTCAATATCTGCAATTGATTTTACATAACCTAAACCACGTACTAGATATTCTGCTTGATTAATTTCAATGGTTTGAGCCCCTATATCTTTATTACTTTGTTTTACAGCTTTTACAATGTGGTGTAATTCAATATTATATTGGCGCATTAATTCTGGATTCACGTCCACTTGATATTCTTGAACATAACCACCAATTGAAGCTACCTCAGAAACACCACTTGCTGAAGATAAGGCATATTTAACATAGTAATCTTGAATACTTCTTAGTTCGTGTAAATCCCAACCACCAGTTACATTTCCTTTTTCATCTCTACCTTCTATAGTGTACCAGTATATTTGACCTAATCCTGTTGCATCTGGCCCCAATGCTGGATTTACATCGTTAGGCAATAATCCACTAGGTAATGAATTTAGTTTTTCTAGGATTCTACTTCGACTCCAATAAAACTCAACATCTTCTTCAAAAATGATATAGATGCTTGAAAAGCCAAACATAGAAGAACTACGTATGGTTTTAACACCTGGAATACCCAATAATGAAGTAGTTAATGGGTAGGTAATTTGGTCTTCAATATCTTGTGGGGAACGACCATCCCACTTTGTGAATACAATTTGTTGATTTTCACCAATATCTGGGATGGCATCAACAGCAACAGGATTACTTGGTAAAAATCCTGTGTCCCAATTAAATGGTGCATTTACAGTTCCCCAGCCAATAAAAAGGACTAATAAAAGAACTGCTACAAGTTTATTTTCTATTAAAAATTTGATACTATTATTTATCATTTATCTTGATAATTAAACAATTAGACAAAGGCATTAAAAAAAACACCGAATACAACAAATTATCCTTATAACTCCATAGTTATTGGACAATACTGTCTATTGTTTAAAAATTAGATTAAATAACTCTCGTCAATCTTGTAGATTTGATTTGTGACGATTGGTGGGGCGTATTCTTTAAAAGAAGATACATTTTTATCTAAACCTTCGAATAGGTTTATATAAGTATAAATGAATGAGGTAATAAAAAGCTTTTGCTCAAAAGATATTTTATCAGCTGAAGTTTGCAATTCATCTTGAGCATTTTTTAAAATTTGTTGATCAGTACAACAATCGATATTTAAAGAAGAGCAATCAGATGAAGATGAAGTGTTTTCTGTCTCCATACCACAGGAGCTTGCTTTTGAAAAAATAGCAGTATCCATAAGAGTATCACCACAATAATGTTCTGTGATAGCAAATGAAGTTGTAGAAAATAATACTACAAACGACATTAAAATAGCGAATATTTTATGAGAAAACTCTTTCATTCTGAATACAAAGGTACAAAATTAAAATTTATATCTAAAACCAATCGAATATTCTTTATTATTACTATTAAAGGTAAGCTGCATATGGTCTTGTTGATATTCTGTTGTAAAAAGTAAATTACTACCAAGACCAATTGCTGCTCCTGCTAAAACATCTAAAATATCGTGTTTTTTTGAGTCAATTCTACTTGCAGCCGTAAAACCGGCAAGAAGATAAGAAGGTATCGCATATTTAAAACCATATCTTTTATGAACAAAACCTGCACTATGAAACGTTGTAGAAGTATGGCCAGATGGAAAAGAATTATCGTTACTCATATCTGGTCTTTGTTTATTAACACCAAGCTTTAAACCATAAGTTACAGCTCCTGTCACTAATAGTCCTTTAGTAAATTGCCAAGCTCCTTTTTTATCACCAATGATAAAAGTAGAGCCCAAAGTAGCTATTGGTAGCGTAAATAAAACAATATCACCAATTGTTTGTGTAGTGCCTATTTGTGGTTTAGTAACGCTTGTATCTTGAGCTGAAAGTGAAGATGAAGTGGCAAATAATACAATAAAGATTGCTACTAAAAATTTTGAACTTTTATTTTTCATTTTTCTTGAATATTTATTTATGATATATAAAAATAAACATAGATTCTAAAGCAATCTTAAAGTGATTTTCCATATAAAGTTAAAAACAAAGTCCCAAAACAGAATTCTGTTTTGAGACTTTGCTAAATAAAACGAACCAACTCTATGAAAAACTTAACTTAATCTTTGTCTTCAGTATCTTCTATTTTTACCTCTTTTTTTACAACTTTTCCATTTGTGTCAATTGCAACTTCCATTTCAGTTTCTCCTTTTTCTATTGCAAACTCATAAACAATTCCTTTTGGAGTTTCAGAGATTTCTGCTTCTTCTATTTCGTAATCAGGAAATGCTTTTTTTAAAGATGCCATAATATTTTGAGGAACCTCTTTTACTTTAATTTCGTGTTCTGTTTCTTGCCAAGTACCATCAGATAGAAAATTTGCAGAATATTCTGTTTTATTCATTTTAAATTCGGCTTCCCATTCTTTTTCACTTTCTTTTTCCCATTTTACTTTTTTAGCTGTAGGGAATTTTTTAGCAAAGGCGTCTTTTACTTTTTGTGGTGCTTTATCTCCTCCAGAAGTAAAAGCAAACATTATTGTTACCAAAAAAGCACCTAAAATAATTTTTAATGATTTCATCTTTTATTCTTTTTTAAATTAATAATACAGTAAATGTACTACTCAATTCTAAAGATGGTTTTAAGGAAATCTAAAGTAATTTTAAATTAACATTATTTTAATAAAAAAGACGAACCCTTTTAATAATTCGTCTTTTTTGTTCTGCTGTGAAGTAAACTTAATCATTGTCACTTTCATCACCTTCCTTTACTTATTTCTTTGAAATAGTGCCTTGTGGGTTTATGGCTACTTCCATTTCAGAATCTCCCTTTTCGATTTGAAATTCATAAACAATACCATTTTTCGTTGTAGAAAGTTCCATTTCTTCTATTTCATATTCATTAAAATTAGATTTTAAAGCCCCCATTACTAATTCTGGTATTTCTGTTTCTGCTACCTCATATTCTGTTTCAGCCCAAGTACCATCTTGCATAAAATTAGAGGAATGTTCTTTACCACCTATTTAAATTCTGATTCTCATTCTTTCTCCCATTCTACATCTGTTGCTGTTGGAAATTTTTTAGTAAAAGCGTCTGCAACTTGTTGTGTGGAGCAATTTCTTCTTTATCACAACTTGTAAAAGCTAATAATATTGATAAAACTGTAAATAGTGTAATTTTTTTATTTTGTTACAAGTTTAAAATTTAGTTTATAAATGTACTATTGAAATCTAAAGAGGTTTTAAAGTGGTATAAGTTTTATCAATTTTAGATTATTTTATAATTGATCGATTATTTGAAGAAATATTTCATTCCAATAACCAGTATGTAAATAAGTGCTTTTATCACCAAAACGAACGATTATAATTTCTTCTTCAGGATACACATATAGGTACTGACCATATAAACCAATAGCAAAAAAGCTTCCATATTTAAGTGGACCAATCCCCCAATTGTTATGATAAAAATGTTTGTTGTTACCTATAAGATGAGGTTTTGTAGATGTTTTAACCCATTCTTTAGACACTATTTGTTCGCCATTCCAGTTTCCCTCTTTTAAATATAAGCGAGCAAATTTTGCAAAATCTTTTGTTCTTGCCTGTAAACAACAAAAAGCTTTTTCTACTCCTTTTTCATCATCTCTATCTAAACTCCATTCTGCTGGAGCTTCCATTCCTAATTTTTTCCAGACTTTTTCTTGTAGATAATTTGAAACTGAATCTTTTGTAACTTTTTCAAGAATAAGCGCTAATAACATTGTGTTTACACTACTGTATTTAAAAACTTTATCTGGAGCATTTTCAATTTTTGAATTTAAAACACGTTCTCTTAAATTTTCACCCCAATAAAATTCTGCGTTGTCAGAAAAAGGATTAAACTTATTATCACTAAAAGCTATACCAGAAGTATGATGTAATAGATGTCTAACTTTAATTTTATCAAAACCTACCTTGTCTTTAAACTCTGGTAAATAGTTTATTAAATAGTCTTCTACGCTTTTTATTTTTCCTTCATCAATAGCAATACCGACCAAAGTTGATAGAATAGGTTTTACAACAGAAAAACTTGAGACTTTAGTTGTATCTGAATAGTTTCTTTGATAATTTTCATAGAGAATAATATCTTTTCTTATAATCATAAAAGAAACTGTTTTGTGCAATTTTACAAAACTATCTAAACTTACGTTCGTGGAATTAAAATCTTTATTTATTACACCGATTTTTTTTCCTAAACCATATTCTTTTGTTGGTTTTATAAAATTAAAAACAACGTTACTATTTTTTACAGTTCTACTTGGAAATCTTTTATAACTTTTTTGAGTTGGAATAGCCCCATATTTTATAGGTCGTAATAATGAACAACTACTCAATATTACAATTGAAAAAATCAAAATTAGTAGTTTATAATTCATTTTATTCCTTTATTATTTTCAAAATAGTTGGAAGTACAATAAGTAGAAGCGGCAATGCAAATAATAATCCGCCAATTACAGCAATGGCCAATGGTTGATGTAGTTGAGCGCCCGCACCAATTCCTAACGCCAAAGGTGTTAATGCCATTATTGCAGCAAAAGCAGTCATTAATTTAGGACGTAAACGTGCTGCTATAGAATATTCAATTTTTTCTATGTGGGTTAAGGATGCATCACTTTCTTGATACTGCCTGTAAGTGAAAATTGAGTTCTCTCCAATAATCCCAACAATCATAATAATACCTGTGTAACTCCCTACATTTAAAGGTGTTCCTGTTAAGTATAAACTCAATAAACTTCCGGCAACTCCTAAAACTGCAATTACAATTATGGCTAATGCAATCTTAACTTTTCTGAATAGAAATAATATCACGATAAACACCAGTAATATGGCAGATATTAGTATCATCATCAGCTCTTTAAAAGCCTTTTGCTGTTCTTTATAAGCGCCACCGTATTCAATAGAATACCCAGCAGGAAGCGATACATTTTTTGTCAATTGACTTTGGATATCTTTAAGTGTCGAACCCAGATCACGATTGTTTAATCGTGCAGTAATCACACCCATTGATTTTTGGTTTTCACGATTGATTTCTGCTACACCTTTACCCATTTCAATAGTTGCTACTTGATTGATTGGCACACTTGAACCATTAGGTAATAGAATGGCTGTGTTTTTTATATCAAATACCGACGTTTTGAGAGCATTAGGATATATAAGACGTATATCTACCATTTGCTCTTTATCAATCATTGAGCTTACTACTGTTCCTTCGACTTGGGTTTGTAATTGCAATTGAAAATCGGCAACCGTCATTCCTAATTGCGCCAGTTTAGGAACGTTTGGCACTATGGACAAACTTGGACCTGCGACAATAATACCATCATTTACATCTGCTGTACCTTGAACAGTTTCAACTTCTTTAGCAATCTCCTGTGATAAGCTTTCCAAGGTATTTATATTAGTTCCAAAAACCTTAATTTCAATGGGCTGCACAGAACTCATTAAATCCCCTAACATATCGCCAATGACTTGACCGAAATCTATGGTTAATTGTGGTACTTTTTCTTCAACACGCTTTCTAATTTCATCAGAAACTTCAGTAGTAGTTTTGTTTCGTTTGTCTTTCAGCTTAATCAAATAATCGCCACGATTGGGTTCGGTAATAAAAAAACCCATTTGTGTTCCTAATCTTGCTGAATAAGCTTCGACTTCAGGTTGTGTGTCCAATACTCCGTTTACGATTTGCAACATCCTATCGGTCTCTTCCAGAGTCGTTCCTGATGGACTGTTATAATCTAAAACAATACTACCTTCATCCATTTCTGGCAAAAATCCAGATGGTAATTTTGAAGGGATAATTACAAGAATAGCGACGCAAACCAATAAAAAGAAAATCCCAATAATTGGTTTGCTTAATACGCTATGAATCCACTTTGTTTTTGGTTTGTGTTTACGCTCTACCGAATTGTTCTTTGTAAACAAAATAGACAATACAGGCACTATTAACCAAGTCACTAAAAAGGAAGCAGATAAAGCGATAATCATACTAAACGCCATTACCTGAAAATAAGCACCTGCTACACCTGTCATTAGAACAAATGGAATAAAAATAACCAGCGTACTTAAAGACGAACCGACCATTGCAGGAAATAGGTGAGTTATGGCTTCGTGTGCAACCCAGCCCATCGGTTGTTCTGGATGCTCTTCTCTAATTTTATGTATTTGTTCTATAATAATAACGACGTCATCTATCATTAATCCAATCGCAGCAGCAACAGCACCCAAAGTCATAATATTAAAGGTGTAACCTATGGCATCAAGGATAATTAGTGTTAAAGATAAGGACACAGGAATGGTAAACAGTACTACCATACTTGCAGAAAACGAACGTAAAAATAGAATCACAACTAAAAGCGCCAATACCAAACCAATCCATAGCACATCTTTGATACTTGCAATACTGGTGTTTACAAAATCTGCTTGCTTGTAATATGGTTTTATAACGACTCCTTTAGGTAGCGTTTTTGAGAGTTCAGCAACTTTTTGTTCAATAGTATTATTGACTTCAATAAGGTTTGCATTCGGTTGTTTAACAACTGCGATGATAGGAACATTTTTGCCATTGGCAAGGATTTTTACATATTCCTTAACTTCATTAACCTCAATGTTGGCAACATCTTTTAACTTAATCAGTCGGTTGGGACTATTTATAATAACCAAGTTTTGTAAATCGTCAATATCATCCACCGCATTATCGGTTAGTGTGAGGTACATTCTATTAAAATCTGTGATGTAACCATTAGATTGTAATAAGTTAGAATTGACCACAGCATTCTGAATGGTGGATATAGAAATCCCCAAAGATTTTATTACATCTGGTTTTAAAATAACCTGAAATTCTTTGTCTTTACCACCTATTACAGCTATGTCTGAAACGCCTGGTGTTGCAGCTAAAAATGGCTTTACCTGATACTTTGCAATTTTCTTTAAATCAACTTGTGACAAGCCTTCGCCTTCCAAGGAATAGCCCATTACTGGCAAAATAGATGGGTTCATTTTTTCTACGAAAAACACGGTGTTCGGTAAAATACTTCCTTGTGACTGATTGATAAAGGATTCTATTTGTGCTTTGGCAGTATTGATATCCATATTCCAATCTAAAAAGACTGAAATCTCACAACTTCCACGAGAGGTTGTACTGCGTATATATTGCAAGCCTTCTGTACGACGGATGATATTTTCCAAAGGAATGGTTACGGTAGTCATCATTTTGTCCACAGGTTGTTGTCCTGCATCTGCAATAACCTTAATCTTTGGAAACGTAATGTCTGGAAATAAGCCTGTTTTTAAATTCTGGTATGTAAAAAATCCTCCAATAAGTATAAGAATACCTATGGCGAGCAACGGAAATTTATAATTGGAATGCAGTTTTTTCATTGTTTCTTAAAGCTTACAATTGTTGAATCCTGCATTTGATAACCACCTTCGGTAATCACTAAATCATTAACTTTAAGACGCTCTGATTTTACTTGAACCAAGGAATCATTCCGAAGTAAAGGCATAACTTTTTGTTTTAATGCCATTGAGTCGTTTACTATTTTTAGCACCCAAAAATCTGATAATAATTCGTTAGTCTGCAATGCGGTTTTGGGAATAGTCATTGCGGTTGTATCCTCTTTGTAAATCGTCCTTATCTGAACATTTAAATTTTCTGGAAGATTTGCATCTGGCAAAGCAATTAAAAATACTTGTGATTGCGCAACTGAATCTATTGTGGGTAATGTTCCTGTTACTTTTGCAGTTAACACTTCGCCATTTTGCAATATAATTTCGCAGGATGAACCTATTTTAATAGCATCTTCATTCTCGTAAGGTACGTTCACTTGTATTACCAATGATTTTGGTTGTACAACTGTTGCTAAAACATCGCCTTCAGCAACATAGTCATTTGCTGTAATATTAAGAACTGTAAAAACACCAGTAGCATTACTTCTAATGGTTATTGGGCTCACAAATTTTGATAATGAACCATCAATTTTAACAGCTTCTTTAAGTGCATCTTGCTCTTTGGTTCTAACTGATGCAAATGTTTGTCCGTTACGTATATTATCCCCAATTTTATATTTCATCCAAGAAATATAACCGGTAACATTAGAGCGTATATTTTCTTTTTTTTGATATTGTGTAACACCATTAAACGTGAGATATTCTTTAATATCATTTTGTTGAACAATAGACACGCTCACGTTTATGGGTGCTTTTTTTTCTGAAACAGTATCAACCTTTTTTTTGCAAGCGGAAATATTTATAACTAATAATTAAATGGCTGTATATTTAAAGTAGTGTTTGTTCATAATCAATTACCAGTTTATAAAGTTATACTGGCTTTGTAATAACCAGTAGTTGGTTTGCATTTGTAATTTAGTGTAGCTATTAAGCTTATAATTCTGAATAACATTTAGATAATCCACTATAGAAATTTGACCCTGAACCAATTTCCCTTTATAGATTTCTAATATGTTTTGTTGCTTTTTAAGTTGTTTATCAAGTAGCATCATATTGTCATTCAAGGCCTGAATTTGTTGTTCAATACTTTTAATACTGTTATCAACTTGTATTTTTGAATTGTCTCTGTAAAACGCTAAACTTTCCTCTTTTAAAAGACTTTGCTGTGCGCTGTACTTGCGTTGCTTTCCATCATAAATAGGAATTGTTAAGCGCAATCCTGTACTTGCGCCAAATCTTCTGTATATATTAGGTATTTCAACTGCATTTAAACCTGTATTTGCATACGCTGTAATTTGTGGTTTGTACTGGTTTTCAAAAACTTTTTGATTGGCTATTATTTGTAGGCTATCATTTTCAAATTTTTTCTGATAAAAATACTGTGATGGTTTTGAAGCGTTATTAAAATTAGGAGCTTCCAATTTTTCAATAGTACCGATTGACATTCCGCTTAAACTGTATAATTGGTTAATAGCTGTTTTAAGATTGTTTTGTATTTGCTGCAATTCTAATTTCTTTCCTTCAATATCTAACTGTAATAGCAAATAATCACTTTGTAATAATACAGCACGTTTCACTAATAATTCTATGACTTGTAATCGCTTTTCGAGGTCTTTTAAAATTTCTTTTGTAAAGTTTTCCTGTAATTGTAATTGATAGGCGAGTATATAAGCGTCTGTAATATTCTTAACAATATTATGAGTGATTTCTTCGGAAGAAAGGGCAATTGTATTGTTTATAATTTTATTCTGAAACAATAAATTATCGGTAATTGCTTGATTGAAGAGGTTTTTGGTCACATTGATTTGCGCCGAATACAAACCACCATTTGTAATACCTACATCATACCCAAAAGCATTCGCTGAAGGTGTTGTAGTAACATCTATAACTTTTCCGTTATTATTGAAATAGGGTGCAATCAAAACCTCTGAAGTGGCATTAACTTGAAAAGCTTTATTTTGTGCAAGAATGATGCTGTTTTGAAGTTCACCAATCTTGATAAGGTTGTCATTTTCTCTGATTACAGGCGTATTTTCTTTTGCACTGTTTATAAAAAAATTAAGCGTAGCATTATCTTGAGCCATCGTAAAAGCACTTGTAAAAATGACAATGAAAATTAGCACTAATTGTTTCAATTTTAGATTGTTAAAATTAATTTTTAAGATACTCATAAATTTATATATTCAGTAAAATACAATTTTATAATTGTGCCTGACAAGAGAAAGGTTTACGTAAATTCCCCCCAAAACTCACACTCTTTCTCTTACAGGGCTTACTATAAATTGCTTTTAAACTTATAATCTACAGTAAATGTAATACTGAAATCTAAAGATTCCCTAAAGTTGAAAATATAATCTGGCTTACCTCTAATAATCAAAATCTTATTTTAAAGAGAACTTTATTTAAAAACTTTTTTGTTATTACAATTAATAATACTCCAATATTCTTTCTACTTTAATTATATTTTCTTGCTTACCTTTTGTTAATGTATCTTTCCCGAAAACTGTTTTAAAATGATGCTTTTTTAAAAATTCCAAATTCAGTTTGTGCCAATCTAAATCACTCACTTTATGATTACAAAATAGTTCCCATTCCTTGCGAAGCAATAATTTTCTATAAAAAAAATGTGAGTTACTAATATGGAAAACATCAGCATCACATAATATTTTAGCAAGTTTAGTAGTTGGGCATTGTGGCATTTTAGTAGCGTCTATAAAGTTACAAATCGTATCAACATAACCTTCAATAACTTTTTGGGTATTTAAAAACGCAGTTGCAATTAATTTACTTTCCTCTTCGTGACCTTTATAGGCTACCGAAAAACCTGTATCGTGAAACCAAGCAGCAATTATTAGAAAATCTGTTTCTTGTTCATTGATATCCATTGCAGCGCATAAATACTTTACGTTTTGCACAACTTCTATAGTGTGTTGAAGATTATGAAAAGGCAATTTGTTGCATTTTGAATTCATCAACAAATCTGTACAATATTCCGCAACTTTTTCAATTATTATTTTAGTATGCATTTTCTATTATTTGAATTATAATAAACTCACTTCTAAAGTGATGCTTGGTAAATGTAATCTTGAAATCTAAAGAAATTTTAAAGAAACTTTTAGAACTTGTATTTCATACCTACTCGTATAATCTGTGTTTCATAATAGTTTTCATATAACGCTTTAAAGCCATCTCCTTTGATACGTTGTCTTAAACCAAAGTTGTTTAATAAATCACTTGCTGATAAAGTAATTTCTCCTTTTTTATTCCAAATAGATTTCTTTAAACCTAAATCTAAAGAAGAACGTGCTAATTCTTCCCCTTGTGGAATATTTCTTTTAGAATAATACAAACCAGTAATTTGTGCTTCGATGTCTAAAGGAAGCATAAAAGAGTTTGTAATTTTAAAATCGCCAGCAGTATTTTCTGTTTTTTCAATTTGAAAAGTACGTACTGTTGGAAACAATAAAGTGCCCTGAAAAGCATTGATGTTATTTTGATACACATTTGTGCTGGCAATTATTTTCCAGTTTTCTGTAATATCTTGACTGAATAATAATTCGATTCCTGTATTTGTGCTTTCGCCTGTATTTTGATAAATTCTATTGACAATATCATACTCTGGATTGCTATTATCTACACTAAAAATACGCTGATAAGCACCAGATATTTGTCTATGATATACTGCTGAAAATAACGAACCAGAATCCCAACTATAACGATGTGCAGCTTCTAAACTATTTGTAAATTGTGGGCGTAAATAAGGGTTTCCTACTTTTAATAATTCAGGATCATCATATTTTGGGAAAACGCGCAATTCTGGTTCTCCTGGTCTGTCAATTCTTCTGTTATAAAATAATGAAAGTTTATTTTTATCATTCATTTTATAGGTAAAACGTACACTTGGAAACAATTCAAAATAATCGTATGCATCATTAGTTGCATAATATATATTTGCAGGATCTAACTCATACGAAACATCTGTTTGTTCTGCTCTTAAACCTGCTTCCACATCAAAACGTTCTTTTTCTAATAAATAGTTTCCATAGAAAGCGTATAAATTTTCTTTCCATTTAGAGAAGTCTCCTAAATCTGGGTAAATAATAGATTGGTTTCCACGATTAATCGTATAATCTACTGGCAAATTTCTAAATCTCGCTTTCGCTCCAAACTCTAAACGTCCGTTACTTAACGCTTTTGTATAATCTGTAGATACACTTGTAGTGTGTTCTATGGCACGAATATTTGTCATATCTCTACCAATTCTTACTGCAGAACTATCGTTTAAAAAATAACTTTCATCTTCTAAACCTCTTGTGTATTGTGCATTTGCAGATATTGAATGACCTGCTTGCTCAAAATTATGTTTGTAATTAACAGACGCATTTATATAACTGGTAACTTCTTCTTCTTTCCAAGTATATAAACGATTACGAATATTACTATTTAGGTTGATAAAAGCTACTTGAGATGTATCTATATGTTTTTCTCTGTCATACATTGCAGAAATGGTAATTGCATCATTTTCACTCAATTCCCAGTCTATTCCACCAGTAATTATAGAACGAAACTGTCTTCTGTTTTCTGGAACTTGCGAAAGAATATTTCTTCCATCATCATAATTTCTGGTGGTAAATTCGTTATTAGGTAACGCTTCTTGAATGATAAATTCCGACTGTAAAAAATAATTTAGATTTTTAGTTCTGTAGTTTAAATTTAAACTCGGAATTAATTTTGGATTCACAGAATAACTCCCTAAATCTGTTGGTGTATCTTCTTTCCTTTTTGATAAAACTCCAATTCCAGAAGAAAGTCCAACAGTTCCATTTAAACCCGTTTGCTTTTCTTTTTTGTAGATAATATTTACAATTCCTGCAAAACCATTGGCATCATATTTTGCAGAAGGATTATTTATAATTTCAATACGTTCTATATTTGAAGCTGGAATGTTACTCAATCCTTTTTGATTTCCAAAACCTGTTAAACTCGATTGCTTTCCATCAATTAAAACCACTACCTTATCACTTCCACGCAAAACAACTTTACCATCTTGGTCAAAAGCAACGCCTGGCATTGTTTTCATTGCATCTAAAACAGAACCTCCAGATTGCGCAATATTGTCTGACAAACTAAAAGATTTTTTATCTAAAGCAGCATTTACTGTCGCTCTTTTTGCTTCGATAGTAATTTCGTCAAGCGCTTCTGAAGTTGCTTTTAATTCTATTTTTCCTAAATCAAAAATAGGATTTAATCCACCAGAATTGATTGAGCGTTTTACGGTTTCAAATCCTAAATAAGAAATATTTACAATGTATTTTCCTGTAGCAAGATTTTTAATTTCAAATCGTCCATTGTCATCTGAAATTGTACCTGTTACTATTTTATTAGTTGTTTCATCATTAACAGAAATGGTAACAAAGGGTAAGGTTTCCTTTGTTTCTTGGTCTATTATTTGACCAGTAATCGTTATTGTTTCTTGTGCATTTACGAATAGCGTAAATACCAATAAAATTGTTGTAAAAGTGTACTTGAACATTAGATTTTTTTTAATTTATACTACAAAAGTAGTATTGAAATCTAAAGTTATTTTAAAGAAAGTATTATTTTATAAATTCTATTGAAAAGATATGATGATTCGCTTCAAATTTGTACGATATTTTAAATTGATATAAATCACAAATTTTTTGAGCAATTGCCAATCCTAAACCTGTAGAGTCCTTTTTATTAGACTCTCTATAAAAACGATTAAATAATTTTTCTGGATGGCTTAAAGCCATTTCGCCAATATTATAAACCATCAAAGAATTTTTAGTAGAAATAATTGTTATTTTATCTTCTTTATTGCTGTATTTAATAGCATTAGAAACTAAATTATTCATTAAAACATCTGCTAAAAAAGCATCCATAGAAACCAATAATACGTCATTAGAAGTATAATTAATGCTATTAATATTCAATTCTTTAAAATTGTTAACTTTTTCGTTGATTAAATCTGTCAGGTTTATTGGAGTTACATTTGTGTATTGATTATTATCAATTTTTGTAAGAATCGTAATTCTTTTGTTTAGCTGTTTTAAACGCTGAATATCTTTTTGTATCGAAGTAATTTGCTCAAATTGTTTATCGTTTATTTGGTGTTCGTTAATAATATTATCAATTTTTGCCTGAATAATTGCTAAAGGTGTTTGCATTTCGTGAGAAACATCTTCAGTAAATTGTTTTAGATTTTCGTAATCTGCTTTAACTTTACCTGTTAATATTTCTATTTCAGTCTTTAATTCGGAAAACTCTAAAACATCACTTTCTACCAATTTAATAGGTTCTTTTGAAGCTAAAGAGAATTGTTTCATTTGCTCCAAATTTTTAAAAAATGGCTTCCATAAATTCAAACTTCTTTTTGTATTAAAGTAAAACAAGAAAATAAAAACCAATAAAAAAACAATGAAGTTAGAGATTACAATAGCCAACAGAATGTTTTCAGATTCTACCACTAAATTCCGAACTGTAATTTGATAGTTTTCTCCATTAATATTTTTAAAGGTAGAAAGTTCTCTAAACAATTCCATTTCGTCTTGTGATGGATCGAAGATGATAGTATCTTTTAAAACTTGACGCTTTAAAGCAGCAATCTTTTTAATTTCAGTAACTGGTGGGAGTGAGAATTGAATTTCGTTATTTTCTAAAGCGTGAACGAGCCTTGCTTCTGTAGAAAACAAACCTTCTTCAACTTCATTTTGCAGTAAATTTTTGGTATAAAAATATAATATAATTGAACTTAATACAATCAATATTAAACCTGTAGAAAGAAAGGTTTTTGATGTTTTTTTTATAAGTTTTGTTTTCTTCGCCACGTTTTAATCTTCTATAAATTTGTAGCCACTTCCATAAGCTGTTTTTATATATTTTGCTCCTTCAGTTGTTAGCTTTTTTCTTAAATTATTTATGTGGACATAAATAAAATCAAAATTATCGAGTAAATCGCTATCATCACCCCAAAGATGTTCTGCAATAATTTCTTTTGATAAAACTCGCCCTTTGTTAGAAATAAAAAAGACCAATAAATCGTATTCTTTTCTGGTTAATCCAATAGCTTTGTTTCCAATATATACCGTTCTGGATTTTGTGTCAATTTTAATTTCATTGAACATTATAATCTCATCTCCACCATATTTTCCTCTTCGTAAAACTGCTTTAATTCTTGAGTTTAATTCAGCTAAATGAAATGGTTTTGTAATATAATCATCTGCACCTAAATCTAAACCTTCCAATTTATCTGTCAATGAATTATTCGCAGAAATAATAATTACACCCGCTCTTTTTTTCTCTTTTTTAATGGTTTTTAAAACATCAAGTCCGCTACCAGAAATTAAATTAATGTCTAAAATTATCACATCATAATCATACATAACTGCTTTTTCTGAAGCTTCTTCATAATCTGATGCCACTTCACAGATATTACCATCTCGTTGTAAATATGTTACAATAGATTGTTGTAAATCGATTTCGTCTTCTGCTATTAAATATTTCATTGTGATAAATTTAAAACATTAAAATTAGGAATCAATTCTAAATTTAATCTAAAGGTTGAAAGAAAAATAAAAATAGGAACAAACGTTTTTTAATTAAATCGTATTCACATTAAATAAATAACCAATTAACGCTGTAATTCCCATAGCCAAGGTTCCCCAAAGCGTAATTCTTAAAACTGCTTTTAACCTCCTTGAACCTCCAGCTTTTGCAGAAATCATACCCAATAAAGCTAAAAAGATAATAGCAAATACATACTCTATGTATTCCATATACTTTAAAGGTGCTAAAAACGCTACCAATACAGGGAGAAAGCCACCAATTGTAAAAGCAACACCAGAAGATAAAGCTGCTTGCAATGGTTTTGCCTCTGTCATTTCTGTAATACCCAACTCATCTCTTGCGTGCGCTTCAAGTGAGTTATGAGCTGTTAATTGTGTAGCTACTTCTAATGCTGTTGTTGGTTTTAAACCACGTTCTTCATATATTTTCGCCAACTCTTTAAGCTCTTCTTCTGGTGTATCTATAAGTTCTTGTTTTTCTCTTTCTAAATCAGATTTTTCAATATCTGTTTGGGAACTTACAGAAACATATTCACCTGCAGCCATAGAAAGTGCACCTGCAACTAAACCTGCAATTCCTGCAATTAGAATTGGTTCTCGCAAACTACTTGCAGCTGCAACACCAATAATGATGCTTGCTGTAGATAGAATACCATCATTAGCACCTAAAACTCCTGCTCGTAACCAACCACTTCGATTGATGTAATGTTTTTCTTGATTGTTCATTGATACTATAATTCTTTTTATTAATAACCGAAATATTTATTCTAATGATTAGTAAATATAATCAAAAATAAAAGTATTATTATTTACACCCATTTCATTTTTTGTAACCTAATTGCATTTAATATTGCTAATAAAGCAACACCCACATCAGCAAAAACAGCTTCCCACATTGTAGCCAAACCACCCGCTCCTAAAATTAGCACAATTACTTTTACACCAAATGCTAATCCAATATTTTGCCATACAATTTTTCTTGTAGAACGACCAATTTGAATAGCTTTTACCACCTTTGAAGGTTGATCTGTTTGAATAATTACATCTGCTGTTTCAATGGCAACATCACTACCTAAACCACCCATTGCAATACCAACATCACTTGCTGCTAAAACTGGAGCGTCATTAATACCATCACCAATAAAAGCAATCTTATTTTCTGAATTTTGTTTTAACTTTTCTACTTCATTTAATTTATCTTCAGGTAATAAACCACCTTTGGCTACTTCAATATTTAATTCTAATGCTACTTTTTGGGTTATAGAATCTTTATCTCCAGAAAGCATCATTATTTTTTTAATACCTACTTTATGTAACGCTGTAATTGTTTCTTTTGCATCTTCTTTCAATTCATCTGCAATAACCACGTAGCCTGCAAAAGCGTTATCAATAGCCACTAAAACTATAGATTCTACAATAGTGTCAATTTCTTTGGAAACTTCGATATTATTTGCTGTCATTAAGGTTTTATTACCAACTAAAACAGGTTTACCATTTACGTTTCCTTTTAAACCTTTACCTGCAATTTCGGATACTTGTGAAGCTTCAAAATCTTTACCATCTGCTTTATAATCTAAAATAGCTTTTGCTATAGGATGCGTAGATTGTTCCTCCATAGCCATTAAGTATTTCATAAATTCTTTTTCCTCCCAGTTAATGGCTTTAATTTCTTTGATTTTAAAAACTCCTTTTGTTACGGTTCCAGTTTTATCCATTACCAAAATATTTATCTTGGTCATTGCATCTAAAAACGAAGCTCCTTTAAATAAAATTCCGTTTTTTGAAGCAGCACCTAAACCC
>TARA_R110002126_G_scaffold247974_3_pt1 | contig 23867 bp, 29 predicted proteins | sample TARA_R110002126 | Tara Oceans TARA_R110002126 (sample SAMEA4397536) | marine metagenome | biome: Polar Biome; feature: [DCM] deep chlorophyll maximum layer (ENVO:01000326); material: water (ENVO:00002006), including particulate matter (ENVO:01000060) such as... | depth 30 m | reverse complement strand
TAACGCTTAACCTTGAATTTCATGATTAATTATACATTTAAGCATGGATATATAAAGTGAAAGGCAACAACAAATGTGGTGTATAATAACGGCCGTTTTGTGCCCTACAAAAGGTAGCGCGTGACGATTTTAATAAATTGCCACTGGCCTAGAAATGGATTCCATAAAAAAACGTTTCAGGCCTCATGTAGCATGGGTTACAGACCTGTTTAAAAAGTGAAAAGTCCTATTTACACACGTATCCTGACGCCTACCCATCTTGTTCTGATGGAGTGAGCGATGGTCGGTAACAGGATTACAGTAATGCGGTTCTGTTACCGATCAGTTTATAACGTCGTCAAAAATACCTTGCTCACATCCTTGAGCTAATTTCTCTAATAATTTCATATATTCATAAAAACCTTCGTACTGTGCGCAGTATTGGTTTAATTCATCCTGTGAAGAGGCATCCATAATTTCATTAATTTTTTCCATTTTATTGCATAAGGACATCAATAAATCTTCTTGTCCACCATGCTCTAAAATAGATTTTGCTTCACTATCCATTAACTGAATAAAGTTTTTTTGTTCTGATGTAAGTGACAAAATTGTTCCTATAAGCAAATAATAAAAAAATTAGAGAGTGATTCGCTGGTTAGATTTTTCTAATATTACTTGATACCCGCATGCATGAGAAATATTAATAAAATTACTGAGTTTAACATCTTCTTGTTGACCTGAACGCATTTTTTGAATGACCGTTGGTGATAATCCGGACTCCTCAGCGAGTTTTCTAACGGATTTATGTTCATTTGTCATGAGTGACCTGATCGTTTCAGATAAGACGAAGTCGTTATACTCCTCCTCAAATTGTTTTTGAAAAGATTCATCACGCATTTCTCGTTCAAATGTGGATAACTGTTTTTTACTCATAATATTCACCTGACTTCAGCCTGTTAATATAGCTTTCACGGTTAATTAATGCTCTTTCTTTTTCATTTGAAGGTAATTTTTGTTGTTTTTTTCTAAAACCATTGGTTATTATTATTTTTTTACCTTCGTTAAAAAAGCATAAGAACCGGTCCGGCTGTGGTTTAAAGGCATAGATTTTGTCGCCTTCACTCCGGAACTTGGTTTTATCTTTAATTTCGCCAACATCACCCATGCGTTTGACGAGTTTTAAAAGCTGGATTCTTTCGCTAGCTTTAAGTGAGTTATAGTATTCTAAGGCCTCACTTTTATTTTTGTTATCAAAATACCATTCAATGGTAAAAGAATCGCCGCTATAAGCAATGTACTCACATTCTCTATTCACAACAAGTGTACCACTTTAGTTGCACAATGTCAAAAACACATTTCTACCAAGTTCCAGCATTCAAAGCAGATACCCATGGCTCTTGTTTTTCAAGTGGCTCACCTTGTTGTAACAGCTCAATAGAAATATTATCCGGTGATCGTATAAAGGCCATATAACCATCGCGTGGAGGCCTATTAATAACAATGCCTCCGTCCTGCAATTTTTTGCATGTATCATAAATGTTTTCTACTTCATACGCCAAGTGACCGAAGTTACGTCCTTCCTGGTATTTTTCTTTATCCCAATTATAAGTTAATTCAAGCAAGGGAGCGTGTTCCTTTTGAGCTTGCTCAAGATCGTTTGGAGCTGCTAGAAATATCAAGGTAAATCGGCCTTGTTCATGCTCAGTTCTTTTAACTTCAATTAAACCAAGTTTGTTGCAGTAAAAATCAAGGGATTCTTCTAAGTTAGATACTCTTACCATTGAGTGAAGATATTTCATTAATTTAAACTTCCTTAAAAGTTATAAAATCTTCAATGAAATTGAAGCCGTATACCAGGAGGTAGCCCTACCAAACCACAGGGTCCACAGGCCTATACGCAGCACACAATGTGCTCCTGCCCTATGGACTTGTGGATAGCTAGGGCTATTTTTTATATTTTTTAATTTTACCAATCAAGTAAGGGATGGAGCACCAGCCGATGATTCCTTCCGTCACCAATACCAACCCAACAACCATGAAAAAAGATTTCCCCATCCCAATCAATACAGCAACACAGAGTAATAGACCAATCACTGCTCTGTTGATACGATCAGTTTTATCAATATTGCAATGCTTTGAAAACATAGTTCATCCACCCTGGAGTCATTCAAAAATATTTTTAATAGGTTAATCAATCGAAAACACAGAAATAGCGATTCCAATAAGCCCCGTAATGAGCACACCTTGATAGAACCACGAAGGCTGACCAAGTATTAAATGATTGCCGGTTAATTGATTGGCGATGGTACCACCGACTGCTGTTGCAACCAATGGAAGTAGCAGACTTCGGGTTGCAGATTTTAATATTTGAATCACACCTGAAATCATCATAAATCGACCCAAGTACATTTTCACCATCACGAGTTCAGGGTTATTCATATACTTATTCATGCTCATAAGACCTACGAAGGCTAACCCTATTCCAATAATATTTCCGACGATGGGTCTTGCATTAAACATCCGAAGAATTCTTGCAAATACTAAATCAAAGAAAGACTCTTTTGAGCGATTGGTTTTAAGTGATTTTTCGGTATCGACTTCCGTCATCCCACCATCAAATTCTGTCATGGTGTTGTTTGCTTTGTAGGATATATCAAACAGGTCTTTTTTAAGCTTATCGTATTCCTGTTTTTTTTGTTGTTCAGCAATTTCTAATTTCAGGTCACGTATTTCTTTGTCGATAACATCCATGGAAAGTTCCATTATTTAGTCCTTTAAAAATTCGGCATCGCCTATGGATTCAAAAATCTTTTTATAACTTTCTTCTTTTTCAATTGATTGCAAAGCATGCATAAGTGCACCAAGAATAACGGATTTATTAAAACCATCAATTCCTGATTTTACGACAAGACCACCGAGCTCAATTTTGCGCCGGGTGTCTGCACGCCTTTTCTTTAATTTCTCAAGTACAAGTGAATTTTCCGCTCGGGCAATTCGTTGCTCTTGTTTCTTAATTTGATTATTGATTTCCAATATTGAGCTCTTTTGCTAGTTTCTTAAAAGCAGTATTTAACGTTTCTTTATCGACCTGATAAAGACCATGCTTGAACGCGAGTGTTCCGAGTTCTACCTTTTGCTTTTGTTGCAATTTAAACAACTTATCTTTTGCGGAGCTTATGATGCTGAGAAGCTCCTGTTCTTTTTCAGATATTGTTTTCTTAGCCATCGTCTTTTCCATTTCAGGATTCTTGTTCTTGTTTAAGTTTAGCATATATGTCGATTCATACCAAGATAAATACCAAAAAACACGAGCGAAGCGAAGTCCAATCAATCTCGAAGAGCGCAATATACATTCTAACGAATGTTTGCTAAAATAACCCTATGGCGATAGCATTTGCAAAAGTAAGTTTAATATCGAGAGCGAAAGGACATAGCGCAGTAGCTGCGGCCGCCTATCGTTCAGGAACATGTTTGACAGATGAGAGAACTGGCCTTGTACACGATTACACAAAAAGAACGGATGTTGTTTTCACAGAATTGATGGTTCCTGAAGTCGCTCCTGGTGAATTTTCGGAGCAAGAATTCCTCTGGAATAAAGTTGAAACTTCTGAAAAAAGGAAAGATGCACAACTTGGAAAAGACCTTGTTTTAGCCCTTCCTAAAGAACTTAACCTTGAACAACAAATTGAGTTTGCCAAGCGTTTTGCAAAAGTTAATTTCGTAGATGATGGTATTCCTGTAGATATTTCTATTCACGATAAAGGCGATGGTAATCCTCATGCACATCTCTATCACACGACACGTCGATTAGAAAAAGATGGTTTTTCAAAATATAAAGCGCGTGATTTAAACCCTTCTTTTTTTAAGGGGAAAGTTCTAGAAGATGAGCGGTGGAGCCAAAAATCACGTGACGCTCAAAACGAATTTTTTGTTGAAAATAACATTGATTTATCGGTTGATTTAAACCACATTATTCCAGAAAAACATGAGGGTAAATCCAGGCATAGTGGTGGAAGTTATCTTCAAGAAGAGAACAAAATCATTCGTGATTCACGTGAACAAATTGCGCTTGGTGATGTTGATGAATTGATTCAACTCCTATCTATCGAACACAGTGTTTTTACCCGACGTGACATTGAAAAACTCTTGTTGAAAACCCTCAAAGAAACGACGTCATCCGAACTTTATTTGGTTAAAGTTGAAGAGTTATTGTCGAATAAAAATGTGATTGAACTAGGTTCTGATGACCGCGGACATGTGACCTACACCACGCGAAATCATTACATGCAAGAAGCTAACTTACTTAAAGATGTTGAGCAAATGCATGCGCGTAAAACACATGATTATAAGCTACCACTGGATGGGTTGATTAATAAATTTAAACTGAATGAAGAGCAAAAAGAAGCTCTTTCGTTCATCACGCAAGGTCATGACATTAGTCTTCTGGTAGGTAAGCCTGGGACAGGAAAAAGCTATTTATTAAAGCCCGTGAAAGAGTATTATGAGTCGAGTAATTGTCGTGTCTTAGGCGCCGCCCTTTCAAGTAAAGTAGCCAAAGCACTCGAAGATGATACGGGTATTCAATCATCTACCATAGCCTCCCTTTCCCACCAGTTATCTAATAAAAAACTGGTGCTCACCAAACACGATGTACTTGTGATTGATGAGGCGGGCATGGTTGATTTTGCGAACATGGCTATGATTTTAAATGCAGCGAATCGTGCCAAGGCTAAAGTTATTTTAGTCGGTGACCCCCAGCAATTAAAGCCGATTCAAAAAGGTGAGATATTCCGAGGTATTGCTGACCGTGTGGGATATATATCCCTGGATAATATCACGCGCCAGGAAGACCTCGGTGACCGAGAAGCAAGCCTGATGTTGGCTCGCGGTGAGATTGATAAAGCCCTGGCTCATTATGATAAGAAAGGTGCGTTGAAGCTTGTTCAAGAATCGTCATCCAGTAATGCTGCAAGCGAGTTAGTCGGTGACTGGGCCGATACCATCTCATCACCGGACGACATTAAATCTCATATCATCTTAGCGTTTACACGCAACAGTGTTTCTGAGCTCAACGAGCGTGCACGTGCCGCCTTACAAGCTAAATCACAGCTCGCAACCGATGAATTTGTTTACTATCGTGAAGTTGAGCATAAAGGTAATGCGCTTCAACCGGGTGCTCAGGCCGTTATTTCATTAACCGACCGTGAGCTGGGTATCTCGGGTGGTGAGCAAGTTAATATCCTGAAGGTGTCGCATAAAGCCGTCACCGTGCAGCTTGAAAGTGGTGATACAGTCAACATCCCTGTTCACCTGAAACATTACCTTAAAGTCATGAATAAGCGTGACATCACACTTGCTTCGGGTGAGCGCATCCTCTTTAAAAAGAATAATAAAACACACGGCGTTAAAAACGGTGATTTAGCGACGATTACCTCGATTAATAACGAGTACCTTGAAGCTCGTCTTGATAGTGGTTCAACCGTTACGATTCCAAAATCCTATCATCACCTGGATTATGGCTACGCAACCACGGTTCATAAGTCTCAAGGCATGACGGTAGATAACACCAGCGTGTTCGTTGATAACAAATACTGGAATCGAGCCTTAAGTTTTGTGGCCTTTACACGTCATCGTAAAAAACTGTCTATCTATGCTGACGCTGGACAACATCCAGACCTAGACGCGTTGAAGCGAACCCTATCACGCGAATCCACCAAAGATAATGTGATTGATTGGCCGCTCGACTTTGCTATACGAAGTGGTTTTGACCCTGATAAGCTCATTGGTCGCGCACTCAACCACATGGCTGGTATGGGTAACAAAATCAAAGAGAAATTCAATTATGTGGTGAATTACGAAGCATTCGTTCAGCAACGACGCGCTCAAACACGTGATGACAATAAGCGTGAATTGCGGGATATGGCAAAAGAAGCGGCTAACTACCTGGATATTCAATCCAAAGGTGCCAAGCTGCACCGAGCACTTGAGCGCGAATCACGTGAAAAAGGCGTGAACATGGAGTCGTTACCTGCTTTTGAGGAGCTTTACGCCGTATCACGGGTTCGTGATAAACAAGGCCATAATCTATGGACAAAGTATGGTGATAAATTAGACGGTATTAAAATAGGTTATCTCGAAGCCCAGCATGTTAAGCTCACCTCTGGCTATCATGAAAGATATACAGCCGTGGTATCGGTCGCTAAAATCAAGGCGGATAATCTTGAGGTTACGCCAGAGCTTATGAAAACCTTAAATAAAGTTGATGTACAAAAAGATTATGGGCACATAAGGCGACAGGCAGACGCGAATTTCATCAAGCCTTCGGACTTAAAAAGTTTTATTAATGACAAACAGCAGTCCTATCGATTCAAACTGCATGAGCAGTTAAAAGAAACGCATCCTATTCTTGCTGAATATGAAGCAAAGCTCTATACCCGAGAAAAAGTAAGAGGATACAGGGCTGAGACACTGGACAAAGAATTGCTTGAAATAGCGAGGGCCATTAAAAATGATAAAAAACTTAACCCTTACATCCAGCAGCACCTCCCTGGAGTTTCAAAAGGATTGAATCATCGTATTGAACGAGGGTTAGATCGAGGGCTTGGATTCGACTTAGAGCATTAATGAAGGGATGGGTGTTATTAAAAATGCTTCTGGACTCATGTTGTTCTAGAATAGGAGCTATGTGCGCAGTAGATCAAAAAGATTATCTTCAGGTCGAGACGTACAAAAACAGTGAATTATTTATTGATATTTAAAACAAAGGTTAACATCATGAAAACCCCAGCTAATGTTTGGCAGCTAATATTTGCATTGTTTCGTGGAAAAGCTTCTTTTTTATGCTTTACCTTTGTGCTTATACAACAACTTATTGTTGCGTCATCGACGGTATTTATCATATTCCTTGGCAAGAGCATTGCAGAGCATAATATTACAGTAATATATTTATTACTTTTTATTCTATCGCTTATGGTCGTTTATTTGCCTGGCATTTACTCCCTAATTTACTTGGAAAAATCAAAGTTTAGTGCTTTTAAAAAGTATATTTCCATTTTTTCAAAATCAAATAAAAACCACACAAGCTTACTTAATAATCGAGAGTATCGAAATAAAAATGACCCATGGCTTACAAACGAAAGTTTCTTGGTTATGAATGAAACATCCGCATTGTTTTATGAGTGGGTATCTAGTGGATTTAATGCGATTCTTAATATTCTGGTTATAGGATTTGTAATTGAGCCTATGTTATTTTTTGCTTATATGATTAGTTTTTCGCTTTTATATGTATCTGTCAAAATATCAAAAAAGAATATTGAAAGCTCTGCTGTTGATTTTCAGAAAGATAGGAATTTGATGAATCAAGGTTTGTTATCAGGTGTAGATAACATCCTTATAGCTAATGACAAAAACCTGGGGTTATGGACAGCGTCAGTTGATAAAAACATTAGCAATGCTGTTAGCAGCGCCGTAAGCCTCACAAAAAAAACTAACTTGTATAGTTCGATAACCATGGTGCTGGCTCTTATCCCTATTGCTTGCGTAACACTCATGTTCTTTTATAAAAACATAAGTGATTATGCACTCTTAACAACCCTTGTTGTTACATTGCCACGTCAAATACAAATAATACAAAATATTTTTTCCGTTTTTTCTCATGCGATGCATTGGCACGGGGTTCGTGGAAAATTAAAGGGATTACTCCGAGCGCTCTCTCCCATGACAGATAAAACTATAGATTTAGGGAGTAAAATAAAATGGAAAAATTTAGAAATTAATTATAACAATGAACGGCAAGATGTAAGTGGACTAGAAGATTTTTTACAGTTTCTTCCTAAATTAAATAATGGTCGTATTACAATACGCGCATCAAACGGCTCTGGAAAATCAGTTTTTTTTAGTTTGCTCAAGGAATCGTTAAAAGATGAAGCTTATTTATTGCCGACATCTTCTGATTTAATGTTTGAATCCACGTCAAATAAGAGCTTTTCTCACGGAGAAAAAACCATGCTTATTTTAGATGAGATTCATAAAGATGTGCATTCAAAGATACTTTTACTTGATGAGTGGGATGCCAATCTTGATGTTAAAAACAGAGGCATTATATCTGAAAAGATTAATTCTATGTCAAAGAATATCGTTATTGTTGAAACAAGACACAATACACCTGATTAAAGCCAATGGAGCAAAAAATACCGGTTAAGTTAGTTAATTGCCCCACTTACACCCTCATTAACAGGGAGAAAGTTCTGTGTTTTGACTCGCCCCTGTCATGTGCGCTGATATTTTAAGCAACCTCTTCTCTGTTAGCGTTAACAGCTCTTTAAATCGGTCTGTTACTAACTCTTTTTTTGATATTAAATTTTTTATTTCAGATAGTGTTAGCAAGCAATTGCTGTGTATTTGCTCGGAAGAGGGGTGAACTATTGGTTTTATAGGTTCACCAAGCCAATCATACCGGTGATCTAATATTTCAGTTGCGACAAGTAAGCTGTGAAAAACCTTATCTAACGGTCTTGGTATTTTCAAAATCGCAGAAGTAACAAAGTTTTCTTGTCCAGCTAGATTGGGAAGAGAAATATAATGTTTATATCTTAACTCATCTAAAAAAATCAGGTTATGTGTCAATTCATGAACAATAAACTCGACCGTATCTTCAAGGCCCCAGCTTTTCCTATTACAGCACCAAATCGCACCTATAGCACTCGATACAGATCCTCCACCTTGCTCTGATGAGCGCGCATAAAAGATGGAGTTAATTGCTAAATTAAATAAAGTGGATAAGTCTTCATGCTTTGAATTTATATACTTCTTCGCCTCATCCACTTTGGATAAAGCGGTCTTAACAGAGCTATCACTAGCAAGAGAAATGTTTGTTTTGAAATCCGTTAAAAAATCATCTGCTTCATGGTTTTGAATCAACGTTTCTATTATTTTTTTATCGAATACAAATAAACCATCTTCTTTTTTGGGGTGCCATGTATTAGGTTGTATTTTTGAAAGAAAATTCAGATAGGATTTTTTTAACTGCTCTTCTGAATTCATATCACCATCAGCATAAGGTTTTGAGAGCATATAAATAGTTTTTAAGTTTTCCTCTAACCCCAGTAAGTACAACATTACATCAAATCCTTGGTTGATTTATTGATCGCAATGTCATACTTACGAGGCCAAAACCTGCCTAATCAAATATGAACAATAGCGATATATGGCTTATCTAGTAAATTTCGCCAGATATATCGTGAACAATCATATTTAAACGAACTGTAGCGCCTCCAGAATCACTTACAGAATACTGTGAAATAACCTCGTTACAGGTTTTTTCAACTGAAGAGATTTCGTTGCTTGATATTTCGTGATGTATTTTTTCTAGGATATTAGACATTTCATGTATCTCCTTATTTAATAGTGCTGCGTTACTGTTTCCTATTTCCTGCTTCGGTTATATTGTGATCTAATAAGAACCGAACTTGATTGTATATGCCCACAACATGAAAGACAATGATTGTTTTTTGATTTACCCCAACAAAATATTGCCTTTTAAACTTTGATCTCACACGTGCGCACGAACCAAGGACATACCTCAAAGATACTCATCGTTCTTCGGCGCGTTATTCCTCCAATGGTCTCGTTGATCGGACGTTTTCTTTAAAATTTTCAACATTACATTCATCTCATCTGATACATGAGGATTATTGCCCTCAAGCAAAAGACGGTCTTTTTCTTCTTGTGATTGTTGTGGATATTGCGAGAGAAATACTGGTGTTTGCTCTACTCTGGCCTCTAAGCCCGACTCAAAAACTAGTTTAATTTTTTTTGAAAATGAAACATGAGTCATCGCATACTCTTTGGCCCTCTGTGACAACTTACCAACCCAACTGGAGTCAAATTCATCGCCGTGGTTTGCGAGCCATAACCAGTGATACCAAAAGTTAGAATTGGTAACAACTCTCTCAAACATTTTGGGCTGATGAACGTTGAGATCATCTAACCGATTGATCATGGTCGAATAAGTATCTTCATTGATGAAATAATCTGGAAAGTTCACCATAACATCAGCTACGACATCTTCATTCTGACTCGCCTCAATAAGACCGATTAAAAAATTCTTGGCTTTGAGCGCATCCTTTGGGTGGTTCGCAGCGCAGTTGGCCCCCATCGAATCCATTAAAAGATTGAGGTACCGTAGTTTTAGAGCCGTAGCATTTGCCTGTTGAAACGCACGTGTAATTTCATCGGTTTTCTCTATAGGATTAAGTTCAGACATGGTATCAATCAGGTAAAAGGATCTTTCCGTATTGCCTTGATATTTCATCACTAAGCTCCACAGAAAATCATTTTTATTTTTTCTGTTTCCATGCTTTGATTTCACATAGGTGTATGTTGCAAGATCAAGCTTCCCGATATCTAAAACATCTCCGGATAATATCCTTTTGATGTCTAACGCCACCCAAAATAGTGGCTTCAAAGCATATGCTTGCATTATTTTTTGTTGATGCTCAAGGTGGGCTTTGTATGACGTATGAGAAGCCTCCTGATGCTGTTGTTGAACGCGAATACTTCCTTCATTAACCGTCATTTCGGCATGCGCCATTTGGCATGCCAATAAGAACATTGAAGCTAAAATTAATTTAAACATTGTGGCATACCTCATGAGTATCATATGAAGCATGAGCAGCCTCAAGCCCTTTATTTTTACTCGGTTCTTGCTCTGCTACGGATGCCTTCCAAAAACAAAACGAAAAACCTGAGATGGAAAGAATGCCTCCCACAGCGTAACAAGCAATCGGTGCCACGGTGGTTACACCCAGCGTTGGAAGAGCAAGCGCTATCAAACCAAGAATCGCATAAGAAGCCATACCAATATTCATTTCGGTACTCATCAAGATATACGAACAAATCTCCCCGAAAGATGGTTCATCCTTCATGTTAAAAGCTAAATTTTGTCGAATACTGGCCTTAAAACGTTCTTCTGATGAAGCGATGTATTTAGATTTTGATGCGCGAAGATAAGCCAGGTATGACGCTGAAAATGTCCTGGCGTACCGCTCCTTCATTGATTCCATCTCTTCATGACTCGGGTATTTTCTCTTGAATTCCTGGGCGATCACCTGCGAAGCGGAATCCTCACCCGCAATCCTCGTTAACGATGTAACAAAGGGACCGTCTTGCTGCTCTACTGCCAACATGCCCTGACTTTGCTGCTCCCAAGGCATTTGGGCATGTCGTTTGTCATCTATGCTTTTGTTCAGTGCTATATTTTTGAGTGTCAGTTCAGCTGCATAACGATGTCCTTTCGTGGTATGTTCAGCCAGCGCTTCAGATGCAACACAAGCCACTGCATAATGCTCAAGACCTTCTTGCTTTGATATTTCGTCATAAGCTGCATACGCCGCAAACTGAAAAGCCTTATCCTCCGATGAGTCGCTTTTCAATAACTCATAAGCAACCGTTGAAAATTTTCTAATTTGATTGTTATCCATAGCTCATTTCACCTCTCGTTTTGCATAAAAATATTTTATTGGATTTGTTTTTTAACTCTCACTCAAAGCCTCAATAACTTCGCACATTATTTGCGACTTCTTTTTTTTGATTTTCTTTGGCCTGACGCTCAGCTAAAATCGCGCGTTTTTCTTCGTGATCGAAGTCAATAAGCTCGACTCTAACCACAGGTACATCGACCTCATCCATCACCAGATGTTTCATTTCATGCTGCTTGTACCAGATGTATTGTTCGGCCTTAACGGGTGCTACACCTGAGCGCATCACAAGCGACACTTTGGGTGACATTTTCATGACCTCATCGGGGCGAAGCAGCGGAATGGCTTGGTAGCTCACATTCTTACTATCACTGCTGCCTTGCTGCTGATTAGATACAGAACGTGTGGTCACACGTTTAGTACGTGTACCCAGCATTTTGCTGATGAACTCAGCGTCTGAGATATCTTCGGTGGTGTAAGCTACTTTCGTCTTGATATTCACGAAGGCCTTGGCCTCATCATGTGAGTATTTTTCATAGGTTTGTGCGATATACTGAAACATCAGAACGCAACGCACCCGATACTCTCGAAGTAACTTCAGTGAACGCCTAACACGCTCAATCCTACCCAAAGACGAGAACTCATCAATCAAACAGAGCAATCCATACGGTTCATCCTTAAGGTTTGGAATTTCACGTACCATCTCAGATATGAGCTGCTGCCAAAACAACGTTAATATAGGGCTTAGGCGCTCCATATCATCATCACTGAACCCGATGTAGATCGTTGTTTTTTCACGTCGAAGACTCCTAACATCAAAATCACTGGTTGATGTTGCAGCGTCTACTAGCGGATCATCGAATAACTCGAAATAACCTGAAAAATTTTCTAAAATGGAGGTTCGTGTTTTGTCATGGTTGTTGATGTAAGAAAATCCATTGCGATAGAACTCCGCATCAAGATGATCACTTTCTTCTAGAAGTCCTTTTAGCCACACATCGAAATCTTGCTGCTTAACCAATCGGTTTATCTCGCCAAGCGTGGTAGGTAACTCCGGCGTGTCCAGTAAAAAGAGTATTAGCGCTTTAAGTACCTTTCTTGATGCTCTAGGCCAAATAGGATCCGACTTTGGATTATCCGGTATCATGATGTGCGCGATACGCTGAATATCCGTGATACGCTGAATTTTATTGCTGGAAATTAAGTCGAGTGGATTAAATCGATGCGTTCTTCGTTCAGGGTGCGCGGGTGCCCAGCAGTAACATTGATGTCCAAGCACCTGCTCACGATAGCCCGAGGTTGTTTCGAACAGGGTAAGTTTTACATCGTTGCAGACAATCGAGTCCGTGTAGTTGAAAAGGTTCGGTATGGCGATGGAGCGCGTTTTACCACTCCCCGCTGGTGCAAACACCAGAACATGTTCATTACCATTAGAATACATCGGTGCGCCTTCTTTTTTCCCGATGATGATGCTGGTAGGCTCGCTCTTAAAAAATCCTGATTGATACACCTCAAGAGGATTTGCAAAATGCGCATTGCCTAGCATGTCGTTTTCTGATGAAAACCTTTGAGCAAAATGAAGCGCCAGCCCTAACCCCATCGCGAGAAACGCGCCCTGCTCGGATAAAATAAAATGACGGTAAAGTTCTGAGCCGGGTCTGTGGTGCTGTATCAGGCGCATTAATTTAGCAAGACCGATAGGATATTCTTCCCAGTAATGAAACGCCAACGCACCCAGAAAAGCCGTGATTGCTATGGCTACGGACATCATCAATAGCGCTTTGGTTGTGATGCGTGCCACCCCGCCTTTCATCAGCGCCCAGGCGCAGAGCCCTGAGCCAAGAACGATACCTATGGCAAACAAGGGCTCTTTAAAGAATCCCTGCCTCATGGCGTAAATAAAACTTCCGGGATAAGGCACCTCATGCCACCCGATAAAATGGAAAGCAACAACACTGATAAGCTCAGCGGTCAATAAGAGACACACACACATCAAGGTGGGGTATTTGTCTATAAATGCGCGATTAAATAGCATCGAAAGCTCCTTTAAAATAAACCGAATGGGTCTGAGGTCCTTCAGCCGATGGTTTAACCTGGATGATGATATCAATCACCTCATCCAAGACCGCGCGTATTTCGTCATCCCTCATGGACGGTACATTGTTCTGCTTGTACATCTGAATCATGCGCATCAATGCCACGCGTGGGTTGGGGGCATGAATGGTGGTCAGCATGCCTTCGTGTCCGGTGGACGCACTGCTGACTAAATCCAGGATTTCTTTACCACGCACTTCACCCATGAGAATCCGGTCAGGCCTGAGCCTTAGAGAAGCTTGCACTAAGTCTTGCATCTCAAATGTTGAGGATTGACCGTTGGGTTTTTTAACTGCACAAAGGTTGAGTTGGTTCTGGTGCGGTATCTTCAGCTCGTAGGTATCCTCTAAGGTGATGATGCGAGACTCTGGTTCTATCCATGACGCACACGCACTAAGGTAGGTGGTTTTACCCGAGTTTGTTCCTCCGGATATCACGATATTTTTCTTGGCCTTGACGGCTTGTTCCATAAACTCGGGGATATCTTTTTTATGATACAAGGCAAGCAACGCCTTATCCGCATCAGTTGCGTACGCGCTTGCAGGCTTATTGATATCAAAGAGAAAGGCGTTATCGTAGAAGTTCGTTTTTCTATAATCCGGCAGCGACATTTGTTTAATGCTTTGCCGACGAATCGATAAGGCCATATGTTTGGCCGCGGGTGGTATCACCAGCTGCACCCGTGTGCCGTCATATAAATTGCCTGACAACAACGGGGTTTTCTCATCGAGGTTCTGCTTGTTCTCGTTTGCAATGAACGTAAACAAATGGCGCAGGTGTGTTCGGTTTAACGCGGGCACATCAAAGCGTGTCATCACACCCCGTTTCTCAATAAACACCTCACCCGGTTGATTGATTAAAATCTCAGAGACCTCATTATCAGACAGCCAAGGCAGCAGAGGGGAAAGTAACCCCTCAGAGCCTGGTGCATAACGCTTTTGTGCTACTTCCATACGTCACCTCGTATTACCTGTGGACCATGATTATTAGCAACCCCTACCCCTTTAAAATCCAGGTCATGGGAGACAAAAACGTTGATTTCCGCACCTTGATTGATGCTTAGGGTGGGCTTGATGGCGCTGTTAGCTTGAAGTGATTGGCCTGATGCATTCTGGAAGTTGTTTGCCAGAGCCGCGCGGTATTGTGAAGCACTGTTGTACCTATCCTGGCTATCACTGACACCGACGGTTGCGGTGAACACGCCTAAAAGTGACAAGAGTGCTGAGCTACGGAAGCGCTCGATGAAATGGCTATCGACAAAATCAGCACCTTGACCTGAGCGACCGATGCGGTCAGCACCTGGGCTATTCAGTGTGACAACCACGCCATTGCTCATGTGGATTCTGTTCCATATGACCAGCACGCGGTTTTGACCATCCACCACTTGCGAGCTGAACTGCCCCACGAGCGTTGCACCGCGAGATATGAGTTTGTTGCTGTTTTTCAGTGAGTAGATATCACGTGTCACAATCGCGCGGACCATGCCCGGTAAGTCTGAGTTAATGGCTGTTTCCAGCGTTGCTGAAATCATCTCACCGGCGGGTACGGTGAACTCAGGGTGTGCGAGCTTACGTGCGCTGACGATGGTGATGTCATCACTTTGCGCCAAGAACGCCTGGTCTGGGTCTTTGTTCGGTTGCGCGGGCACGCCTGCATCAGAGCCTGGTGTGCTTGATGAGCCTCCCATCGCATCACTTGAACTTGTGCCACCTAACTCAAAACTACTGGCTGCATTCATGCGTAACCGCATGGCTTTGGTGAGTTTTTCTTCTTCCGAGCGGTCATCAACAAAGGGCTCTTCCATGATTTCGCGTTGGGGCTCGACAACAACCCGCGATGGCTTGGGTTCATTCAGCGCATGAATCAGCTCAAGGTTTTGATTCAGGGTTTCTCGACTGATGTGACTGTCATGTGATTCTCGTACCTCAGCTTTAGTTTTGTGAGGTACGAATGCGGTGAGGCATAACGCCACCGCTGCTAACCCAACGAGTCCGATTTGATAAGGCTGCATACCCGGCTTCTTCTTCGGTGTCACCTGAGATGTTTTTGATGCTGAACTCAGCGCCTGGTTTGTTGATGACTCATTCATGGCCTATCCCCTATTGTGACGAATGTTATAAATCGCATTGCCGTTAAAGACACTGGTCACCGCCTTGCCGTTCCTCAACGTAAACTGTGGCGCTAAGCGCTGAACCACCAAATAGTTGCCTTGCTGACGTGTGTTCACCACAGCTTCTGCGCCCGTTTTATCATCCACCGCAAAGATGGCCGGTACTGCTTGGTTCTTACGAAGCTCAAAGTAGGTAAAGGTCCCATCATCAAACACATGGCTTGGCAGAATGGTTTTGTTACCGCTGAACCGGTAGTTCCAGTTGTACTTCAGGGGCTCTTGGGCTTTACTGACTTGAGCTTGCTTGGCCTTCAGTTGAGTTCGAAGCTTGGCGCGTTCATCTTCGGGGTAGACAAACTTAATCGCGTAGGTCTGGTTTTTGGTGTTGGATGTAAGCGAGGTATTACTTTTGATATGAAAGTAATACACATGCTTGTTGGTCATCACCGTCATGTTGGAATCTGAATCCAACACGGTCGGTTTCACAAACAACATGTTCTTAAGATGCGGGTGCAGGGTCACCATCCAACCTGCACTGTCCCCGCCTTCCACATCCATGACCTGCTCGCCGGGTGAGAACATAATCTGGGTGGAGGTAAACGTCACACCGTTTAAAGGCACCACTTGGTTTTCTTGAAACGCCACGCGTTTAATACGGCTGTCGTTCGGAAAGCCAACCGGGGCTTGTTCCGCTAAAGCTGGGGCCGCACATGCGGCCATCAAGAGTCCTGCCATTAATCGTTTCATGTTCGCTCCTAGACGTTACGTACTTGTTTGGTGTAATTGGTGACTAAAAACCCGTCCCAGTTCTGCCAGCGTTCCGCAGGATTTTCTGAGGGTTTCACGTATTCCCAGGAGACCAACGTGCTGTAGTGACGTACGGTTTTCCGGGCGCTGTTCTTATCCATGTCGGTCAGGGTGAACACCACTTCGGCGACGTTGTGATGGTCTTTGGATACCGCTTTTTCGTTGAAGCTCACGTTATCCAGGAAGTTGATGTTATAAACGTGCACTTCACGTTTACCTTCCACACCGAGGGTGTTAATCGGTGACAACTTCTCGCTTCGGTCTTGTTCAGACATGTAGGCCTTGGCCACGCTGTCAGCGGACAGCAAGTTCACCAAGTCATATTGCGTACGGTAAGCACTGACGTCATAACTCTCACGGCTTTGGATGTAGCGCACCAAATCACTTTCAATCTGTGATTTGTTGATGGGTGCCTTCTCTTGAGCCAAAGGCTCAACACTGACCACGCCGTTATCAAAGTGATGCACCATCATCGGCACCAGCGTTTGCACGTGGGCTAGGGCAAACACCGCACTGATAGCGAGGATGTTTAAACCCATGGATGAGAAAAAGGCGGCTTGATAACGATTTCTGGATTGCTCCAAAGCGCCGAAAGTGTCATCGGCCCAGGTTCGCGCTCGGGCGAAATAGTCCTTAGGCCCCTCGCTTTGTTTTTTATCTTGCTTCAGCCACTTGTTTTTTTCTTCCGTGAACCAAGTGCCGATGTTTTCTTTTAAGTTGCTCATTTCCACTCTCCTCGCATACGTTTATGGATGGACGACATCATCTCGCCACCTCGTTTTAAAGCGTGACTACCTTTCTCTGCCATATCCTGACCGAACGCACGACCGGCGTTCGTGGCCATTTTGGAAGGGTTCATACCTGCGATGTCAGCCCCTTTTTTCATGAGGCCGCCCGACGTTGCCGCAACACCCATCGCACCTCCAATTGCTCCACCCATCATGGCCGAGCCTGTTCCTGTTGAGCACATACCTCCGATGCTTTTCGCAATGCCTACCACTTGTAAAATGAGCATCACGCAAAGACAGGAGACGAGCAGTAGCGGTATCCAATCCACCGTGGTCATACCCACCGCTTTATTGAGGTAGTGACCACCGATGCTCCAGTGAAGCAGGTGCATGCAAAGCCCCACCACGCTGGAGACCATCACAAGCACTAAAGAAAAGCCCACCAACTTATCCAGCCAGCGGTCAAAGTAGGTGCGTGTTTTATCAAATAACGTGAAGCTTAAAAAAAGAGGGGCCGTGGTCATGCATACGGCTATCATGAGTTTCGCAACGATGATTTCAAAAAAGGCCAAACCAACCACCGCGATGCCGGAGGCCCAAATTAAGAACCCGGTAAAGAGCGGACCCGCATGCGTAAGGCTTCCTTTCTCCCAGGTCCAAAGGCCGACACGAACCACTTCAATCAATGCGGATTGTAAAGTGCCATTGATGCCAACCGCGCTTGTGATTCCATCAATTTCAGGAAGTGTTAATGGGGTGGCCTTCATCATGACCGCGCCAAGTTCGCCAGCTCCGTCGACAAAGAGCCTGACGAAATAAGCTGAAAAAGCTCCCCAATTAAACGCCAACATGTAAACGATACCGATACGAATCGATACCTTCACAAACTCATCCATCGGCTTTTTAATCAGACCACGGGTGATACTGAATCCCGTGAGCACAATGTAGAGCACACACATGGTAGCCACAGGCCCTTGCATGGCCGAAGCCATCGCCTTATATCCACCTGAAATGAACGTGCTGGTAATCAGGTCAATCTCTTTACCTAATCGAAAAATGAGCGTGGCGTAATTGGGGATGTCCATTAGATATCCTCGTCGATGATGTTGTACAACTTGATGTCCAAGGGCTCTTGCCGTGCCTTGAACGACGATGGGTCTTTCAGTTCTTGCAACGTTAAGTCCTTGAAGTCCGGTGTGGTTTTAGCCACCACCAGCATCTCGTCATACAAGGCGTCACAATCTATTTTTGTGGGATTTCCATTCATGCAGAAGCTGTATGCATGACTTGGCTTATACGCCACATGCAGCTTTTTACCCGCTATAGATGATGACTTGATCAAAAACGCAAGGGTCTTCTCTTCAGGCTGCCGTTTCAGTGCATCCTGGTGGCAGGCACTGAGCAAGGTTGCGCTGGCGAGAACCGCTGCGGTTAATAGTTTTTTCTTCATTTACTTCTCCTTGTGATTGAACCGTTTGTGAACCGTTTATCACCAACCGTTGATGCGCTCGGTCTGGCAGTATTTCCCGTAGTTCTTGCATGGCGCGTCCAGGTCCTGGTGCGCGGCACATGAGCTGATGGCAAGTGCGATTAAGATAATGCTGATGTGTTTCATCATGTCTCCTTAAGTTATTTGTCTGGAAGTTGGTTGAAGCGCGAGCGTTCGCTCTCAGCCCAAATGTCGTCGGCTGCGTTCTGTGCGTTTTGCTGACTCATCAGTGCTTGAAGTTTTAAGCTCTGAACTTGGATGTAGGCAATTTCTGCCAAAAGACGCGCATTTAAATCCAAGGCGCTTTTGGTGCCTTCGTTACTGCTGCTCTCAATCTTGGCTGACAGTTCATGCACGGTTTTAATATGCTTGCTGAGCTCATCAAAGGCGTAGGTGGTCTGAACCGTGACCGCCTCGTTGACCGCGCGTTTTTTCTTGTACTGCTTCACATGCGCTTGGCTTGCCCCTTTGGAGAACTCATCATCACTTAAGAAGTCGTTGTTCTTCTCATACGCTTTGACCAAGGCGTCATAACGGGCCTTATTGCCACCGGCGAGATTTTGAAGTGCGTCTTCCCAGGTCTCAGGCGACCATTGGCGGTTTTTTAAATCCGCTGCGGTGTTTTTCAAATCACCCAAGCCATAATGACCCTCGTGAAGCGCTTTAAGCTTTTTGGCCGTATCCAGTTGGTCACGCGCCTTGTTATAGGCACTCTCCATCGACTCCGTGTGTTTCTTCAGCTCTTTAAACTGCTCAACCGCATTGGCAAGCAACGCGGCATCGCCGACGCCCAAAACATCTGCATGCACCATGGTTGAGCCTAGAAGTAAGGCGATGCCTAACGCTGCGGCCTTCATCGGCTTCGCTCCAAGAAAAGGTCGATGGATGTGTGAGGTGACCCACCCTGCTCATGGCAGATATCATCGAACAACTTAACGCTCTGGGTGTTGCCGGAGAACACGCGCAGCTCATCGGTTAAATCACTTAAATCAAGACGGCACACCATGGAGCCTTCACTCTTTTGCTTGTAAAGCATGAGGCGTGATGCTGGGTTTAAGTGCTTCACTGTCTCGTATTCTGACGGGGTGAGCTTTAGCCCTTGCTCGTAGGTCTCGCTTGAGGCATCGGGATTCGGAAAATAAAGGCTGGTCGCCAGACTGTTTAAAATCACCGGGGAAATCGGGGCGCCCAAAACACTCTCAGGGGTCTGGGTCATGAAAACAAAGTGCCCGTTCTTTTTACGAATACTGGGCAGCCAGTCTTCTAATATCTGTAACCAATACGGTGACTTAAACACTTGCCACGCTTCATCAATTACAAACGAGGTGAGACGCGAGCCGTCCATGCTTTGCTCCATGCGATGCAAGATGTAGGCATACACCGGTGTCGACACCAGTACAGACATCTCAGGCTTCATCAACCAGGTCACATCAAAACCGACTTTATCGAAATCAAACTCAAGTGCGTCTTCGTCGTTATCAAATAGCCAAGCGTACTCGCCTTCCGTGCCCTGTGAGCCTGTGTGTAACCAAGGGTTCAGCTCAGACCAGCGCTCAAATGAACGCGGTAAACACTGGGCGACGTGACTTAGTTTTCGGTACGGTTTATCCAGCGACCCAAATGCATAATCCACGCATTCGTTTAGGGCGTCCGATATGCTGCTGGGCAGGTCAACCTCACCCGGCTTTTTCACCAGCTCTTTAAGCCAGCCTTTCACGAACCCTCGGTTCTCATGGGTATCGGTAAGTTGGAATGGGTTCATACGGACGGCGTCTTGGTGCTCCGGTGATATCACGGTGTAGGCGCTTTTAGGTGAAGAAAGCACATAAATCTTAGATGCCTCGTCTCTATCAATAAAAAAGCTACGTTGCCCGTAACGCTCCATCTGTGCGTCCATGAAAGACACCAACACATTTTTTCCTGAGTTGGTGGCGCCGTAGATGGCTGTGTGTCCGGGTGCAGGGTTGGTTTTAGAGGACTTGCCGTGATAGTTAAAATACACCGGCGTTCTGGACTCGCTTTCAAGCAAGGTCAGCGCTTGGCCTAGATGATTCTCATCATAAAATCCTGTTTTGTAATTATGGAGCGAACAGAAGTCCACAAAGTTCTCCGAGGTGATTAAAGCTGCTCGGGTGATGAAATGTGGGTTGGCCGGGAGCTGCGCCCAGAAGGCAAGCTCTGAGCCTAAGCTCTCACGTGTTAATGTGGTGTTCGAATAGCTGTACGCCTTCACCGTCTCGCGCATGGCGAGTTCAAGTTTCTCTTGGCTGTCAGCCAATAAAAGCACGGTGTTATGATGAAAGCCCAAACAAGATGACTCACCGGCCACGTTGTTCTCAAGCGCACTTAAATCCGTAATCTGGCTGTACGCTAAATCTTCGGCATTAATCAGCTTCCCACGTTTTTTCGCAATGGCTTTTAATGCCGCGTCTCGAGACTCAAAAGCAAACGAATGGGTGGTGATGAATTCACAGTCCAGGGTTAATAACGGGTCAAGGCATACGCTTCCGGTCGCCTGACCGTATTTCTTAATCGATAACATCACCCCAAACCGTGTGTCATCCGATGCAACACCTTGGAACTGTATAAAGTCTCCGAAAAAAAGACGTTTAGAGCAGAGGTACTGACTGAGGTTGCCTTCAGGATAAAGGAACTCATCAGTCCAAGCGTCGGGAATACTGGTTGCAATCGGTGCCGTAAAAGCTGGCATCGCAGGATGTGTGACGTCCCCACCGTTCGGTATTAAAGACAAAAACTGCATCAACTCCGAATAGCCAAGTGACTTATCTCGGCTACCCAGGCAATGCGGTTTAAACGGTGCAAGCATGGACTCAAGCTGCTGTACTTTGGTGCTGAGCTGATTCATAAGCTCACTGCGTTGTGTCGAGCGATGGTCAGAGCCCAGGTGGTTGCGAAGACGCGCCATTCCCTTCATGCCTTTCGCGGCAGCGCCTGATGTACTTCCCTTTAAAACAACCGTGATGTAGATGGTGTTGCGGTACAAGTTCTGATGTTTAAACCGTGCATGGTAGGCATCATTCACACGCTTTGAGAAAGGAGATACAAACTCCCCGTCAAGCGCTAAGCTTGCAAGCGAACGATGGACCGTTGTGTACACCATGAAAGACTCATCTAAACCAAGAAGAGCTTGATGTAACTGACGACTGGCTTGGTTCAAGGCCTCCGGCCCCTCCGTCACAAAGGGAAGTCCTTCAACCTGCAACACCGAGCCTATCTCACCCGTCTTGGTCTCAAAAACCATGGGTGAGTTCAAATGGGTGTAAGGCATCATGCTGGAGACATGAAGCTCCTGACGTGCGGTTTTTAATAACTTAGAAAGGCTCATACGAACGTACTCCCCAAATGGATTTATTAAGCATGCTGGGTAACTTCAGCAGGGTTTTGAAAATAACAAAAAGGCTCGCGTCATTACGGCATATCATCCAACCCACCGCGTGCACGGGAATAAAAATCAGGCCGTACAATAAGTTGCTCATCACAATGAACGAGCACACCGAGAGCATGAGGTTGAACCCGTGGTATTCCAGGGTCACGCCACCGACCATGGCAGGCCGGGTGAGTGCTGAGAAAACCGTGTTCACATCCATCCTGTCATCACTCATGGCGCGCCCTACCCGGTTAACGTGGTGAATAAAGACGAGCCACCAAAAATGATGCCAAGTCCCACAAGAATCATCACGAACTGCTCTTTAGGAAGCTTGTTTCTTGCAAGGCATAGATACCCCGACCCCACAATCGCCATCACACCCACCCCTTTAGCCAGCGGTCCCTGGAGAATGCCTAAGCCTTTTCCAAGTACCGAATCAATACTCGCCGTTGCGTGCCCCACACCCGGAATCATCAAAAGCGCTAAGAACCCGTATTGCTTCATGTGGCCAAGCGGGCCTTTTAAATCGGCCGCTTTCTTCTTGAGTTTTTTTAATATCTTGCTGGAAACCATCATCTCGTTTACTCCTCTCGTTAGGTTGTTCATGGTTTACATCTCATCGTTGAAGGGTGCTAAAGTTGCGCTCAAGCTGTGTCATGGAACTAGGCTGACTGAAGGTGTCGTTCTGCTGAATATCAGACACAACCAACGTCGTGAAATACATCAGACCCAGAGACGCGGTCAGAACAATGAACGAAGCCACCGCCTGAAAACCTTCCTTAACAAGGCATCTCTTTTCATGGCTTACGTCAGCAAAATCGCTTATCGAAACACATTGATGAGCCAACACATGACTTGATACTTCTGAACAATTAATCCGCATAACACCCTCCAATCACCTTTTTTAGGCTGCAAAAATCCCTAGGCACTGATTTGCCCAATTTTTTACAACATCCTCTAAAAAATCTTGGTACGTTAGGTCTTATCCATCGGACCTAAGTTTTTATTAAATTAATTGTTAAACCGTACGTGGCTATCGCTCTGCCGAAGAAGCTCCATTCGAAGAACCGGAATCGAGCGCGGAGCAGATACACCCACCTCAATCTCACCATCCTTGTTGCTTAAAATGATGACTTGGACGTCATCGCTGATCATGAATCCCTGCCCTTGTCTTCGCTTTAAAATCAACATACTTATTCCCCTTTTGTTGTTTAGTGATTGCTTAACATGTCTCTGCTTCTTGGCCACTCATAAAAGTCTCAAGCTTATTTTCCATTTCTGTAATTCGAACTTGCGATTCCTTCACGCACTTCTCAAATGTCGCTTTAGCATGCCCCGTTGCACTACGGCACAAGCGTTTAAAGTGTGTTGCATCCGCATGTGCTGCTTGCAACCCTTTGTTAAGAACGTCCAGCTTATTCGACTGCTTAGACTCTTCTTCAACGACCATTCCCGAAGGACGCTGCCACTCACCTCGCTGAATCACCACACGTATGGCATTAAGCTTGTGTGCAAAGTCACGGCCACACGCTTTAAAACAATCTTCGCTCAACAAGCAGTGCATCACTTCGTCTCTCAAGCTGGTTTTAAACGCGTCGTCAACGGAAAGGTTGTTAATCATCTGCGTTGTTCGTTGCTCTTGAGCTGGCGTTAATGTGTCACCAATGCGTAGCTCGGTGCCTGGTGAAGCAATCGGTGTTGGGGTTGATGTAGGTTTTGTGGTTTGTTTTTGGGGAGAAGAAAAAGCAGCAGCAGAAGATGGTGGGTTAGCACCACCAAGCTCATCACTTACCTT
>TARA_R110002126_G_scaffold10067_19_pt1 | contig 23890 bp, 20 predicted proteins | sample TARA_R110002126 | Tara Oceans TARA_R110002126 (sample SAMEA4397536) | marine metagenome | biome: Polar Biome; feature: [DCM] deep chlorophyll maximum layer (ENVO:01000326); material: water (ENVO:00002006), including particulate matter (ENVO:01000060) such as... | depth 30 m | reverse complement strand
GAGGAGGCGGAGATCTCCCCCAGCACGGTCTATCGCCACTTCGGCGTCAAGGAGGAGCTCGTGCTCTGGGAGGACCTGGACGGGGAACTTGCCAAGGCCTTCGCCAAGCACCTCGGCAAAGGGTCGCCGTTCAAAGGACTGTGCGCGGCGTACACCGACGCGTACACGCTCTCGGCGGAAGCCCAAGAACGGTTCCGGAATCGCGCCACCCTGATCGAAGCGACGCCGGACCTGCGCACGTACCAGGTCGCACGCATGGAAGCCCAGCGCGGCGAGCTCGTCGGCACGTTGGCCAAGGCCTACAAGAAGCGCGCTTCGGATCTGGAGCTCGACGTCGTCGCGCGCGTCGCGAACGCTGCGCTCTTGGCGGCGAGCGAACGCTGGCAGGCGACCGGATCCCGCAAGACGTTGTCGAGCTGGATCAAGGAAGCCTTCCAGGCGGCGCGCGCCGTGACGAAGGGCTGAGCGAGGCGACTCCACGGCGCCGACACCAAGGCGCCGATTCTCAAGCGCCAGTCCTACGGCCTCTTTCGCTCGGCAACTAGTCCTCGGCGCCGGTGCACACCGCCAGTTCCACTCCGCCCGGAGCCAGGAACTGGAAGCGTCGGCCACCGGGGAAGTCGAAGATCGGGACGGTGATCTTGCCGCCGTGTTCGATCACGCTGGCTTCGGTCTGCTCCAGGTCGTCGGACCACAGCACGACCAGCACGCCCAGCGGCGGAGCCTCGGCGGACTCCGACAAGCCGCAGCCGAGTCCCGCGTTCTGCGTGTCGGCATAGGTCGGGCCCCAGTCCTGCCACTCCCAACCGAAGACGCCCGTGAAGAACGACTTCGCCGCGCCGATGTCGGTCACGGGGAGTTCGGCGTAGAAGATCGTGCTGGCGACGGGAGGATGGGCCATGGGCTTTGCGGGTTCGGGCGGTGAGTTCAGGACGGTCATCCGTATGCCCGGAGACGAGCAGCCGGCGAGGACCAACGTGAGTGCCAAGAGGGTGCGGAGCATCGGCTCACCATACGCTCTCATTCGCCGGAAGCGCCAACCGGTTTCGCCGTGCGAATCGCGTCGGCGATCCAGCCGGCCAACGCGGCGCGCCCCTGCTCGTCCAGGTGCTCGTCCGGTGCCACCGGCCAGTAGAAACGAGCATGCTCGCAGTGCGCACTGAAGTCGTGCACCGTCACGCCCAGCCCGGCGAAGTGACGGACGAGGAACTCGGCATTGGCCCGCACTTGATTCCGGAAGCGGCCCGGCAAGAGCCGCTCGCCCTCCTCGACATCGATCGGGGTGATGTAGACGACCAACTCGCAGCCCATCGACTCGACGCACGCAAGGATGGCCTCCAGGTCGGACACGCGCGGCATCCAACGATGTACCTGCGCCATGTAATGACACGTGAAGATGCGCGCCGTCTGGTCCCCTTTTCGATCACCGGAACGGGGACCGGCCATCGAGGTCAAGCGCCCCACCACCTGGCGACCCTCGTACACCGGCGCGTCCACGTACGCGGACATCGACGCCTCGGTGGCCGACACGGCGCGGAAGATCATCAGCGGATCGACGAAGCTGGCGAGGCGCGGATGACCGAGGGCGAAACGCTCGCGTTCGAACTGCCAGTCCGGACGCATCGTCCAGTTCGGCGAGAAGATGTGCGGATTGATCGGGACGACGACGGTCTTCGGCGTCACGCCACGCGCCCGCAGGTTCTCCAGGTAGGCCAGGTAGACCGCAGGTTGATAGGCCGCGTGGTGAATGGCATCGACGTGACGATCCTCGAGCACCGCATCGAGCATCTGCGCCACCGACCGCGTATCGGTATCGGACGGCGCGTACGACGCGTTCACGCTGTCCGCGAACTGCACGACGTCCAGGCCGCGCTCGATGCGCTCGTCCAACTCACGCACCTCACGGGGCAAACGCCGCCAGCCGAGCGGGACCTGCACGGTCACCACGATCGCGGCCAGCAGGCCGATGCGGATTGCGAGATTCATGCGGCGCCTAGAACTGGAAGTAGAGGAAGGGCACTTCTTGCGTCACGCCGTAGTTCAGGATGACCAACGTCACCAACACGTAGGCCGCCCACCGCACCGGCATGCGCAGCCGAGCCAACCACTCGCTGGCCAACCCCTTGCCGTGCAACGCCTGAACCACCAGCAACAGGACGATCAGCCCCACGCTGGTGTCGAACTCGCTGCCGCGCATCCCCAGGCTCGACAGCGTTCGCTTCAGACCTCCATCGCCCAAACCCCAACCGCTGGCGATCCGTTCGATCACCAACCCGGCCTCGCCCAAGGAGCGCGCGCGGAAGAAGATCCAAGCGAACAGCACCAACGTGAACGTCGTCACCACCGCCAGAGAATGCTGCAGCCAAGGCCAACGCGTGATGCCCAGCGCACGCATGCAAGTCACTCGCAGTTTGCGAGTCACTCGCTCGACGGCGAAGTAGGTGCCGTGCAACGCCCCCCAGATCACGAAGCACCAACTGGCGCCGTGCCACAGGCCGCTGACCACGAACACGATCGCGATGTTGGCGAACCAACGGACCTCGCGCACGCGATTGCCGCCGAGCGGAATGTAGACGTAGTCGCGAAACCACGTGGACAGCGAGATGTGCCAGCGCGACCAGAAGTCGCCGATGGATGTGGCGAAGTACGGTCGGTCGAAGTTCCGCATCAGGTCGTGGCCCAGCACCTTGGCGGAGCCGATCGCGATGTCCGAATACGCCGAGAAGTCGCAGTAGATCTGGAAGGCGAAGAAGACCGTCGCCAGCAGCGCCGCGCCTCCCGGATAGGCCTCGGGGTCGCCGTAGACGCCGTCCACGAACACGGCCAGGCGGTCGGCGATCACCACCTTTTTGAACACCCCCAGGCCGATCAGCCGCAGGCCTTCGGTGGCGCGCGACTCCGACCACTTCGCCTCGGCCCACAGTTGCGGCAACAGACGCGTCGAGCGTTCGATCGGACCGGCCACCAGCTGCGGGAAGTACGACACGTACAACGCGAAGTACCCCAGGTGCCGCTCCGCCTTGCGATCGCCGCGATACACGTCGATCGAATAGCTCAGCGTCTGGAAGGTGTAGAACGAGATGCCCACGGGCAGCAACAGGTCGAACCCTTCGACCTCGTACGTCCAGCCCAGGCTGTGCAGCAGTCCGCGCAGCACCTCGTTCGCGAACCCGAGGTACTTGAAGGTGAACAGCAAGCCCAGGTTCACGGCCAGGCTGACGCCCAGCCAAGCCTTGCGACTCCCCTTGGACTCGGCTCCGTCCATGCGCAGCCCGACGACGTAGTCCACCAACGTGGACGCAACGATCAGGATCAGGTACGCCGGTTTCCAGCATGCGTAGAAGACGTAGCTTGCACCCAACAGCCACGCCCAACGCGCGCGGTGCGGCAACGTGAAGTACGCCGCCACCACCACGGGGAAGAACAGGATGTACTGCCACGAGTTGAAGAGCATCGCGAGACCGGATCACGTGACGCGCTCCGGGCTGGGAGCATACGACTTGGGGCCAGGGTGGTTCGACCCCTCGAGCCGACGCCCGCGAGTCAGCGGAACATCTCGGTGACGACGCGCAGGCCGACGCGACGTGGGTCCAGGTCGGGAACCGGACAGCGCGGGATCAGCGGATCGAGCACGCATGGCATGAATGCGTGCGGAGCAGACGTGGACCTAGGGACTCGATGGAGCGTCCGTTCACGAGCAGTCCTCACCACCGGCGATTCTCGATGGCCTGTCGCAACCGTTCCTGGACGTGCTCATCGCGCGTTCGAGGTCAGGCCATTCGGTCCACGCTCGGTCGAGGCTGCGCGGCGCACGAACCGCGTCCGATGCGACCACCCTCGCCTTTCGACAGCGCACCTCGACGCATGCTCGAGACGTCAGCGCCGGACGGGCGCCTTCTTGGCGGTCTTCTTCTTCGCCGCAGCCTTCTTGGGCGCCGCTTTCTTCGGCGCCGCTTTCTTCGTGGCGGCCTTCTTGGGCGCGGCTTTCTTGGGCGCAGCCTTCGTCACCGCGGCTTTCTTGGGCGCAGCTTTCTTGGGCGCAGCCTTCTTAGCCGCAGCTTTCTTGGCAGGAGCCTTCTTGGTGGCCGCCTTCTTGGCCGGAGCCACCTTGGCCGCGGACTTCTTCGCTGCCGCCATCTTCACGGCAACAGGTTTCGCCGCCACGGGCTTCGCCACGGCCTTCTTCTTGACCTTGGGCTTCTGGATCAACGCCTTCTTCACCGGCGGCTTCTTGGCGACCGCCTTCTTCTTCGTTGTCGGCTTGGCCTTCAACGTCTTGACGTACGCGAAGCTGCGCTCGAAGAGCTTGGTCGTCGAGCGCACCTTCTTGAGCTGCGCGTCCGGGAGCACGGCGTAACCGCGCATCATCCGCCCGTACATGCGGCACGGCTCCGCCTTGTACTTGGCCAGGATCTCGTCCAGCTCGCCCTCATCGAAGCGCAGGGCGAGCCGGCCATCCTCGAGCAAGAAGCTGAACATGTTCCCGTTGAACGCCGTGTAGGCATTCGCCGCGCCTTTCAGCTCGACCTCAGGGAACGCCTCGAGCACCTTCTCGTAGAGGGCGAGCTTGTCGGGCGGTGCTTTGAATACGGGCTTCTTGGCCATGGGGATCTCCGGGGGGAAGGCGGACCCACAGCATAGCCCTCAGCGATGGGTCAATGCTCGCCTTGGCCGGATCGGGTCAGATCCTTGAGCCGTGCGCGTGCCTCCGGAACCTCCATCGCCTTGCGCTGGACCCAGAAGATCGACTTGCACGCGTTGGTCGTGAAGCTGAGGTTCAGGTCCCGGTGCTCCTGGAAGACTGGCGTCACCAGTTCCGGCGAGATATGGCGATTCTTGCGGGGATAGCGCACCTGAGCCAGCGTCGTCGTGAGCCAGAGCACCGGCCATGCGAGCACCGTCATCCACACCGAAGTGATGCTGGCCTTGGTGCGAATGCGCTCCTCCGACTGGAACCCGGCGATGCGCAGCAAGGACTGGAGTCGATGCACGCCCAGCAGGAACAGGTGCCCGAAATACAGGCGATCGGACGCGCCTTCGCTGAACCAGATGCTGTCGACCTCGGACGGCGGCATGCGGCGCCACATGTCGGACTCCATCAGGAACCACGAAACGCGTGAGCGCAGGTTGGACAGGTTCGGGGTCGTGATCAGCAAGCGGCCGCCCGGCTTGAGGATGCGGTTGAACTCCTCGAGCGCGGACAGCTGGTCGCTCAGATGTTCGATGCCCTCTTGGCAGATCACGAGGTCGGCCCAACCGTCCTCGACCGGCAAGGGCTCACTAAGGTCCGCGAACGTTCCTTCGAGTCCATCGACCTGCAACATCTCGGGGAAGAGATCGAGCGCGACGACCTCGGCTCCGGCTTCGTACAGGATCCGACTGGTGCGGCCGGCCCCTGCGGGCACGTCGACGACACGCAGGCCGTCCATCCGCCCGAGGCCACGCAGGTAGCGCGCCACATACTTGTGGATGCCTTTGGTTTCGGGATCGCTGGCCATGGGTTTCGAAGCTTTGCGCCCCGCGCTCGACAGCCTACGGGGCCAGGCGCTCCCGCCCAATCCCCGGGATGGAATCCGCCCGTCGGGATCAACGCCGGGGACTCGGCCAGACCCCTTCGATCGACCAACGCACGTCAGGGTCGGCGTGATGCGGAGACATGGGCCGACCACCGGAACCGGGAGGGGGCTTGCCGAAACCGGGATCCAGTTGCACGCGGAAGTACCCCAGGACCGTGTCGAGTACGGCCGTATGGAACTTCGTGTCGTTCGCACCGGACATCAGCAGCCCCCCCAACCAGCCACCGTCCCCATCTCCGAACGAACCGTGTCCGGCCCCTTCGAACGTCGCGAGGGCGAAGTACGCCGTCCCCGGATGACGCTTCATCTCCTCGAACGGTTCGCGACGCCACGTCCAGGGTTGACCGCCGAGCCCCTTGTCCTGGGTGCCGGTCACCATCAACAGCGGAATGGCGATCGCCCTCCATGCACCAGCGTCCACCCCCATGGTGCCCGCGCCCTGGGGTGACAACGCAACGGCCGCGCGCACCCTGGGATCGCGAAACGAGGAGTCGGGCGCACCGGGCATGTCGACTGTCATCCCTGCGATCGCCATCGTCGTGAAGGCGCCATAGGAGTGTCCGCAGATTCCGATGCGCTCGGCGTCCAGGCGCGTCGCCATGGGGCCTTGCAAGAGCTGGTCCAGGACGAACGAGACGTCCTGCGGACGGTGCGCCCAGTTCTGAGGCTCCTGCACCATCGCTTGAAGGTTCCGGCGCATGCGACGGAAGCGCTTGCCGCCCCTCTGCAACGCGGTCGTGTTGGAGCCCGGATGTTCGACCTGCACCACCACATATCCGGCGTGCGCCAGGGCCTCGGCCAGGTAGCCGCCGGTGGTCCGATTGCCGCCGGCTCCGTGGGACATCACGATCAAGGGCCAGGGCTCGGGCGACGTGGGCAAGCGCAGTTGCACGGGCACGTCACGTTGACGCACGTCGTCGTGCCACGTCTCGAGCCGCACCGAACCGGCCGGGCGAAGCGCTCGACCCTGCAAAGGCGTGTCGTCCCGGAGCGGCAAAGAGCGACGCGCACCGCAGCTGGCCATCGCGCTGACCACGGCCAGCGCGCAGGCCGGGATCAGGAACCACGTCGAGCACTTCATGCCTGGAGACTACGGTCCAACGACCGGATCTTGCCCCTCCCGGGTCACGCCAGAGGAGTTCTCCACAGGCCTGGGTGCCCAGAGTGGGTTCAGCTGGGGAGCAACAGCCCCTTGACCGCCGGACCGGGCACGCACCCCCCACATTTAGTGGTTGGACACCACACCCATCCCTCCATTGGTATCCTGCGTGGGTCGAACCCCGTCCCTCACCGGGGGCGTTCCCCCTCGCCCCGGTCCCGCTTCCATCGCCCGATTCTGCCCCGGGCACCACCGCACGCACCTATGGAAGGTCCCCACCGCATCTATCTCGTCGGCGCCCACGCCACCGGGAAGACGACCCTGGCCCGCTGGATCCGCGATCGCTACAGCATCCCGATGATCTCCGAGGTGGCGCGCAGCGTCCTGGCCGAGATGGAGGCCAGCCTGGACACGCTGCGCACCGACATCGAGTTGGTCAGCCGTTACCAGGCCCAGGTCTTCGAGCGCCAGGTCGAGTCCGAGGAGAAGCAGGAGGGTTCGTACGTCTCGGACCGCGCCTTCTGCAACCTGGCCTACGCCGCGCAGCACTCGCAGCTGGCGCCCGAGGTCTTCACCAGTCCGCGCCTCGCCGAGTACATGCAACACGTGCGCGCCGGCGTCGTGTTCTACCTGCGGCCCCACCGCGAACTCCTGGCCGACGACGGCGTGCGCGAACGCAGTGATTGGGAAGAGGTCGTGCGCATCGACGGCATGGTCAAGCTGATGCTCGAGATGTTCGCCGTGCCGTACATCCCGGTCGCCAGCCTCTCGATGCAGGAGCGCACGCGGACGGTCGAACGCGTCCTGCAACTGTCGGGCCTCGAGCGGGAACGTCCGCGACGCCGCTACCTGAAGCCCGTGGGTCCGGTGCGGGTTCCGATCCCGGCGGGCCTGGTGCGCACCACCCAGCCGGACGTGATCCCCGAGGCCGAACCCAGCCTCGACCCGCTGCGCGCCAAGAGCTGACGACTCCCAGTTCTCCCACGCACGACGCGCTGATCTTCCTCGGAAGGCCAGCGCGTCGTGCGTTGGAGCCCGCCGACGTCTCGGACGGGCGGGTCGGTGGTTCACCGAGGCCGACCGCGGACTCGGGAGGTCCGGCAGGCATGGGTGAGAAGGGTCTTCTTGGGAATGCGAGGCGGGGTGGGAGTGCGAAAGGGGAAGAGCGGGGTCGGGCGCAGGGCACGCATCACACGATTGGGAAGTTGGGCGCATCCGGGAACGCGCCGTTCGGTCGCCTGCGATCAACATGGAGACGCAAGACGTCCGGCCTGGAGTAGTGACCTGCGGGATCGAAGTTCTGCCGCTCCCCGTAGACGACGCGCACATCCAGATCGGCGTAGAGGACCGTTTCCACCCCGACGTGCGGTTCGAGGATCCATGCGCCGTCCGGACCGGCCAGGCAGGAACCTCCGTCGCACAGAACCTCGCCCGGCGTCGTCTTCATCCAGCCCTGTAGGTCCTCGGGGAGATCCTGGTGCCGGATCAGCGCCGAGACCGACGCACAGTACGAGCGCCCCTCGCGCGCGAGGAACGGGGTGATCGGTCGGGTGTTGCGTTCGCTGCCGGGCCAATGCGCCAGATGCAGGTTCTCACCTTCGGCGTACAACGCCGCGCGCGGCAGGGGCATCCAATTCTCCCAGCAATTGAGCGCTCCGACGCGGAACTCCCCCATGCGGTGCACGACGAGTCCATGCCCGTCGCCGGGCGCCCAGGACAAGCGCTCCTCGTAGGTCGGCACGAGCTTGCGGTGCGTCGATTGCAGGACTCCGTCCCGGTCGACGAACGCGGACGTGCAGAACAAGCTGTGGCCGCCGCGATCCGCGCCGCGCTCGATCATGCCCAACGATACGGCGATGCCGTGCTTGCGAGCCACAGCCAACAACTCGTCGAGTCCACCCGCTTCGAGGTCGACCGCGGACTCGAGGTAGCGGGCGTGCAGTTCCTTCTGGAGCGGGGAGTCGAACTGCGCGCCATCGGTGCGACCGGTCCAGACCGGGTACCCCGGGAGGAGCGCCTCGCCGAAGACCACCAAGTCTGCCCCATTCTGGGCCGCCTCCTCCACGCGCTCACAGATCCGAGCCAGGGTCTGGGCCCCGTCCAGCAGCTTCGGAGCGATCTGAGCCAGGGCGATGCGCATCAACTTCGACGTGTCCACCTGACCAAGGTAGCGGGGTTCGCCGCCGGGGATGTACGCTTTTGACCCGGAACGAAGGCGCTCCGCGACACGACCCATCCCCTGGCGTCCGACCCTTTCCTCGGCGCCGACGACTCTCCCCGCATCGCGATCGGGCGCGCACACGCGCGCTCCCATCCACCAGCTCTTCCCACACTCTCATGCGCTCCCTTCTTGCCGCTTGCCCGATCGTCCTGGGCTTGAGCGTCCTCCACGCCATGCCCGCGCCCACCGTGAACAACGGCACGCCGATTCGCGTCACCCAGAACAACATCGCGATCATCGAGATCGAGTCCGTCGCTCCCACGGGTGACTGGGTCTTCGAGAACTCCGATGCTGGCTTCGCCGGCACGGGCTACTACCGCTGGAACGGCCCGAACCTCTTCAACGAGAACGAGGCGGGTCAAGGCGTCCTGACCTATGTCGTCGAGGTCCTCGAAGCGAGCACCTACGTCCTCAACCTGCACAACCGACACGATCATCCCAACGACACCGAGGAGAACGACTGCTGGGCTCGACTCAACAACGGTCCGTGGCTCAAGCTGTTCTCGAACGGTCCCTCCACCATCGGCGCGTGGACCTGGGACTCCCGTTTCGACCTCGCCCCCAACAACCAGCCGGGCGCGACCTTCACGATGGGACGCGGCATCAACCGCATCGAGTTCAGCGGGCGCTCCAACAACTTCAAGATGGACCGCTTCCACCTCTACAAGGCGCCGAACGCGAACGCCGTCAACCTGGCCGCACCCGAAACGACGTGTCGGATCGGCACGTGGGTCTGCGACCCCGGCCAGGCCAACTCGACCGGCCAATGGACGCGCGCCACGGCATCGGGCAGCACGGCGGTCGCCGACCAGGACCTGACCCTGCACGCGTATCACATGCCGACGAACCAGTTCGGCTTCTTCCTCACCTCGCAGACCAATTCGGTCACGTTGAACCCCGGCGGCAGTGACGGTCACCTCTGCCTCGGTGGCTCGATCCTGCGCTTCCAGACCCAACTGCAGAACAGCGGAGCGGGCGGTCACATCTCGATCCCGATCGACATCCTGGACCTGCCCCACCCCTACAACGGGCCGATCCTCGCCGGTCAGACCTGGTTCTTCCAGGCTTGGCACCGCGATGGAGCCGCTTCCAACTTCAGCAACGCGATCAGCGTCACGTACAACTGATCGAGCGGGTTCGCCCCGCTGAGCACACGCCCCGTCGGCCTCTGGTCGGCGGGGCGTTTTCGTGCCGCGCGTCAACAGCCAGCACAGGGCGACGACGTTCGCGCGGAACCGACCTCAGGGCTGCAACGTGAAGATCAGGGCGTCCGTCTGGGCGAACCCGGTCCCCATGTCGTAGTACCAGTACTGCGCGACGACCGGATCTCCGACGCCCAGCCCGAGGCCCAGCAGGAGGGCGGGGTCCAGCACTTCGCTCAAGCTGCCGCTGCCGGGCACCAGGTCGTCGCCGCCGGTGAACGCGAGAGCGGTGCGCATCAACATGTTGTCGAAGCAGACGGTGCCCCCGCCGCTGAACGGTTGTTGCAGGTGGTTGGTGCCGAGGAACAGGTAGCCGAACGTGTTGGGGCGCAGGCCCTCGCCGATCACCTCGAACGGCGTGATCGGAGTCAGGTCCGGGTCTCCGGTGAAGCCGATCGTCGCCACGCCACCGACGGAGTCGGGTTCGCTCGAACACGCGAGTTGGGGGTCGGGTGCGTAGGCGCCGACGACGAACGGAAAGGCGCCCATGTCGCGCAGGGATCCGTCCCCGTCCAACGGTTCAAGAGGATCTCCTCCATCGCGGCCGGCCGAGCTGGGCATCAGGTGGTAGTCCGCGATGCTCTCGTTCCAGAAGTGGGGATCGACGTCGACGTTGCCGGTGTTCGCGAAGCCACCTTCGATGTCGCAGTAGGTCGCCAAGGACAGGAGGCCCGCTAGCGCATCGGGCTGACCGCCCCATGCGATGGTCTGGTACATCTCGACGTCGTAGCCGGCGTCGCCCTCGCCCGGGTCGAACGATTCGTCCGTCGCATCGTTGTCGACCAGCGTGCAGCGATCGAACAGGATGTTGCCCCAAGCCGCCCCGCCCTGGGCACCGGAGGCGTCGAAGTCGCCATGGGACACGTTCTCGGTGAAGATGCAGCGGGTGAAGACAGCGGACGATCCGGGATACGCATACACGGCGCCGCCGCGGCCCGATTCCGGAAGGAAGAACACCGATGAGGCCTCGTTCGCATGGAATCGGCAGTCGTTCGCGGTGAGGGAGCCACCCGTCAAGTAGAGCGCACCGCCCTCCCCGGCGCGGCATCCTTCGAAGTGGCACCCGATCAGGTCCACGGACACGGGCTGACCATCATGCATGTAGATGGCGCCGCCGCCGTACTGGTCGAACGAGCGCTCGTCCGTGAACGTCGTGTTGACGATGGTCGCATGGGTGTCCGCCAGGACCATCGAGCCGCCGCGGAACTCGTTCCAGTTGCTCAGGAACGTGCAGCCCTCGACCATGAGTCCACCGCCGACCGCCTGCAGAGCTCCGCCGAGGGCCGGGGTGAACTCGCCGCTGCTCATCCCGTTCAGGGTGAACAGACTGTCGCGCATCAACACCCAACAGTCGGTCATCGTCAAGCCCGAGGCCGGCCCGAAGACCGTGCTGAAACGGGCGTTGTTGCGGACGATGCAATCATCCAGAAGCATGCGACAGTCGGTGAGGGCGAGCGCGCCGCCCTCATCGTGTTCGCAGAACGAGGATCCCGAAACGATCAGGTCGCAACCGCTCGCCCAAAATGCCGCGCCCTCCGGGAAGAGCGCGGTGCCATCGATCTGGTTCTCGATGAAGTCGCAATCGACCATCTCGAGCAAGCAGTCGGTCGCGCGGACGCCAGCGCCCTGCCCCGCGAACCCGCCGCGGAACGTCAGTCGCTCGAGCCGTACGCGCGCGGGTCCCAGGATGTCGAGGATCCGATGCGTGCGCCCTCCGTCGAGGACGACCGTCCCCTGGCCCTGGGCGGTGGGCTCCAGGATCGCCCCCGGACCTGTGATCACGAGTTCCTCGTCGTACACCCCGGGACGGATGCGGATGACATCGCCCTGGACGCGTCCCGGATGATCCAGCGCGCGTTGAATCGACGGGAACGGCAACGCGGGACTGCCGTTGCCATAGGACGGAGCGGTCAGATCGACGTACCAGTTCGTCTGGGCTTCCGCGACGGTCGACGAGCCCGCGAGGGTCAGGAAGGCGATCAGCAGTCCTCGCATCCAGCCCAGATCGAGTCCGCGACTCGGCGCGCGCAGAACGCTCCCCGTTCGCTCGACACCCGCCATGGAACGGCGGTGGAGGGACGGCAGAACGCGGCGCATGGCGATCCATCTTACGACTCCAGCCATGAATCGCACGTGGTTCCTGCCCTGGGAAGAACCCCATGGGAGCGGACCGGGTCGGGACGAGCGAGGTACGTTCGAGACAGATGACCCGACTCGCCCTTCGACTGCTCGCGCTCGCCTACGTCACTGCGCTGACCCGACTGGTCTTTCTGGCCGATCTGGGAGAGCTTCCGGCGTGGGCGCGACGCGTTCACGAACAACCGTTCGGGGACGATCTGGCGCACCTCCTGCTCGCCTTGGGCCTGACGGTCGTGCTCGATTTGGGACTCGGATCCTGGCGTGTCGCGGGCCTGCGGGTCGGACCGAGCTTGGCGTTCCTGGCGCTGACCGCCGAGGAGCTGTCCCAGCACTTCCTGGCCGAGCGCGTGCTGTCGTCCAGCGACATGCTGGCGTCGTGGCTGGGTATCGCGCTGGGGTTGTGGCTGTGTACGCCGCAGAGCGAGGCTCAGTCAGGTGAATCGACCAACTCAAAGACGTCGTCCGGCCCGATCCCATCGAGCAACAAGCCGCAGATGGAAAAGGGCGGAGTCTGACTGATCCCATGCTCCGTGGGATCCTCGACCTGAATCACGCTCCAGGTGACCAGTGAGTCCTCGCTCTGTGGCTCGAGCAACTGAGCGGCCAACCGACCGAGCGGCTGCCCGGAGCGCACGACGTACTGCATGGAGTTCGGACGGCACCACGACTGCCCCCCGCTCCACGTTCCTCGGCAGCGGACCTCGTGATGACCTTGAAACGCTCGAGGAGACCGGTCCACCTCCGTGATCCAGAAGACCTGCTTGGGGTATCGCTTCAGGGCATCCGAAGACGACCAGCGCTCGACCCGAACGCCGTGAGCATGCAGTCGATCCAGCAGATCTTGCTCCTCCAAGGGAATGATCCAGGCGAACGGCAGGTCGGTGAACGACGTCGACTCGAACGCCACCTGGGCGTGTGCAGTCTCGCTCCGGATGCGGTCGACGGCCTCCACGCGCACACCGAGATCGCCGACGGGGACCTCGCGCACCTCACCGAGCAAGAGGTCGAACGGGACCTTGGGCGCCAAGCGCGTGTCGTAGCCGAACCGTAGACCGCCTGCGACGGCGCGCTCGTCGGCTTCGCGGCAGATGCGGCGCATGTCGTCGCCCCGTTCTGCCGTGATCGTCAGGATCTCGAGCACGAAGGCGTGCGTCACCCGCACGCGCTCGGCGAAGTCCAGGTAGACGTACGCCTCGGACAGCACGCTGAACCGATTGCGCAAGCCGTAGAGGTTCGTGCCGAAGCGCGGCCGATGGTCGTAGGTGCGCCAGACGTACGGCGCATCGTTGCCCGAGTTGCCGTAGTCGAAGACGCGTATGCCGTCCTGATCCAAACGCTCCCGCGCCCCGGCTAAGAGCACATCGCGACAGAACCCGTCGATCGCCGGATCGACGTTGGGGGACAAGCTCGGCGCATACGTCAGGTGATACCCGTGATGCGTGCCGTTCGTCGCGTGCAGATCCATCAAGAGCGTCGGATCCCACTCGCGGAACAGCCCGGTCAGGGCGCGCACCTCGGGCGACTCGAGCTTGATGAAGTCGCGGTTCAGGTCGAGGCCTGCCGCGTTCGGTCGATGGCCGACGACCTCGGGCCCGTTCTGCGCGACGCGCTCACGCGGATCCCGCGCGGCGTCTCCGTCGACGTTGAACTGCGGGACGCACAGGAGCACCACGTCCTCCAGCAACGCCGCGTGCGCACCGGAACCGATCTCACCGAGCAACTGCAGCACGGCCTCCTTGCCCTCGACCTCGCCGCCATGGATGTTCGCGTTGACCAGCACGACGGTGCGGTCCCCCACCTCGGCGGGTGACGCAGGCATCGGCGACGCGGCGATGGCGAGCCACAGGGGCCGGTCCTCTCCGCTGGTCCCGAACGAGGAGACCTGCAAGCGGTCGGCGAACGGCGCATGCGCGAGGCTGGCCAGGAACTGCGTGACCTCGTCCGGTGTGGACGTGTGCTCGAAGCCCGAACGGGCCGCCGGCGGTTCGGCGTGGAACTCGGGGGTCGCGCAGCTCACGAGGGCGAGGCCGGATGCGCACATCCAGACCCGGGCCGGGATCGAACGTCCGCGACCGATCAATCCACGAGCCGCGCGAGGAAGCGCCACCACTCGGGGAGGTCGAGCAGATCCCCGACGAACGACAACGTGGCCATGATGGTCCACACCAACATGTAGCGCACGGTGGAACGCCCGACGCGGTTCCGACGGGCACGCCCCTTGGGCACCTGGACCGGCACCTCGGGCTTGGGCTCATCGTCGAACTTCATGGGCCCCAGCCTACGCGGAACGCGCCATCCGTGCTCACCACAGGGCCCTGGGGAGGCGCCTGGACAAGGTCTGGCCGTATCCGCGAACCTGTTGAGGTCCGAGATCACTTCTGTTTGGAGAGCCAGATCAAGAAGGCGCCCTCGAGGGTGTCCTTGCCGACCTCGGGGCTCGAGAGTCCCGTGACCTCGTAGACGCTGGCCCAGACGGCCTCGATCTCATCGACCGTCTTGGCGCCGCTCAAGCCCTGGAACAGACGAGCGTAGGCCGCCGCGGACTCCTTCTCCTTGCCGGCCCCTTCGGTGCGCAGCCAGTGCAGGAAGCAAGCACGATAGGCGCGCACGAACTCGAGCCAATCGGGTTCGAACACCGTGCCCGGCTTCTCCCGCTCGATCGCAAAGCTGCCGAGGAACGGCGCACTGACGACCATCGTCTGTCCCTGATTGTCCCCCAAGAGCCGGAAGTGGGTGTACCCGCCACCCTCGCGCTTCATGTCGTCCTTGCCGTCCTTCTGGGCGCGCGACAGGTGCGACGTGAAGTGATGCTTGCCCTGGAACTCGCGCCAACGCGTGTCGGCGGGCATGGCCGGGAGCACGCCGCCTTCGGACAAGCCGCCGGGCACGAAGACCTCGAAGGCCTCCGTCTTGCGGGCGCGCAGGTCCCCGTCGATGCGGGTGTTGCATTCGCCGAAGACCTCGACGACGAGGTTCAAGGAGATGCCGGCGGTCATCGCGATCGCCATGCGTTCGCCGTACCAAGCTTCGATCAGGGCTCCGGTCGCGAGCTGCAACACCTGTTGCTGGGTTCCGTTCGCGACCTTGACGTTGTCGAGCGAGCCACCATCGGGATGTCGCAGCGAGTAGAAGCGGACGTCCTCCATGTAGAAGTGCGTCCACGCTTCGTTGCCCTGGGCCCAGAAGACCTTCTCCTGGGTCGGCTCCGCCCAGCCGGCGAAGGAGAGCATCTCGAGAAACTCCGCACGCGTCGTGCAGAGCACGATCGGGATGGCGCTGGTCTCTTTCTCGAGCCCGACCATCTTGCCGGTGGCGAAGTAGGCGGTCAGGCGCTGGAACGCCTCGCGCACGTCGTCCTTCGCTTCGAACATGACCAGGGCGTCCCCGCGCTGCCCATCCTCGATCGCCTTCGCGAGCGTCCGCGGCTTGAAGCGCTTGAGCCACTTCTTCGCGGTCGCCAGGTCCTTCTCGACGATCTTCTTCTGGGCCCTCTCGGGCGGCAGCCATTCCAACCAGACCGCCATGCCGTCCAGCAGCGTCTCGGCGATCTTGAGGGTGCGTTCGATCTCCTCCTCGTCACCGAGGCCGATGTGGGAGACGTACAGGTCGTACGCCCCGGTCGGGATCTTGATGAAGTGCTCGTCCAGGAAGGCCACGGCCTTCAGACCCTTGCGCGAGACCTTCTCGTCCAGGCCGTAGCGATCGCGAACGCGTTTCGCGCGCCCAGCGTGGTCGACGAACTGTGCCTGGGCGGTGGAGACCAGGAAAGGCAGGAGGATCAGGATCGTGGCGAAGACTCTTCTCATGGGCGCACCCTACGGCCTTGAACGCCGACGGTTGATTCGGAGTTGGCAAGGAACACGAATCCGTTGCGCAAGGTTTGCAGAGCGGTCGGCGGTTTTCCCTAAGAGGGCACGACCCTCGCAAGGGCGTCCCGCCTGCAAGTCTGAGAAGCGGACCCGTAGGCTGACCCCGGGCACGTGTTCCGAGGATCAGCCGGCGGACTCGGGGGTCAACGGCGCGACTTCGGCGGCCGCCTGGGCGCGAACCGCCTTGCGCGTCGCGTCCTGTTGCTCCCGCTCGGCCACCCGCCACTCCCGAATCCCCCACGTCCCGAGCCCGAGCGTGACCGCGATCAACGCGATCTCGAGCCCGATCATCTGCCACGGCGTCATGCCCGTCAGTGCGCCCAACTGGAGAGCGCGTTCGGGCGAGGGCAAGGCCAGGCCGAGGCCGACCAACACGATCAGGGCTGCGATGGCGGCGACGGAGGCGATGCCCAGGTTCACGGCTCCGCGCATGCGGGCTGCGCGAGCGGACGGGGTGGTGATGGGTGCCACGCGCTCGAGCAGTTCACGAACTTGCCCGAGGGCCAGCCCGCGTTCGTACACGGCGCGCCGCATCTCGCGGCCATGTTCGTCGGACATCGACCAGGAGCGCTCGTCGGCGTGGCGCAGCGCCTCCTGATGTTCGTCGGCGACGATCCCGAGCCGATCCTCGAGCTCCTGCGAACGTCCGGTGGCCTCGCCGCGTTCGACCAGAGCGGAGTGCAAGCGCGCTTCGAGTGCGGCGAACGCATCGCGCGTCGCAGCGACCTGGTGCACCGCCTGCTTCTCGTTCGTCACGGCCGCCGCGAGCACGCGTCGATACTCCTCGCGCTCGTTGCGAGCTTTGAGGGTCTCCTCCATCGCACGGTGAGCGATGCGGACCTCTTCGTCGAGTCGTCGTTGCAGATCCTTGGCGGACTTGCGTTCCGCCAGGAGTTGAGCTCGCAGGCCTTCGAGGACCCGCCGCTCCACCTTCACTTTGTCGCCGTCGCTCATCGTCCCCTCCGGTCGATTCGCCCGTGATTCCTGGGATCCCTGCGACCCCACCTCCCGAGCATGCCGTTCTGGAGGGCTCGATCCAAGCGCCGAGACGGTGGGATCGTCCTCGACCGATGCCCGTCGCCCCCGACCTGCCCGGCCCGAGCACCGGGGCGAACCTGACCCGGGGGCGGCGAGCCCTGGCGACCGCCGCGTGGTCCTGGGCCCTGGGAACGCGTGGTCAGAAGCGAGAGTTCGCGGATGAGGTCAAGACCGGGGACCCCGGGCGACGAAGTCAGGGGACGCACACGTGGATGGAGAAACCCCATCGACGTGGGCGCTACCGGCCCGACGGGACCTGGCGTGAGAAACCCGCGCCGTCCGGTCGGGCTTTCTTCGTGCGGCGGAGCGCCGCGTCCTGGCGATCCCAGGTGGCCACGATCAGCGCGGGTCCGTTGGACCCGACACGTGCTCCAGGACCTGCTGCTTCACCGCGTCCGACAAGCCGTTCGGAATGGTGAACGTCATGCTGTAGTGGACGATCTCCCAGCCGTCGTCCGTTCGTCGCAGCACGCCGGTTCCACGCCAGTCGGAATAGTTCTCGTGGCGCAGCCCCTCGTCGATCCAGGCGTGAGCGCCTTCGACGACGACGAAGCGGTCGAAGGGTTGGATGGTCCACATGCCCCCGGACGATGCGCGGATCGGCTTGGTGTAGGCGAGGAACTGGTCCTTGGACCAACGCTCGCTCGCGTCCGTGCCCAGGAACGTCGCGTCCTCGGCCAGGTGACCGAAGTAGGCGTCGATGTCGCCTCGGCTCGCCGCCTTGTGCCAGCCGTCCAGCACCCTCACCACGGCATCCCGGTCGCGCTGGTTCGCGGCGATCCTTGCCGACGGGTCGCCGGCCGCGAGGGTCGGACCGTCCGGCCCGGTCGTGGAGTCCGTCGCCGTCCGGCATCCGGCCGCGACGTACATCAGAAGTAGACCACAAGAGGCGCTCAGGATCGGGGCGCGGTGAAGGAGGCTCATGCCCCGCATCTTAGCGCTCTGGACCTGCCCATCCGAACGGCCTACGGTTCGATGCGCATGCTGCGCCTCCGTCACCTCCTCTTCGCGCCCCTCGTCGCCCTCTCCGCCTGCGGAGACGACCTCTCGAGCGCGCCCCCGATCCCCCTCGCCGACTACGTCCTGGACGTGGCCGTGTCCGAGGCCGCCGCCTCCGACATCGAACGCCACGTGCTCCAGGCCCTCGCGCACGAGCTCGCGCGGGTCGCCTCCACCACCGAGGACGACGCCTTCGAGTTCGCCCTCGCCGAGTCCTTTCGTGGCGTGCTTCCCGAGCTCGAGGACGGGGCCATCTGGGCCGACGACCACGCCACGATCCGCGAGTTCGGCGCAGGGCTCGGACAGGGACTCGGTCCGGCCCTGGACGACGACGACTTCCGGGAACGGCTGCTCGAACACGCCTCCAGCTTGGGCTCGATCGAACGCAAGGCCTTCGAACTGGACCGCTTCCGTCTGTCGACGGATGGGCTCTCGGCGACCGGTCGCGGCGAGCTGTTGCTCGGCGGCGGATTCATGACCGGCGAACGCACGACGTGGACCGCTGTGTTCGGCCTCGAGTTCGTGCGCGGCGATTCCGGTTGGCTGCTGGCGGCGGCCGTGCTGGAACGCGCAACGCGATTGACGACCGTGTTGGAGCCCTTCCGCGACGTGACCGCCCTCACCGGGTTCAACGACTACACGTCCGAGGAGAACCGCGAACTGCTGCAGCGCCTGGTCGACGTGCGGCGCACCCAGGCGATGGGCGGGCTGACGGTCGTCGACTGGAACCGGGACGGACTCCCGGACGTCCTGGCGACGCGCGGAGGACAGACGGCGACGCTGCTGCTGAACGATGCACGCGGTGGATTCGTCCCGACGCCTCTGCCGTTCCGCCATCCACGCGAGTGTCCCGCCATGGCGATCGTCGTCGACCTCGACGGCGACGGGCACGACGAGATCGTGGGCAGCTGGCCCCAGGGCTACGACGCGGACACGGCGACGTTGGGACTGTGGACGCGCAGCGGAAAGGGCTGGGAGACGCGCCACTCCGCGCTCACCTTCCCCAACCCACGCGGGCTCCGCCGACTGGCCATCCAGACCGTCGTTCCGTTCGATGCGGACGACGACGGCGACCTGGACCTGTTCGTCGCGGTCTACGGCAATCATCTCTCGCGCAGCAAGCACTACAACACCGTCGAAGCTCACGACGGCGGGGACAACCACCTCTTCCTCAACGACGGGGACCTGAAGTTCCGCGAGGTCTCGCTGGAGCGCGGCATCCACGGCACGCAGTACACCTACGTCGCCCTGGCCTTCGACTTCGACGGCGACGGCGACCTGGACCTGTTCGAGGGCAATGACTTCGGCCCGAACGTCATGTGGTCGAACGACGGCGAAGGCCACTTCACGGCCGACACCGCGCTCGGGTTCGACGTGGAGCGTGGCTACACGATGGGCGCGACCCTGGGCGATCCGGACGGCGAAGGGGTGTGGAGCATGTACGTCTCGAACATGTCCTCGGAGCAGGGCGCGCGCATGATCGAACTGGCGGACGACGTGTCCCAGGACATGGTGCGCTCGCTCGAGCACATCGCCGGCGGCAACGCCCTGCACGTGCAAGGTCCGAACGGCTGGACGAACGAGGCCCAGGTGTCCGGGTGCGCGGAAGCCGAGTGGGCCTGGGGTTGCGCGTTCTGGGACCCCGACAACGACGGGGACCGGGACCTGATCGTGACCAACGGCTTCACCAGTCACCGCGCGGTCGACGACGACTGGCAGACCTACTACTGGCGCCAGGTGCTCGAGGACGCGCAGCTTCTGGAAGCCGGGAAACCGACGCGCAACGTCAACGCGGGACAACGGTTCGAGGGGTCGTTCAACGGGTACGAACGCGATCGCCTCTTCCTGAACCCAGACGGGAACGCGCCGCGAGCCGGACGCCGCTTCGTCGAAGCCGGCTGGAACTTCGGCCTCGACGCGGCGCACGACGGTCGCGCCGTCGCCCCCATCGACTTCGACGGGGACGGGGACCTGGACCTCGCGTTGTGGACGTTGCAGGGCCTGCGCTTGCTCGAGAATCGCTTGCCGGAGCAGCACTTCGTGCGTCTCGGACTGCGCGGCACGAACGGGCATGCGTCCGCCTTGGGCGCGACGGTCGAGGTCCGGGCCGGTACGCGCACGCAACGCGATCACGTGAAGTGGGTCGAGGGGTTCCAGACCCAGGTCCTGGCCGATCTGCACTTCGGACTGGGCCAGCATGCGGGCCCGATCGACATCACGGTGCATTGGCCCGGCGGCCGCACGCAGACGTGGGACGCCGTGCCGACCGGTGGTTTCGTCGAGCTGGTCGAGGGTGAGCTCGACGCGCGACTCAGCGCCCTGAAGCGTTGGCCCCAGCGCAGCCTGCGGACCGGTCAAGCACCGCTCGGCTCCCAGATGGTGACCTCGCTGAACGGCGGCCGCGCGCCGTTGGCCGGAACGGGCAAGCCGACGGTCGTGCGCGTGGGAGGAACGAACAACCCCAAACACCCCTGGCCGCAGGCCCGCGTGCTGAATCGTGGGGATGATCCGCCGCACCTGGTCTGGTTGCCAGGTCGCACGGACCTGGCCGGACACGACCTCGATCGGGTGGCGCGCATCCTCGCACCGGACATGGATCTCATCGAGTCGCTCATGGGAACGGGCACGCGCTCGGACGGGGTGCTCGTCTTCGATCGCGATCGCAACCTCGTACGCATGTTCGTCGGAGCGCCGCGGCTCAAGGACCTGCAGGCCGTCCTGCAAGCACTCGAACAGGAGGAGCCGTTCGTGGACCTGTTGGTCGAGGACGGCCGCACGCTGCTCACCCAAGGTCGCTTCCGGGAAGCGGGCGCCGTGTTCCAGCGCGCCGTCGCGATCGACCCCGAACGCACGGACGTCTGGGACGGGCTCGCCCAGCACCACCTCGCGTTCGGACGCACGGTGCGCGCACGCGAAGCCTGGGAACAGGCGCTCGCGTTCGACCCCGACTACGCGCTCGGTCACTTCAACCTCGGGATTCACGCGCAGGGTCGCGGGCAACTGCCCGAGGCGCGCGCGCACCTGGAGGAAGCCGTGGACCTGGCGCCCGAGGACGAACGGATGTGGCTCGCGCTCGCCGAGATCGCGGCCCAGGACAGCGACCTGGAGCGCACGGTCGAGGCCGCGGAGCAAGCTTCGCAACTGACGACGGATGCGGCACCTCGCATCCTGCAGGGCAAGGCCCTCGGCCAGTTGCGTCGCCTGACCGAAGCGCAAGCCGCCTTCGAAGACGCCCTCGCCCGCGACCCGGACGCCAGCGAGGCGCGCTCGGGACTGCGCAAGGTTCAGGAATTGCTGCAGAAGGCTGGGGATTGACCTCCGCCTTGCATCGACTCGCCCACGAACCCCGTTTCGGCCGGTCACGGCCTTCCCCCCCTGCGTAGGGTGGGCGCCAGGAGAACCCCATGACCGACGTCTACGAACGCTCGCTCGCGTTGCACGCGAAGCACCACGGCAAGCTCGAGATCGCCTCGAAGCTGCCCCTCGAGACCCAGGACGACCTGGCGCTGGCCTACAGCCCCGGCGTCTCGCGTCCGTGCGAGGTCATCGCCGAGGACGCGTCGCGCGCACGCGACCTGACGATCAAGGGCAATTCGATCGCCGTCGTCACCGACGGGTCCGCCGTTCTCGGACTCGGCAACATCGGGCCGGTGGCCGCGTTGCCCGTGATGGAGGGCAAGGCGCTCCTGTTCAAACGCTACGCCGGCATCGACGCCTGGCCGATCTGTCTCGACAGCCAGGACACGGACGTCATCGTGGAAACGGTCCGCCTCATCGCGCCAGGATTCGGTGGCGTGAACCTCGAGGACATCGCCGCGCCGCGTTGCTTCGAGATCGAGGAGCGCCTGCAGGATCTCGGTATCCCCGTCTTCCACGACGATCAACACGGCACGGCCATCGTGCTGCTGGCCGCCCTGATCAACGCGGCGCGCGTCACGGAGCGCAAGCTCGAGGACCTCAGCGTCGTCATCATGGGTGGGGGCGCCGCGGGCACGGCGATCGCGAAGCTGCTGCGCTGCGTCGGCTACGGCGAGCACGAATGCGTGCCGGTGCGCGAGGTCATCGTCTGCGATCGCGGCGGTATCCTCTCGCGCGATCGCAAGGACCTGAACGATGCGAAACGCGACCTGCTGGGCTACACGAACCGCAACAACCGGAAGGGCAGCTTGCGCGATGCCATCGCAGGCGCCGAGGTCTTCATCGGCGTGAGCGTCGGCAACCTCTTGACCCAGGACGACGTGCGCTCGATGGCGCCGCATCCCATCCTGTTCCCGATGGCCAATCCGACGCCCGAGATCATGCCGGACGAGGCCCTCGCAGCGGGCGCGGCGGTCGTCGGCACCGGGCGCAGCGACTTCCCCAACCAGATCAACAACGTCCTCGCCTTCCCGGGCATCTTTCGCGGTGCCCTCGACGCGGCGGCTCCACGGATCTCCGCGCACATGATGATCCACGCGGCCTACGCCCTGGCGGGCTCGATCCCGGAGCCGCGGGCCGACAAGGTCCTCCCGCTGCCCACCGAGGTCGGAACCGCGGACGCCGTTGCGCGAGCCGTGTCCGACGCCGCACGTCGGGAGATGGAACGGGGCGACATGACCAGCCAGTAGGGGCTGTCTCCCAGCGAATTCGGGTCTGGGCCGCGCTGCCCCTGCGACGAATCCGCCCCAGCGGGACGCTCATTCGTGGATTGGACCAGCGAGCCCTGGATCTGGGACGCCGCACCGGATTCAATGGGCGCCACACGGGCCGAGGGCCCCTCAACCGATGAACATCTTCTGCCGCCTCTTTGGCCACACGTGGACCCACCGCACGGAGAACCAGAAGGTCTCCTGGAACGCGGGCAAGGATCAGGCCCAGCTGCACATCACCAGCGACGCCCAGCCTCGGTTCTGGCTCGAATGCCAGCGTTGCAGCGAGCGGAACGAGGCCCCCACGCGGGACCAGGTTCGCCGCATCAACAACTGAGCGGACGCTCGGTCTTCGGACCGCCAACGGGAATTCTCGCGGCGCCTCGCCCCTGACGTGTCCCCCGCCCGAGGTCCGGAGGAGGAGTTGGGCGACGTTGTTCCAGGAATCTCCACCTCCGGCTCCCGATCCGAGGGTTTCGGGTCGATGATCCAAGGGAACCATGGGTGATAGCTGGAACCTCGTCCTCCTCAAATGGCTGGTGCTCCTGGGCTCCATGCCGATCTGGCTGCCTTTCGCCAAGGCGCTCTGGAGTGAGTTCATGCTCGCGATGCGGCCCGAGGGCGGCCTGTTCGGTCCGATCCCGAGCCCCGTCGAGCGCAAGCGGATCGAGGAGGAGATGCTGCGGGAGGAACCCCGCCAGATCCACGAGACGCTGGCCCACGCGCGCCAAACCAAGTTCGGTGGACGGAGCGCAGCGGGCAAGGCCGAAGCGGCGCCGACCCAGCGTGGCGCCTCGCGGGCCGGCCCCCAGAGCGGTGGCCAGCGCAAACCGTTCAGCTCTCGCTGAGCGATCAGGGCGCGGGCGCCTCGAGGTGATTCGCCACGCATGCGGATCGGCCGGGGGTCTCCGCGCGAGAATCCCGACGTCCTTCGCCGACCAGGCTTGGACGTGCGCGGCCCTTCGATCAGGATGGTCGGCCGTGAGCCTCTCCCCCGACACCGTCGCGATCGACTACCTGCCCGCGGTCACGCACGCACCGGGCGTGGGTCGGTACGCACGGGAACTCGTGCGCGCCGTCGTCCGGCGCCACGATGCGCCACCGCTGGTGCTCTGCGAG